>JAEEGL012453876.1_pt1 | contig 10175 bp, 6 predicted proteins | sample 9134231 | NCBI WGS metagenome assembly JAEEGL01 (sample SAMN16246548, study PRJNA631951) | gut metagenome | biome: gut microbiome; feature: rumen; material: fiber-attached | host: Bos | place: Iran: Karaj | collected 2018-10
ATGGTGAACATGATGATGAGCCAGTACATGCTTGCCGCCTTGATGGATTTCGACAAGATGGACTACGAGCAAGTCAAGGATATTTCCAGGGAGTGCGCCTTTACTGGCGTGAACGGCATTTCAGTGGGCGGCGACAAGACGTACACGCTGAAAGCATTTCCGGGCAAACAGTTCAGCGGCTACGAATTTCTCGCGTACTATTACGTGAGCTGGGCAATCGCTGAACCCGAACACCTGCTGGACACGGGACTGCCCTTCCACAAGGCTTATTCAATGGCCAGACAGATGTGGGAAAAAAAACAATAAAAAATCATTTAACCATCTAAAAATGGGTAATAACAAAATGTTATTACCTTTTTAGTTATTCATATTTTTTAAAATCAAGCTGACCATTAAAATAAACACATATAACCCTATTCATGTCATCTCGCAATTCCACTTTTTTTTGGTTCAAATCGCAAAATATCATTTTTAATTGCTCTTGACCATTAAATATTTTTTCTTCCAAGTTGTTATTCTTTATACAACTCGTTATTTTATCTTGAATTTCGCATAATTTCTTTTGTTCACAAATCAGAAACTCTGTTGATTTTCTTGATGTTCCATTAATCATTGTTCCTCCGCCAGGAGACATAAAAGTCTGTCCATCTATTTTCAAAGATGTGTTTATGTTTTCGTTCTTTTTTTCGGCTCTTTCATCATCAGTATAATCATCAACACTTTCCAATCTTGACTTATAAGGTTCTAATACATCAGGAAAAGAGTCGTTTAATTCTTTTAACAAATCTCTATCATTCCATAAACCATGTTCATCTATTTTGATAAATACAGCGGTATCTCTTGTAAAGAAAAGATATAGAATTTCGCGTCCACCCTGTATTAGCGAGGGATGATGTCGGTCCATCGTAGTTCCCAAATGTAAATGACATATTCCAAAATCAAACATCATGTCATCTTTATAAGCAGGGTCGTATATTTTTCGACTCAGCCGTCTTTTTAAACAGGCCCCATTTTTTATTTCTTCCTCAATCATATCAAGACCAGCCTGACGCGATTCAGGGCAGACGAAATTTTTACATTTTAATATTTTTCTTGGCGTTGGAGAAGGAATTTTAGAATACCAATTATAAAGATATGTTATCAAAATACTTCGATATTCTTCATCGGAAAGTTCATAGTTTTCATCATCCCTTTTTTGCCTTTCTAACGTTTGTACATCTTCCTTTGATGGGAACTGAAATCCCTCAGAAATCATTTGATTAACTTCGTCCCATCTTAAAGCTTCCATATCCTTGACTAAATTCATTGTCATTCTCCGCTCACAAAAATAAAGTAAATCGAGGGAGCATTCTCGAATTACATAAATAAACCATCTTTAGTTTACATTCTTTTTTTTCAACGGCAACAAATATCTGGGTTATAATTTGTTTACAAGTTATGCAAACTATTGTTTGCGCACCACTTCACAAACATTTGTTATCCTTCTAAATCATCTAATCACGGGGAGCTATTATGTTCTATAAAATGTCCAATCTAAAATCAGCCATCGCTAGTATGCCTCGTGCAATAGCACGCAACGACCAACCAACGCTCAAACACATTCATAGACTGGTCGTCGAACTTTTAATGCATCTTGACGAAGAAAAAAAAGAAAAAGACAAGGCCAAGCGTGAGAACGCCCAGCCCATTGTAGAGGAAATAGATAAGGTTCTAAGTAAATACAGAATTAAGACTTGAGTTTGGGACGTCAATCGCCTTCACTCCAAAATTATCTGCACTTTGTTCAATAAATTCTTGCAGAATCATATTTGCATATTTACTTGGAATAAATACATAGTGCATCTTATGCGATTTGAACATCTGCTGCGCATAATCCACCTTCGCCTGAGTCGTTGGTGTATCAACTAGGTGTTCGCCCTTGATTTCAACAATGTAGAACTCTCCTGTATTCATTTCCACAAGAAAATCTGGATAATAGGAACGCAACGAATGTGTTTCCGGGTCTATGTAGCGAACATAAAAATCCGACTGTCCATTTGTCAACATCCCAGTAAACCAAATATGTTTTATCTTTTCGTTATTGAAAAGGTTCCTGTCGAAGAAAGCTCTTTCAGAGGTCGAGTCAAATCCATAGCCTGAAAGGTCAAAACTCTTCTTGTTGCCGCTTATTTGATTGTACTTTGAATAAAGTGTAGATTCATCGCTTACGAAATCATCATCATCAAAGCGCATCCTGTAGAATCGTTGACCAGATTCATCAACATTTTCAAACGGAGGTTCTTTAACGATATATCTAGTGACTGGACGAGGCTCACTCTCTTCGTATTTAACTTCATACAACTTTGAGAATAATTTCGGAATCACAAAATCGTAAAGAATATCATTGGAATAATTTATCTTTTCCAAGATAACAGATATTCCTTCTTCAACCTTGTCGAGAAGTTCACGAATTTCTACAGGAGAATGACGAACTACATTTTTGGAGGAATCATTGCAGTCTTTTTCGTGTTGTGTCAAGAAGATGGATAACTCTGCGACAAGGCTTAATTCGGTAAAGTGACGTTCACTTTCGGAAGGAACATCTTGACGAATTGTAGCACTGTCTATATTCGTAAGAGAGTGCTTTCCCACTGTTTTGTGATACTTTGATTCATCAAAGTCTTCATCAAAAAGACGGAAATGACCTGGATTTAATTCTGTGATAACAAATTCAGGCACACGTGCATAAACCGTCACAGGGACTTTTTCACGAATATAAATGCGCCGTTCGGGTTTTGACTGGGTGGGTTTTGAAGTCAAGTCTTCCACAGACATTCTGAAATTATCTCGCAGTTCGTTTGCGAGAATTTCTTTATTCTCGGAAGAAAGAAACACATTTCCTCGAAGTTGTTCTTGCGTGATAGAACGCAAACAGCGCATTGTTGCTTGTAGAACAAAAATTGTGCTTTTGGGCTTGCGGAATAGAGCCACCGCAAAAAGGCTGCGACAGTTCCAACCTTCCTTACCCTTGCCTACCAGAAGAATAAATTGTTTCTCCGACGATAATGTATCAAGAAGCTGAAACTCACGAATATCATCGTTCTTAGTATATTTATCATCGCCGACATTTACCAAAATGGAATCAATGGATAGTCCATTACTGGTGACGGCATTTTCAACAGCAGGTTTCAATTCCTTTTCAAGTTCTTCAATGCTTGCTGCATAAAACGCTATTTTGGGAAGCATTCCCTCATATCGTTTAAATTCACCATCCTTATTTCGATGCGTCGAAACGAAACGCCTTATTGTTTCGCTTACAAATTCCGCAGATTTGACATTGTCGTAATCGAAAATGTCAACTTCCTTTAGATAGCCGTTGTGAATTGCACTTTTCAATCCGTATTCGTAAACAACTTCTGGCATCAAATGGTTATCTACATAAGGAGTTCCTGTAAAGTTATAACAGGCTACAACACTCGAACCCGAAACTTTTAGTTCCTCAGCAAGATTGTCGATTGTTAATCGCAAGCTCTTTTTGCTCGTTCGGTCAACGGCGCCCTTTAATGATTCATCACCAATATGGTGAGCTTCATCCACATAGATGCCTAATTGAGGTAATCGAGTAAGCTTTGTATAACGCTGATTCGCCATAAGTTCGCTTTCATCGTCCAACTGGTATAAATCAGCATTCACGCTATTTTGAGTATTTGTTTCCCAGGAATCCTTGAACAGAGATTCAGCAGCAGAATCGGGCGTGTGCTTCTTTTTGAGAATGATTTTCTGGCTGGTAGAAATAATCAGATTGTGGATGGAATTGTCCGCTGTACTAAGCGATATTCCGTCACTATCAAGGAAATGGAACTTTATAAAAGAATCGAGAAGATTTGCGTACTGGTCTCCCAAAATTTTTGACTTGTCAAATGTTTGAATTTCCTTGAGAGAATGCAAAACAGTTGTGTCTGGCGCTAACACTAATGCGTTTTTACAAAAGCGTTTGTCTTTGGGAAATTTATTCGACAGAAGAAATTCGTAAAAGATGCAAAGCGCCATGAGAATAGTCTTACCCGTTCCCATGGTGAGTGAGAAAATATAGTTAGAATAATCCTGCTGAATGTTTCTTAACTGCTTAATAGCGCCATCAAACGATGCGGCATCCCTTGATGCAAAGAGGTCCCCTTCAACATCATTCAAATCGGTTGCATTGAGGCAGAAATCTCCACGATTATAACGCCAATCATCAAAAATATCCGCAAGTGAGCGATTGTCAAGATACTCCTTGAGGAAAACATACATTTCAAAAGCCTCATATTGAGGTCTTCTAAGAAACGCTCCTGCATTATCGGGATTTGCATTTTCAAGAATTTTCTTAGTCAAATCCTTATAGTGCCTTCGAATCGACCCTTTATTCTTTGAATAGAAATTCCAAAGATAACGATAAAACGGCGTTTCAATTACAGACTCTTTTTTCTTCGCCATTAGAGTTTACTCCCTTCTATGCTAAAGGAGCCTTCCCAGCTTTCGCTAATGAGGTCCGTTATTTTCACATGGATTGTGCCAGCATCTTCGGGAACATCATAAACACCCTTTACAAGAGCGTTCTTTTCTGGAATATCCGTGAGTGCAGGAGCAAATGCTACGCCATCATAATTCCAGTCAATCATGACGCTATCTACAAGCTCCTTCCAATCTTCAACATCCTGCTTTTCAAAGCTCAATTTCTGAAGCAAGTTCATCGGATAGAATTGCTCAATAGAAAGTTTTCCATTAGCAATAGATATTTTGGCATCAGCATCGCGTTTAAACGTCAACTCCTTTTTGTCACGAAGGATGTCGATTATTTCCAAATCAACTATAAATCCCAAGCTGGCCATTTTTTCATGGAACATTGCCTCCAAATTCGGGTCGTGACCCATACAAACAAATGTAATCTTCTCAACTGGTTTTCCAGGATTTTCATTTTGCTTTTTCTGCCAACTAGAAATGTCAATGTTGGCAACAATTTTTTCAAATTCACTTGCTGTCGCGATTCTATTTATCCCCAGTATGGCCACCATACGGCCATCCATCTCGGCATCCCAAAGATTATTATCTGGGAGGAATTGCATACCAAGGGCTTCGATGATTAGTTTTTTTGCTTCCAGTTCATTTCTAAAAAATTCATAATCGTTTACGTTGTAAACTTCAAATCCGGTATAATAAGCGCCTTTGTCAGAAAAAAGTTCGTCATTTTTTCGAATATCGTCGGCTTGTTTGAGAAGCCTTTTTGTTGTGGTTTGAAGTGCGCCAAGATTTATGTCAGCTCCTATAAATCGACGTCCCAATTTCATGGCCGCAACCTGCGTGGTTCCACTTCCCATGAAGCAATCAAATACAATATCGCCAGGATTAGAAGATGCTTTTATAATACGTTCCAGCAGGGCCTCTGGTTTTTGAGTTGGGTAATTTGTTCGCTCCGCTGCTTGGCTAGATATAGCCATAAAATCCATCCACAAATTTTCAATCGGCAATTCTTCCATATCATCAGTCCAAAGATTTTGAACAGGATTGCCTTCCATCTCATCCATATATTGCTTATATCTTGGCACTCCGTTTGCAGTAAATATGATTTTCGGGGGAGTCATTTGAAGAGCCGCATTTATTCGTTCTTGGCTCCATCTCCAGTGGGTTCCAACAGGAGGGTATAGCAATTTATCGCCAAAATACCTAGGTTCCCCACTTCCAGCAGCATTCATAGAAACAGACTTATACTTTCGTCCGGTTTCTTCCTCTATTCTATCATAGGACTTTTCATCCATTTCATAGAATTGCTTGTTATATACATAATTACTCGTCTTTGAGTAAAAATAAATGGACTCTGTTATACAGCCAAATTTATTGCCATCATTATGGCTGTTTGATTTTCTCCATATTATTTCATTTTGAAAATTACAGGCGCCAAAAACTTCATCTAAGATACTTCTTAAATAAGAATTTCTATGCCAGTCACAATGTAAATAAATACATCCGTTATCACTCAACAACTCTTTACAAAGAATCAAACGCTCATACATGAATTGAAGATATTCGTCATTTGTCCAAATGTCGCCATACTGTTTTTCTTCAAAATTACTCGAATCGCTTTCCGCTTTTTTCCCACGCAAAGCAATAGTTTTTTTATAATCGGCCTTGCTATCAAAAGGCGGGTCAATGTAAATCAAGTTTACCTTACCACGAAAATTCTTGAGCAAATGGCTCATCACTTGGAGATTATCCCCCCAATATAATCTATTCATCCAACCATCTTCGGAACGTTCGCCATGAGATTCTTTAAGTTGGGCAGGATAATAAGACGTTCCAGTAAAAGGACGTTTACCAGACCAGCGGAGTTCTGGAAACCCCTTAATGGGTTCTTGTTCAAATTCAAAGAGCTCTGTTTCTGATTTTGCCATGGTTTGATTCCTTATAAGCTGTTGCAGAAATTCTTGAGGTCGCATCCGCCGCATAGCTTTTCACAACGCTTGCGAGCGTCCATCTTAAATTCCTTGTTTTCAATCTTGTTTACAACTCCATCCACCTCTCCAATGGTTCGTACAATGGAGGTTCTATTAAAGTCATAGGTGATAAATGGGCTTTCATCTTCCGCTCCAGTATAGTAAAGGTGCATCTTACTAACCTTCTTTCCATACCGTTGCTCGATTATATGGGCGTAAATTTCCAGTTGGCGCCTATATCGGCGTAATTTTTCTCGACCATCTTCGCTATTCATGTTCGGCTTCTTTTCTGTTTTAAAGTCCAGAATCTCGACCGAATCATTTTCACCTCGAATAAGGTCTATTTTTCCTTCAAGGATATAATCGTCTTTTTGAAGCGTTACTGGAACTTCCGCATCCCTAACTTTACTCCAATCCTTTTGGGCAAATTCCACATAGTTTTTTACGTGCTTCTTAATCACCCTCAAAGCAGACTCGCGCAGATACAAGCCGTTCATTTTCGCGAGCTGCTTATAGTTTTCCTGCATCCAGAAAGAAATATTGTCGTCCGTGACCCTTTCCGGGTGGCCTTCCAAAACAGCCTTATGCACATCTTCAATCGTCTGATGTACAAGCGTACCGAACATGACAGCAGTCGTTCTCACAGGCGTAAATTCAAGTTCGCGGAAAAACTTATACTGAACAGGGCAGTTCTCATAAAGCAAAATATGACTGGTAAAAGAATACTCATGCTTCACATTGGCTGCTTTTACCATATCAAAGTCTGCAAGACAGTTGTCGCCATCAAAAATTTCTGCCCAATTTTTCGCACGATGATAGACATTTGCAAAATATCTTGATGGGCTTGAATGTTCTGACCTTCCTCTTGTTTCCGTATTGTCCACACCAGTCAGCACAAGCAAATTCTGTGCTCGGCTAAAAGCCGTGTAGAACAGGCGCCAAAAATCAAAGTATTTCATTCTTTCCAACGGCTCATAACTTTGTTCGCCGTAATAAAAATTCTGAATATCTTCATCAATCTGCGTGAAATTCCTAGTCGGATGCGACTCCAATGACGCAACGCAGGTAATCGGGAACTCCAATCCCTTACTCTGGTGAATGGTCATGAAACTCACGCATCCACTCGGAGTTATCATGTCGAAATCTTCATATTCCCCGATGCCGCCGTCATAAAGAAAATTCAGGTAGTAATTGAACAGGGCCTTTACATCTTTCTTCAAGGATTCTGGCTTGAACACGATGATATTGTTCAAATACTCAAACTTGGTAATAAGGCGACTGAACAGGGCAAGATTGTAAATGGGCCGTAAATCCTGCATTCCGCTATTGAGGTCAACATTCACCATCTTGCTAAACAATGGGAATTGCAGCATTTCATAGAAAAGGTCTGCGAAGGTATAATTCGTATTCTCCTTTAAAAAAGCCAGCTCCCTGGACTTAGAAACAGCCCAGACTTGAAGCCGCTTATTCTCCTTATTGCTTCGCAGTTCATTGCCGAAATACACGGCACACTCATCGTAGTATCGCCAAACAGCTCTTTCTGAAGAGTTGTTCGTTCTAAGATATGCATTGACCAGGTCTGGGAACAGGAACGCATAGGCGCCTATGACCAGGCGGATTTCGCGACGTTCAAAGAACATATCCGAACGGGGCGAAAAAATTGGCACGCCCTTGGACTCGAGGAACCTTGCAAGCCCTGCAATACGCTCGTTCTTGACAGAACGGCAGAGCAGTGCAAGTTGATTGTAGTCCTTCAATTTCCCAGATTCTTTCAACCTGCAAATGAACGCGTAGAACCTTTCATACCAGGCTTCAATGCCATCACCCATTACCTTGATTACGCCTGGATATGACGTATTTTCGCGGTTTTGTTTTCCCGCATTTTCAATAACTTTTTCGTGACGGTAACGTTCTGTCCCGTTTCTGCCCTGCCATGACCCCGTTTCATTTCTATCCTCATAGGTATTCTGCATCCAGTGGTTATAGAAATCAATTACATCGGGGTGCGAGCGATAGTTCTTTGTTAGCTCAATTTTCTTACATACACCAGCAGGGAATTTATCTTGAAAACGAAGGATGTTTTCTACCGTAGCACCACGGAAACGGTAAAGAGCCTGGTCATCGTCACCCACAACGCAGATGCGATTCGCTGGCGCGGCAATCTTTAGAAGAATGTTTTCCTGGATTCGATTGGTATCTTGATATTCATCAATCATCATGTACTGGATGCGCTTGCGAATATCTTCAAGGACATACTCATCATCCAGCATTTTCCACATGTGCGTCTGAATGAGAGAAAAATCCAGGCAATTATCGGCATTCAACATTGCACGATAAACCTTAGTCACTTCGGCAAGGATAGGCAAAAGGGCGCTTTCCTTGCATTGGGACATTTTATCCAAGTCAAGATTTTCTTCTGCGACCTTGTTTACTAGCCCTGCAATTCTATCCGCTAAATTCCAGCCAAAGGAATCGTTGGTGAGTAAACCGATATTCGGAATTTTGTCAAACTGCTTGTGATTTTGATAAATCGTGTATTTCTGTTCAAAATCGTCCAGAACCCTGTAGTTCCGCTTTAAGCCTGTATGCTGTCTGTATTCTTCAAGGAAACGCAAGAAAATCGAATGGAGCGTTCCCACATACATATCGGAAATATTCACTGTTTTCCCAAGTTTCAATGCCTGATTTGAAATACGGGTAACGAGTTCCTTGGCTGCTTTTTCGGTAAATGTAGCCACAAGGATGTTTTCAGCGGGAACATTCTTGTCTATAATCAAATGGAGAACCCTATCAACAAGAGTCTTAGTTTTTCCCGCACCTGGGCCAGCAATCACCAAAAGAGGCGATTCAGTTGACTCAATGACGAGACGCTGTTGTTCGTTGGCTTCCATTTAAAAACACCTTACAGGGACAAAAGGGGCACGAATTGACCGGAACCCAAGCAGCACTTGGGGTTCGCCGTTATAGATAGAATTTTTCTGTTTAACACATTCATGATTTTTTTGAATTTTCTTTGATTTTTTTCAATTTATATTCAATTTCAAGTCACAAAGTGTCAATTACAGTTTTTTTTGTAAAAAATTGCATATTAAACCTAACTTAATTAGGTTTATGTCTTTCATTAAGCAACAACTGTTTGCACGCTAGGAGCCAACTTTTTGCTAGCTTACATCCCATTATGAACGAATACAAAATTTGGCTCATGGTCTGGATGCTCCGCATCCTTCTTTTCATCAAGCTCTGCGTTGTGTTTGCGGCGTTCTTTTTCGTAAGAAACTACAAGCACATAAAGGAAAATGGCTTCAACGACATTTTCTTCTGTTGGCAAACTTGGTGGAAAGCTAGTGTGACCCTGTACAGAGAACTGATGCGCTAAACTTCGAGAAATTCTTAGAAAAAAAAATTGCCAAATAAGAGAACTTTTATTCAGCATAACAATGAGCAAGTTTCCTATCGCCTCGCCTCAAAAGCGGGGCTTTTTTGTTATGCCTCCGATTTCTTCCATACCGCGCTTGTAGCGCGTTTTTTGGTGTTTTTGGGGCTGTTTATAAGCCTTTAGGCGAAAACGCCTTGTAGAGCGTTCCTACCGCTAGTTTTGGCGACATGAACGAATCGTTCCGCGACTATAAGGACTTCGACCAGACGGTTTTCACCCGTACCCCCGAAGGGTATCTCACGGGCAAAATCCGCGTCACTGGTGCTGGCGTGTTCAGCTACAGAACCGCC
>JAEEGL013300626.1_pt1 | contig 10175 bp, 7 predicted proteins | sample 9134231 | NCBI WGS metagenome assembly JAEEGL01 (sample SAMN16246548, study PRJNA631951) | gut metagenome | biome: gut microbiome; feature: rumen; material: fiber-attached | host: Bos | place: Iran: Karaj | collected 2018-10
AAATTATATAAATGAATCAATTTATTATGTAAATGCTTCTTTATCAAGTACAATATTAATAAATGAAACATCTTCTCATGAAATAATAACTCCATTAAATTTAATAAAATGTTCAGAATATAATTTTTATTTTTTAAAAGATTATTTTTTAAATTTACCTTTAAAAGATTTATATTGTTTAAATATATCAAATATTGAAATAAAAGGTGCATTTAAAACACCAATTTGGAATGTTTTATATTTCAAATTTTCAAAATGTATAAATTCAACACAAAATAATAATAGTTGTCAAAGTAATGAAACAATAGATAAATATTTAAAAGGTGGTTATATAGGAATTTTTTTATCAGATTATATTATAGAACCTAATAATTTTAAAAATCCTTCTCAATATTATGGTAAAAATGTTTTTACTACATTTACTTATAAAGAATATGTTGATTATTGGATTTATTTAAAACATGAAGAAGTAATAACTGATATTGGTTATTTTTTTGAAAGGAAAAATACTAAATTTTACTTTGCTATTGATGAAGTTGAAAAATTAACTGATTATCGAGAAGATAAAAATATTTTTTTAAATGTTGGTATTAGAAAAAGTTTAAAAAGAGAAGTTTATGAAAGAGGTTATGTTAAACTTCAAGAAGCTGCTGCAAATGCATGTGGAATTATTAGAGTTGTTATTTTTTGTGGGGAAATATTTTCTTTTTTTTTTCAAAAATTACTTTATTATAATTTTATTATTCAATTTATTACTTTTTCTAAAATTAATAGTTATAAAAATTTCATATTTAATGTTAATAATAGTAATAATCAATTACTTAAAAGTTATTATTGTTTAAATAATGAGTTAACAAATTCAAAATACAAAAATACTTTGAGTATTAATAATTATTCCATTAATAAAAGAAAAGTTAATCTGAAAATAATTAATAATTCTAGTCCATCTACTCCTAATAAAAAAATTTCTCCTAATTTTCACAATTTTAATGTAACGAAAAAATATAAGAATGTACCTTTTAAGTTAGAAAAAAAAATTACAGTTAGACATATATTATGTCATAAAAATTGTATTAAAAAAGTAAAGTTTATATATAATAAATATAATAAAATAGAATATTGTTTTGATATAATTCAATATTTAAAATTACAATATGAAATAGGATTACTTAAAAATTGTTTTTTTGATGAAGAAAAAAATAAAAAAATTAAAGAAATATATTTATTTGAATATTATGAATTTACAGAAAAAGAAGGTTATGATAAAATTTTTAAAAATAATAAAGTTACATAAATAGGTTTTTAATATATTTATTAATATTATTTAATATTTTTTTTCAATATTTTTCTTAAATAAATTAAATACAAATTATTAAAATATCAAAAAAAAAATAAAAATAGCAAATAAAAACATTGAAAAAAAACTTCACAAAAATAAAACCTTAAAATATTACTTATTACTTTCTTTTTTCTTATCTTCCTCTTCTTTAATTTTCTTATACTTTTCAGTATTATCCTTAACATTATCAGTAAGAAAACTTAACTCAGGGAAAATATCAACAAAACTAATAAAAAAAGGGCCAACAATAAAATTCATAAAACCAATTTGACTTTGAGGTAAACTAGTAGTTAATCTATCACAATTCATAGAAACTTTTAATCCTAATTCTTTTTCTTTATCACCTTGTCTGAAAAATTCAGCAACAACTTTTTCAGCCCAAAAAGTATATAAATTAAAAGGTTTTGTCGGATTACTAATATCACAAGCATGAACAATAATTTCTAAAAATTGTTGTTGAATATCAATTAATTTTTCTTTATTTTCAACAATTTTTTCTCTATTTTTCCCTTTTTCAATTCCATTATCTTTAATTAGATTTTTAATATAATCAAATTGTTTAAAATGAAAAACCATATCAGTAGCAATAACAAAACCAATCATTCTTTTTCTCATAAAACGATAATCATCATTATTCATAAGTGAAAAAATATCATATTTTTCATTACTTTTAATTAACTTGAAAGTTTGACTAATATGATAAGCCTCTAAAACATCAGTATCATTTGATCTAAGTGAAGTAGGAGAATTAATATTAATTAAAAATTGATTAGTATATCCTGGATGTTTATAATCATGAACCATACAAGAAATATATAATGATGCTAAATCTAAATCATTTAAATTAAATAATTCTTTCATTTTTGCTTGTTTAATATAAACTAAACATGTTTGTGTAACATCAGCAGCATGTAAATCAGTATGATATGGATTTTCTCTATTATATCCTTTTGTTATTGCTTGAATAAATTTTTCAAATTTATCATAATTTATTTTTGAATATAAACCATATGAAGTTAATATATAACAACCTATTATACTTAAAGTATTTTCTGGACCTACTTCTTCTTCTAATTTAAATATATTAAATTCTTGTGTTTCTATTGTTGAAATTGTTTCTTCTGCAAATGTAATAAATTTTGTATTTTTTGGTGATATATAATTTTTATCTCTTATGTTTTTTGATGCTATTTGTTTTGCAATATTAAGAGAAATTTCTTTTGTATTTAAATGTTCTAAATTATTTTTTGCTATATATTCTGTTTTTAATTTTATTTCTGTATTATTTTCTAAAAATGAATACAATTGTTTATATGATTCATTTTGTTTTTTTATATCTGAATTATTTGAATTTAATTGATTTTCATTTGATGTTGATTCTTGTTCTAACCAATTTAATGTTGTGAAAAGATATTCTTTGTTTAGTTTTTTTAAATTTTCTCTAAGTATGTTAAAAAGGAATTTTTTGGCTTTTTCTTTTTCAAAAATTGTATTTTTAATTGATGAAAAAGAAGATTCTGAAGGATCTGATATTTCTCTTTGGATTTGGTTTAATTCATCATCAGAGAAAATGTCTATTTTATTTTTTTGGATTTATTAAGAAATTATTACCACTTAAAAGAATTTCTGTCATTTTTTTTATTTTTAATTGTCTGTTATTATATAATAATAATAATTTTTTTGTACATTTTTAATTTTGCTTTTTTATAGTTTGGATAATTTAATTTTGTTATTATGTATTTTATTTTTAAAAAGTTGTTTATATTATTTTTTGATTATTCAATATAAAATTAAATTTATATTTTAAGTATTAAAATAAAAATTAAAAGTAATAAAAAAAATAATTGAATTTATACACTGTTTCAAAATTTATTTTCAAATTCAACAAAAAAAAATTTTTTATAAATATTATAAATTATTTTAATTGACTTTCTTTTTTTTCTTCTTCTTTAATATTTTTTTCTTTATTATCTTGATTATTATTTTCTTCTTTAACATTATCAGAATTATTATTTTCTTTTTCCTTATTTAATTTATCTAAATTCAATTTATTAAGATTAGCACAACAATTAGTATCATTTAACTTTTTTAAAGTTTCTTTAGCTTTTTCAATTCTTTGACTCAAAACAATTTGTTTAGAATTATTTTCATCATCATCATTTTCTTCATCATTAATATTATTTTCTTTATTTTCATTTTTTTCTTCCATTTTTTTTTTTTTAATCTCTTCATTTTTCTTTTTAATAGAATTTAATTTATCAACAATAAATCCAATTAAAAAATCCATAGTTTCTTTAACTCCAATATTTTTTTTAACACTAGTACGAAAGCATTTAACAAAATTATTTTTCATAGCAAAATCTTTAAAAGAAGCATCATTTTTAACATCATCTTCACTAACTAAATCAATTTTATTTTGAACTAAAACACAAGGTAAAAAACTTCCATCTTTAAATCTTGCATTTTCATCAATTGAATTTTTCCATTTTAAAGTACTAAATTTTTAAATTTATAAAAATTTAAAATTAAATTTACTCATCTAAAGATCTTTTATCAGTTATATCACTAAAAATAATACAACCATGTGAATTTTTTGAAAGAACTTTTGTCATTGTAATATATCTATCTTGACCTCCAATATCCCATATTTGAGTTTTATAATAGTTTCCTTTATATTCTTCTATTTTATAACTAAAATCTGTGTTAATTGTTGCTTTGTATTCGTCTTGAAATTCATTTTTTAACCACATTCTACAAAATGATGTTTTTCCTGTGTTGTATTTACCTATTATGATTATTTTTAATTCTCCTTTTGTTTTTTTATTTATCATTTGTTTTTTATTATATTTTTTTTTATTTTTTGTTTTTTATTTTTTAATTTGATTTTTTTAGGATTATATGATATATTAATGTTTTTATTATTTTTTTACCGAATTAATAATGGCTTTTACTGAAAAGAGAAGTAGGAATAATAATAAAGATATATTTCAAAATAAAAATTATACTTTATATAATTCACTTCATGCAGATAATCAAAGATCAGAAAGTTTTAAAAAAAAATTAACTACTCAAAATAAAATCAAAAATATTAAAAATTACTTTTTTATTGTATCTAATCAAAATAATAAAGATAAATTTCCATTATTAACTGACGGTAATATATCAAATAACAATGAAAAAATGAATACAATTTCAACTTCAAAATCAATAAAAATAAAAAAAGTAATTGAAGATAAAAGTTTCTTAACAAAATTAAAAAAAATTAATGTTGATTTTCATATAAAAAGAAAATTAAAAGAAGAAGAAAAAAACGAATCATATGATAGAATATATAATAAAATAAAATTATTTCGAACAAGAACTCATTTAATAGATAATAGATTAAATCTTTTATATTCAGAAAATATTGATCAATTTCATAGAGATGTTACAAATAGAAAATATGTAAAATTTAATGAAGATACTATAAATAGGGATAATAAAGAAATTGATGAAGCTCATCATAAAGTTAAATTTTTAAAAAATACAATCGATTATGTTTTTCCAAAATATGTTTTGGCAATATCAAAATATAATAATGCAAAAACAATGTCTTTTAGAAATAGAAAATTTTTATCACCTTCTCAACAAACTCAACGAAAGTTTATTAATGAAAATTCTGAATTGAGTTCTTTTTTAAAAATACCATTAAAAATAAAGAAAATTCTTGTATGAAATCTTGTATATTATATTATAATTTATTTAATCTTTTATATTACTATATATAATTAGGGAAAATATAAAATAAATAAAACATAATTTATTTTAAAAACAATTATTATATACTATTTATTATTATAAAAACTAGTAATATCAATATTAAATATTTGCATTATTATACTTAACCAAAAAGTTAAAATATTTCCAATATCAGATAATTCAGTTAATAATTGATTAAATTTACATAAATTCATATATTCATAAACATTTCCTTGAAGAGGATGATTTTCTTTTGAAATTTCACAAAATTTAATAAAATCATTATCAGAAGGGAATTTTTTCATATAATCATTAAATGAAATAGGAATACCATTCATATCATATATTATAAAATATAAAACTGGTAATTGATATGTTTCACTATATAATATATTTATATGAAGAACATATTCATTTTCTAAATTAAAAGATGATTTAATATATGAAATTTTAATCATTTTATTAGTTGTACAAATATTAAATTTATTATTTGTTTCATTTGATAATTTAATAGCATCATTATAAAATTGTTCATAAGTATAATTAAAATTACTATTCATCAAAATTAAAAAAATTTATATTGTTTTAAATAAAAAATAATTAAATAATTAAACACAAATATAAAATACAAAATTAAAAAAAATAAATATTGTTTTATTTGAAAAATGCCAAATTATGGTGATCCAAAATATTGGGAAGACAGATATAAAAATTCAAAAGGAAGTTTCGATTGGTTAGAAGATTATGAAAGTTTAAAACCAACAATATTAAAATTAAATTTATCTAAAGAAGCAAAAATTTTAAATTTAGGATGTGGAAATTCACCATTCTGTGAAGATATGTATGAAGATGGATTTCACAATATAAGTAATATTGATATTTCAAATAATGCAATTGAAATAATGAAAAAGAGAAATGAAAAAAGAAAAGAAATGACATTTGAAGTAATGGATGTTAGAAATTTAAAATTTAAAGATTCTTCAATTGATTTAGCAGTTGATAAAAGTACAATTGATGCTTTATTATGTGGAAATTCTTCATATATAAATGTAGCAAAAATGTTAAAAGAAGTTCAAAGAGTTTTAAAAGGTAATTTTTTATATAAAATATAATTTTTTAATTATATTTTAGTTGGAGGATATTATATGGCAATTTCATATGGTGAACCTCAAAATAGAGTTGTTCATTTTCAAAGAAAGTTTTTAAAATTTGATATTGAAACTATTAAAATTGAAAAAAAAGGAGATGAAACTAAAATTCATTATATTTATTTATGTAAAAAATTAGAAGGTGCTGATGATATTAGTAATAAATTTTTTAATCAATGTTTAAAAGAATTGGATAGTTCTGAAACTTTTAAAAATGATTTAATTAATCAATTTTCTGATAAAAAAAAACTTCATGCTTTAGCTGAAGCTATGAAAAAAAAACCTTAGGATATCTTAATTTTTATTTTTTGTGATTTTTAAAAAAATAATATTATATGTATATATTAAATTATTATTATTTTACTGTTTTGGAATTTTTTGTAACTGAGTAAATCAAGAGATTAAATGTTGAGAAGGGATTTTTTATATTATAATTTCAATTATTAAAATTTAAGTTTTTTATAAAATTTGATTCAAAAATAATTTAATTTGTTTAATTAAGATATGATACATTTAATTTTTTTTTTTAAATAAAGTGATTTTTTTTCAATGTAAAGTAATAAAATGTATATAATTTTCCTTAAAAATTATTAATTTTTCCTTTACTATTATATCTTATAAACTTATTTTTAAATTAAATATTTTTTTAATAAATTAAAAAGATAAATATGGGAAATGTTCAATGTAAATCTTTAAATGGTAACAAAATATCATTTGAAATGTTAGAAAATATTTTAAAACAAGGTAATTCAGAAATTGAATCAAGAATAAAGCAAGATTATTTATCAATTAAAAATTTAAATAACATAAATAAATGTAAAGCATCATTAGAATATAAAAACATTGTTGATTTTATACCAATCGAAAAAAGGAAAGAACAATTTACAAAATGGATAAAATTAATAGGAATATCATCACTAATAAATTTAAAAAATATAAAACTAGAATTAGAATCAATATTAACAAAAACATACAATAATAAAAAAAACAAATTTAATGAATTAATATTAAATGGTATTCCAGAAAGTATAAGATTTTTAATTTGGATAACTTTAACAAAGAAAATACCAATTAAACGAGATGATTATTATTTTAATGAATTATTACAAAGTGATATTTCATCAGATTTAAAAGAGCAAATAAAAAAAGATATTAATAGAACTTATTCAAATAATGAATGTACAGAAATACAATTAAAACAATTAGAACAAATTTTATATGCAATTACTTTATTTGATAAAGAAATTGGATATTGTCAAGGATTAAATTTTATAGTTGGTTTTATATTAAAAATTACTTTTTTTAATACAATTGATTGTTTTTATTTATTAACTTATATTTTAGAAGAAATTAAAGGTTATTTTATAGAAGATTTTCCTTTACTTAAATTAAATAATTATATTTTCAATCATTTTTTTATTAAATTATATCCTAAATTATCAGAACATTTTAAAAATTTAGAAATTCCAAATGAGTTATGGATTGGTAAATGGATGCAAACTTTATTTACTTTAACTTTACCTTTTAATGAATTATGTAGAATTTGGGATTGTTTTTTTATAAATGGATTTGATTTTATAATTCCAATTTCATTAAGTATTATTTATTATATGGAAAAAAAATTATTAGAATTTAAAGATTCTAGTGATGTTATTTATTATTTTAAACAATGTTTTAATCCAAATAAATGTGAGATTATATATAATGATTTTGATAAAAGAATTTTGTGCATTGATAAAATAATTGTTAGAGCAAATAAAATATTTAAGTCAATGAATAAAGAATATATTTATAATATCAAAAAAGAATTTAATAAAAAAAATAATAATCTTGAGAAAATAGAAGAGAAATATTGTGATTTAATTACAAAATCTTTTACTTCTCAATCATCAACTGAATTTTCTACATATAAAAAAATATCTAATAATAATTATCTAAGAAAAAATTTTGGAACTAATAAATCTAACTATATCATTTTAAATGAAGATGAAGATGATTTTGAAGAAGAAAATTATTATAAATCAAATAAAATGATATTAAAAACATTTTTTAATTAAAAAAGAGTATAAAAATTAATTTTTACTGATATGTATATTTAATAGTATATAAAATATTTTATAATATATATTTATTTTAATTCTAGAGTTTTTTGTAAAATAAATATTCTTATTTTTATTTTTTTAATTAAATTTAAATTTAGAAAATATATATTAAAATAATATGAAAAAGTCTTATTCATCAATTTATGATGTTAATAATTTAGGATTATTCGATAAAAAAAACATTAAAAATAAAAGTTATCTTTATTATACTAATCTCAGAAATACAAATAAAAATATTATATTTCAAAAGAAAAGTGATATTCAACTTCCAAATCAAAAATCAAATATAATGTCAAATAATTATAATAATTCATATCATAAAATGCATTTAGATAATATGTTAAATCAATTAAAGGATACAATAAATGAATTAAATAATAAAAATTACTCAATTAATATTCCGAGAAAGAATAATTATTATGGAAATTTAAATAATCAAATAAAAAGAATAACTCCTGTGAAAAGATATAATAATTTAAATGATAAAAATTATAATATTATAAATAGAACTTTTCATGATTTATATCAAAGTTCAAATAATAGTTTTGTTGAACCTGTAAATAAACATAGATATGAAGAAAAAAATGAAATTGAGTATTTTAAATTAAAAAAGAGATATTCTGTTACTCCTAAAAGATTTACTTGTCAAGTAGAAAGAAATATAAATGATAATCCATATTCTTATAGAAATATCAGAAAGAAATATAGTGATGAAAAGAGAGAAGAAAGTTATATTAATGAATCAAAATCTAGTTCAAATTTACATATAAATAGTTTAAATTATGAGAAAAATAATAAAAATTTTAAAGGTGAAGAAATAAAACCTTATATTCAATTAAGTCAAAAAAAAAATAACTATATAATGAAAGAATCAAATAAATTTCAAGATATAAAAGAAAATAATAGATATAATATAAATAATAATAATATTTATAATAATAAATTAAATAATAATAATAATAATATTAATAATAGTAATAATATTAATTGTAATAATAATTATAATGAAACAAAAAAAGAAAAAGAAAGAAAAATTAAAGAAAATAATTTTATGCTTAATGAATCGCCTATTAAAAATTATGATAATACTAATTTAAATTATAATGAAAAATTAAATAATAAAAAAGAAGATGAAAATAATAGAATTTTAAAAGAGAGAATTGAAGCAATGGAAAACGAAAGAAATGAAATAAACCTTAAAATACAAAAAGTAATTGAAGAAAATAAAAAATTATATAAAGATAATGAAAATTATTTAAAAGACAAACAAAAAGTTGAAGAAACATTAAACAAAACAAAAAATGAAAATAAGGAAATATTAAAAAATTTAAAAATAAAAGAAAAAGAAAATGAAGAAATAATTGAAAATTTAAAAAAGAGTAATGAACAATTAAAATTTGTAATTAATTCAAAAGAAATAAATAAAAATACAAATAATGACTATAAAAAATATAAAAATGAAATTAATGATTTAAATTTGAAAATTAAAGAATTAAAAGAAAATGAAACTAATATATCAAACCTAAAAAAAGAAATTATTGACTTAAAAAAAGATTTAAATAAAGAAAAAATATCCAATAAACAATATGAATCAAAATTGAATGAAAAAGAAAATGAAATAAAAAACTTTAATGAAAATATAATCAAAATGAAAACAAAATTGGAAAATGAAATAAATGAAAAAGAGGAAAAAATAAAGGAAAAAGAAATTGAAATAAATAATTTAAAAAATGAAATAAAAGAAGGTAATATAAAAAATAAAAAAGAAATAAATGAATATAAAAATCAAATTGAAAAATTAAAAGCAGAAAAAAATAAATCAATTGAAAATATAAATAATTCAAAAAT
>JAEEGL013517022.1_pt1 | contig 10175 bp, 3 predicted proteins | sample 9134231 | NCBI WGS metagenome assembly JAEEGL01 (sample SAMN16246548, study PRJNA631951) | gut metagenome | biome: gut microbiome; feature: rumen; material: fiber-attached | host: Bos | place: Iran: Karaj | collected 2018-10
GAACACAAATACTAAAATTCATTAAAGCTTTTCTAAAAATTTGAATATTTTTAACAAATAGGAAAAATACTAAATTAATTAATAAAAATATTAATATTAAAATTCCCATAAATAAACGAAGATTATTGATTTTTGATTTTGAATTTACATAACTAATTATTGATATTATAATTACAACTATTGAAAATACAATTTCTATACTAGTAAAAATTATATTAGTTTTATATGAAAAAATTGAATCGAAATATAATTTTGATAATTTTTCTTCGGAAAATGATAATGTAATGGGATGTATAATATGACTATTTGAATCATCTAAAAAAAAATATTTTTCCATTTCTTATATAGTATTAAAAAAATTAATTTATAAAATTTAAAAACAATTCTTTAATAAAATTTTTTAAAGATATAATAATTTATTTATTAAAATTAATAATTATCCAAAAATCATAATTGATGTTTTTCACAAGCATACATAAGACATATATGTTGTTTCTTACTTAATTTTTCTTTTCTTAATTCTTTATAACACATTTCATCACAAAGAAATAATTTTTTACAATTTAAACATGGTTTTAATTTTATACCACAATCTCTACATTTGACTTGTTTACTCATTTTACAATGAGAACATTCTTTTTCTCTTTTTTTTGAACAATTAACACATTGATGAAATAAATTACAAAAATCATTTTGACAAGTATCACAATGACCACAACATGTATCACATAAAACTTTTCCACAATATATACATTGTATAAAACTAATATTATCAATACAATTTGGACATTTGGAAATCAATTTATTACAGTTATCACATCTTTTTTGACATTCTAAACAAACATAATGACCACAACTTTGTCTTGATATAAAATCTTTAGGATGATTTTCTTTTTTACAAAAGTCATTTATTATATTATCACAACCAATACATTTTGTAGCACATTTTTTTAAACATAATTTCATATATTTCTTATCAGTTTCTTTTGAACATCTTTCACAATAATAATAATGAAGATCACAAAAATATTCTTCACATTTATTACATTTATTACAATGTTTATTACAATAAACTTTATGACAAGTATTACATGAATGCCAACACATCATACATAATCTATTAACACATTGTACTTTATTATCAATATATGAACATTGTTTTATTGTATTACTTTTACAATTTCTACATGAAATTAAAGACTTTTTACATGAATTACAAGTATCTCCACAATTAATACATATTATACTTTTACAAATTGAACAATATGTTGTACAATTTTTACAAAAATTATCTTTACATGAATCACATTTAATTGAACAAGTACTTATACATATTCTTTTATTGCAATTATCACAAAAATCATTTGTATTAAAAATTTTGCAAATATCACATTTTTTATAACATTTATAACAATTATATAAATTTATATGAACACATTTTTTTTTCTTTAAATTATCAACAAAATTTTTGCAAAAAGAACAATTTTGTGCTTTTGGTATTACACATTTATTATCTTTACAAATTACATATTCACATGTGCATTCTTCATAACAATTTTTGCATAATTTTTTACTACAAAATGTACAAACTTTTACTGCTGTTTTTGATTTACATAATTCACATTTATTACTTGGTTCAGATAAGCAAGATTCACATATTAAATTTATATCATTTGATCTTAGATCAAAAGAACACTCTCCTTCTCTACAATTATAACATTTTTTCATACAATTTGGGATAATTTCATTTTGATTTTTTGTTTGAATATTGTTAAAACAAACAAAACTATGACAATTACTACATTTTGAAAAATTAACATCTTTTATATCAAATATTCTTGAACAAACAAAACATTTTCTTATTTCATATTCATCTGTTTCTTTATGTTGATGATTATTTAATAATTCAGAATGTGTATATTGACTACAACAAAACATTGATTTATCACAATAAAATTTTAATTTATTAATTATTTCATTTATTTCATCTGCATCTCTAAATCCACATATTAGTCTACAATATGGACATTTAAGTTCATCATCATAATAATTCATTTCTAATAATTTATCATAACATTTTTGACAAAAAAATTGCGCACATTTTTGATTTAGACATTGTTTAGGTTGAAAACAAAGACTATAACAAAGCCCACAAATTAAATTATTTGGATTAAAATCTTTATTATAACCCGATATTTCAGAAATTAAATTTAAACCAATATCTCTTTCTTCATCACTCATTTATTAAATAATTAATAATTATAGATGTTTTATAAATTAAAAATATAAAATAGTATAAAAAAATATATAATAATTAATCAAAAAAAGTATCAATTAAAAATATCAAACAATTTCTTAAGAATTAATTTTATATATTGATAATTTAATGAAGATAGAAATGGAAAATGAGATTAAAAGGATTTTAAGATTTAAAATAATTCAAACTTATTAATCAAAACAATTTCATTACAATAAAATAAATTAAATTAAATTTTTTTCCATTATTGAAAAATATTTTTAATGAATATTAATGAAAAAAAGGATATAATTTATCTAAAAATTGAGGAAATAAATATTATTCATAAAATATCTTACTTATAATTTATTCTTTAAATAAAATTTGATTTAAATAATTTTTAGTCTGTATTATTATTTTAAATCTATAATTGTTTAAATTTTAATTGATATTATTTGACAATTTTTCGTAAAATATGAATCATCTGGATAATCATCTACTTCTTTCATTGAATATAATTTTTTACTAGTTGATAAACATATAAATCTTGAATGAGTTACCATAATAACTTTTTTAGAAGGATCTTTATTTGTATATTTATTAGCTAAAAATTCTTTAAACTTTAAACATCTTTTAGATGCATGTGTTAGAGTTTCAACTCTATCAATATTATGATTAGCAATATAATTAGTTAATTCTAACACTGATTCTCTTAATTTTTCTTTATTATCATAATTAGATTTAATATCTGAAATTAATTTATTTCTATCCTCTTCAGGAATTTTATCAATATTTTCTAAATAAAATAAATCTTGATCTTTTTGATTAGTAAAAATTGAATCAAAATAAGACCAATCATATTTTACTTTAGAATTCATATTAAATTCTTTTTTTCTTTCAGAAATTAAAAAACTTATAGTATCAGTACCACTCATAGTCTCAATTATATATGGATTTATTTTCATAACTAAATTATCTATATTAGGATGATTTTCAAATAAATAATATGCAGTTTGTAATGTTCTATGAAGAGGAGAAACCCATATTTCTTCTATATCTAATTTAGAAATTATTTCTGATGCTTTTTTTGCTTGTTCTATTCCTTTTATATCTAATTGACAATCTAAAAATTCTGGAATTGATATTAATTTAGATTTATCTATTTTTTCCATTGTTTTATTTTTTTGTGTTTCTCCATGTCTAACATATAAAAATTTTCCTTCAGTGTTTAATTCATAAATTGGTGATTCCATTAAATAATTTTTTTTTATATTATGATTATTTTTTATTTAATTGATTTTAAATTTATATAATTTTAATTTTAGTTTTTAACAATTTACAATATACTATTTTATATATTGTTTTTTAGTAATTAATTATATTTTTATTTTTATTTGTTTTTCATTAAATTTTTGTCCTAAATGATTATTTATTAATTTATTAACATATACTTTTAATAAATCATTTGATCTTATCATTTCTTTTTTAATACCTACGATTATTTTCATATTCTTTTCATTTTGTTTTTCCATTAATAATTTTAATCTTCCATAATGATCTTTATGTTCAACTGTAGGACGACATTTGTCAATTGCATCTAATTTTTCATTAAAATTTAATGCTTTTTTTACATAATAAAAATGACGATGATATCTTTTTTTTCCACTTGAAAATGAGGATTTATTTTTTAATGTATTTAATTCAGTTTTATTTTCTAAATTTTCTTTGATTAAAGATGGAAAATAAATATTATCACTTAAATTTTCTTTTGGAGAAAGCATTTTATTTATATAATTATCACTTAAATATTTCAAATTCAAATATTTTAAATTATGTGGTTGAAAAAAACATTTGTATTTTTTTCTACTACCTGGAGATAAGATTCTATTTATTTCTTTTTTTTTATTATTATTATTTGATTTACTCAATCTTAAAGTATGAAAATCATAATTTGAAAAAGTAGTTCTATGAATAGTAGAAGTACCTTTATCAACTTTTTCTTTATTATTAGATATAGTATTATATGTATTATAATTTGAAAATGTAGTAAAATACTGTTTTTTATTAAATAAATTCCTTGTTAAATTTTTTTTTTTTTCATTAATAGTTTGATTTTTCATTTAATTAAATTAATAAATAAAAAATTTCATTTAATAAATTAAATATTAACTAATATATATATATTTATTACTCAATATCTAATATATCTTTAAACATATTACAAATTTTAACAGCTGTAATTTCACTATGATATTTTGGATTATTTGATAATTTTATAGTAGAAGATTTTCTTTCTTTAATAATTCTTTTAAAACTAATTTTAACTTTATAACTTTTATTAACTTGAACATCAGCAATATCAACCAAATCAATATTAACTAAAGACTCCTTTCCAACATAATCCAAAAGAAAAACTTTATCTTCAGTAAAAACTAAAATAATTTTTTTTTCGTCACTATTAAAATAAGAAATAAAATTTAAAATCTTAATATTTTTTTTCATAAAAACATTCCCAACAATAAAATAATATAAACTAGCTTCTTCCTTAACATATTCCTTATAAAATTTAAACCTTCCATATAAAGGCATTGGTAATCTTTCTCTTTCAACTCCAACATCTTCATTAAAAGTATTTTTAAACCCTTCACTAGTTTTACTAATTAAATCAATAACTCCAGCAATAGGTTTAGTAATAACTCCTCCAATTCCTTTTAAAATTCCTTTACCAAATCCAGCTATATTTTTTTCTTCTTTAACACCTTCAATTGGTTTTCTTACAATATCAGTAACACCATAAAAAATTCCTCCTGCCATTGAAGTAAAGCCATAACCTAAACCTTCCATGAAATTATTAGGTGTTTCTTTTATTTTTTTCTTTTGTCTTAAATTTAAATAATCTTTATCATTTGTAATATTTAATATTGTTGATGAGAGACCTGATGACATTTGAGATACTGAATTAAATGTTCCTCCTGCTGTATTTTTAATTAAACCTAATCCTCCTTTTATTACTCCTTGTACTACTTCTCCTTTTTCAAAACCTTGTTTAGGTTGATTTATAAATTCTTTTACTCCTGTTCCTATTGAATTAAATAAATTTACAGGTTGACCTAATAATTCCATATTAATTCCTAATCTTATTAATTGTAAGATTAATTTTTGTTTATATGAATTTATAATTGTTGATAATAATATACTTGATATACCATATAAATTCATTAAATTATTTTCTTCTATTGATATTGATGTGTCTATATTATTATATAATTGTGATAATTTATTTAAAACTGGATTTGTACTTAAGAGAGTTTCGTAAAAATTGTCTTTTTGTTGGTTTAGTAATGTTAAATGGAGATTTATTGATGATATTTCTAATTTATTTATAATTATTGGTTTTTCTTCATTTGATTCTTCTTTTTTAAATTTTTGCCATATTGGTTGAATGTAATTACATTTTATTATTATATTTTCTTTGAAAGTATCCATAAATGATAGAAATATTGGATGAACGTAATTTATTGAAGTTTGAAGACCTAATGTTATATTATTTGTAAAGTGATAAAAAGAATTTAATAGTGAACTTTCTACTTTTAAAATAAAACTTTGTAAGTTTAATAATATTTGATTTATTTCAAATGATTGATTTTTTAAATTTTCTTTTGTTTCAATAATAATTTGTAGGAATTTAGAATTTATATCATCTTGTTGTAAAACTATTAAGAATTTATCTAAATTTGTGATTTGATTGTCTATTTCAACATTTTTTACTTCAAATGAATATTTATTTATTAATTTTGAATTCTCTTTATTTTGAATATATTCTAATTGTAATTCTTTAAATGAAAAAAATAATAATTCTTTTCTATCATATTTTAAATAATCATTTTTACAATGAGTAAAAGCATTATCACTTATAAGTGAAAAACCCATTTGTTTAATAATAATTTTATATTCATTTTTTTCAATATTATCTTTTCTAATTTTATTTATATCATCATAAATTTTAATTTTAATTGAAATACCATTATTTATAATTTTTAATTTAATAATATGACCAACATTTTTATTTTCTAAAACTGGTATATCAGTATTATAAGGATATGTAACTGTAAATAAATATTTTTTATCATATATATCAATTCCTTCTTCTAATAAATCATAACTATAAACATTATTTACCATAATTGGACGATTTTTTAAATTTCCAAATCCAAATTGTAATTTCAATATATGTTTTTCATTAGGGTTTGTCCAAGTAAAAATAGTTTTGTTTAAACAATCAATATAATTTGGATAATTTGAATATTCATTTTGATATGCATTAATACATATTAAAGAAGAGAAATTTTCAATTATAACACTTGCATTTTCAAAAGTAGTATTTTCAATATTTATATAAGTAATTACATTTTTTATTTTTTTTGCAATATTTATATATCTTTTTTTTGTTCTTTGAATATTATTTATAATAATTGTTTGAGTTTTTAGATTATTTAATAATATTGGTAGTGAAGTTTCCCATTGTAAATCTTTATCACATATTGTTAATGTTATTGGACTATTTTCACCAAAACCAAAAAAATAAAAATCATTATTATTTTTTGAATTTAATTGAATAATATCTTCATTCTTTAAATTTCCAATTATGATATTTTCATTTAATAAATTTGATAAAACATATTTTGGATATATATTAATTACATTACAATATAAATTTAAATTAGTTGATAATAAATATAAATTATTTTCAATAATGAATTCAATTTTTTTCTTTTCTTTTTTTGAATCTAATTCAAAAGAATTTGCAGTTCCAATTACTTCAATACTAAAAGGTTTTCCAATAAATTGTGTTTGATAAGCATCACATTTCATACTTAAATTATTTTGTTCTGATTTTAATATATACATATTTCCATTTGTTAATTGCCCTGCAACCATATTCTTTTCTTTTATTTCTTTTCCATAATAGAATGTACTATATAAACTTGAATGATTAATTAATACTGAATTTGGATGAAGAATTGCTGTTATTTTCTTTCTTCTATCTCCAATTATTGTACATAAAATATCTAATTTTGGTACTTTATTTTCATTTAAAATTATTTTTGTTATTTGTTTTGAATCATTGACATTATATATAGTTACATAGTTATCAGTTGAAAAATTTAAGAAAGTTAATAATATTTCAAAATTTGAATTTGGATCAATCATATCACATTCACATTGATTACTTTTTAATAAAGCAATTTTTGTATTATTTTTCTTTCCTTTAACATAAAAATAAATATCAAAAGGTAAACAATTTCTTAAAACATATCTATTTCTTATTTCAATTATTTTATTATATAAAGTTTCACCCTTTGGAGAATATAAATATACATAAAAATCATCATATTCTAAAGTTTTATTAATTTCTTTAGAAGTAAAGAATTGTAATATTTTAATTTTTCTATGTATAGATGAGTTATTTATATTAAATTCAATATGTCCATTAAAATATTCAAAAGAAATTCCAATCATTTCTTTTGATTTCAATTCTTGAATATATTTTTGGTCTTTGACAGTAATTATAACTTTTATATTATATTGGGTTTTATTTTTGAAACAAAGAGGAGAAAATAAATAAATTGCTTTTTTTTTATTTAATAATTCAACTTTTGAAACAATAAAACTATAACTTAAAATATTTGATTCTAATTGAATATCTTTATTCATTGTCACTTGGTGTTTTCTTAGTTTTAATACATCTATTTTAATTTCATTATCTCCTATTCTTCCATCTTTAAAATAAAATTCAATTATTTTATTTTTATTATAATTTGTACCTATTAAAGCTTTTTTTGATAAAAGATTATTATTTTGATTATTTTTTGATTCTATTTCTGGATAATTAATTTCATAATATTTATTATTTGGTACTTCAACTCTAATAATCTTTTTAAAATCAAAATTATGATCAAAAATTTCAACTAGCTTCCCAGTATAATTATATAAAGTATGATTTGAAATCTTCATTTTTTTTTCATTATTATTATTTTCTTTTTTAAAAATTTTGTTTAATGAATTATTAGATATTTTTTTATTATCTTTTTTCTTCAAAATTGTATTCCATCTTTTAAAAATATTATATAAAAAAGATATATGTAAATCACAAATATTTATGTTTAAACATTGTTCACATATTTTAAGTACTATGGTAGAATTTTTTACCATATCTGAAGAAAAACTGGTATAATTAATAACTCCTTTAATTTTTTCAATTATTGGTTCCCAAACACCAGCAATATAATTATATGCATAAATTATTAAAGAAAATTCAATTAATGCTTTATGTTCACCTTGTTTTGGATAAATATAATTAATCAAAAATTTCCTTGCTTTAAAATTTAAAAAAGGCATGAATGTATTCAATTGATTATCAATAAATAATAAATCTAAACTTTCCATTGAAAATAAATAATTATAATAATTTGCTTCTATTGTTTTTGAATTTGATTCATCTTTTTTAGTTTCTATATTCTTATTTTGTGATTCTAAAATATTTTTATTATTTTCTTCCCATTTTTTTTTTTCATTTGAAAAATAAGTAAATTCATCTAATTTTTTATAAAAATCTTCGCTTAATAAACTACCTGAATAAGAAGTCATATTCATTAATACAATTATATCTCTAAAAGACATATTTGATATAATTGAAGAAAATTTTATTTCTGTTTTTTCTTCTTTTCTAAATACTAATTCATTTTCATAATTTAAAATAGTTTTCATTAAAAAAATTAAATTGAAATCATTTGTTAATTTTCTTTTAGAAATTTGTAAAATTTCACTATTTAAAATATCTTCCAGATAACAAATAAAAGGAGAAATATTATTAATCTCAACCTGCATAATCCAAATAATTTTTGATTTATCACTTTTATTTAATTTTGAATTAATCATATCATTTTTTACTTTAATAATAGTTTCTTTTTTTAAAATAAAAGTAACTTCAGAATCAATACAATACATTTCTTGATTTAAATTAGTACATTCATCACCTAATATACAAATTAAAGGATGTTTAATATTCATTTTAATATCCATTGCAGGACTATTTTCTTCATTTGAATCAAATAAATTTGGTAAATCTTTTGATGCAGGATCGTAAAAAGGAAAACCTTCTAAGAAAAATGTTTCCATTAAATAAAATATATCGGCTTTCATTAGTAATTTTAATTTTTCTATATCTACTAAATAAAATTTATCTCTAGTTGTATTTATTGTCATATATACTTTCATTTTTTTCTTTTCCATTTGATTCATTAAGTCTTCTTTTAATAATTCATATTTTATACATGAATTTTTTATTGATTCACCAAATGAACTTAAATTAACTTTTTGGGATTGATTTTCATTTGAAACAAAACGTAGTTTTATTTTTTCTTTTTCATAATCATATTGTTCTTCTACTATTTTTTTATCACTTTTATCTAAATTATCTTCTGAATATTCTTCTATTTTTTGTGAATAATCAGATACAAGTAAATCTTTTATAAAAGTATCTTTTTCATATTTTAATTCATAAACGACTAAATTTCCAAAGGCACAATCAATAATTTTACTTGTGTCTAATTTTTGAGAAAAAATTATTAAATTATCTTCCATTTGTAAAGAACAAAATTTATCGTGATTTTTAAAACATAAAATTACTGAAATTTCTTGAATAAATATGACATAAAACATTGACAATAATTTTTCTTTTAACTTCTTTGTCTCATCTTCTGATATTATACTTTCACTTTTAATTAATAAATTTTCAGAATTTGATTTATAAAATTTTTCATAATCATAATCATCATGTTTTTCATCTGAATATAAAATATTTAAATCAAGACATGACATTAAAAATGTATAATCACTTTGTCTTAAAGTTAAATTAAAATGATCAAAAAATAAATCA
>JAEEGL013850588.1_pt1 | contig 10175 bp, 9 predicted proteins | sample 9134231 | NCBI WGS metagenome assembly JAEEGL01 (sample SAMN16246548, study PRJNA631951) | gut metagenome | biome: gut microbiome; feature: rumen; material: fiber-attached | host: Bos | place: Iran: Karaj | collected 2018-10
GTCCAACTCTATATAATGTGTTAAAGAAAGAAGCACAACTAGGAACTTATGCTCAAGAGTACACTGGAGATCACCAAGATAGTATGGATACATCTTTATCAACTCAAAAAATATATCATTGGAAGGCAACAAATGATACGAATGCTAACGCAATCCTAGATAAATGGAATGTCATTTTTGGTGGATTTTGTTGGCAAATGATTAGAACAACAGATACAGGTGGAGTAAAGCTGGTATATAATGGAGTACCAAGTAATGGACAGTGTAATAATGAAGGAGCTGATCAACAAATAGGAACATCAGCATTTAATACAGATTATACATCACCTGCCGATGTTGGATATATGTATAATACAAGATATACCTCTAATACAAAAAAACCAACTTCTACAAATGTTTTAACAATAACAACAATGACAAATTCAACTAACTATTATTATGGAACTGGTGTTACATATTCAAGTGGTACTTATACTTTAACTGGAACAACCCAAGATACTTGGACAAATACATATTCTTCATCAAGTGGTCTATATACATGTAGATCTAGAACCGCGACAACATGTTCAACAGTATACTATATCGCAGGTGGCGTAAGTAGTTTTATGTATGGATTTAGTATGACAGGAGGTAATTTATTAAACTATTATAATACTAATATAGTATTAGGAACCGGTTATACGGAAAACAATGGAACATATACACTAAGTGGTACAACAACAATAACCAAAGCTGATTGGTTTAATAATTACTCAACATATAAAAACTATTATACATGCGGAGATGATTCAACAAGTTGTACAGATTTAAAATATATTACATCTGCTGGTCAGTCTTCCTACTGTTCATTATCATCAACATCAAATAATTATATATATGCGAATGATTTTACATATAATAGTGGGACAGCTACATATACATTAAGTAGTGATAGATATGAGTCATGGAATATGACAGATACTGATAAAACTAATTTAGCAACCCATCATTATACATGTTTTAATGATACAGGGGAGTGTTCTACATTGTCATATGTATATTATGCATCTACACCTTCATCTGGTGATTATTTATACTATGTAAACTTAACTAATGGTAAAAGTGTAGAAGATGCCTTAGATGAAATGTTATATAATGATAATGTAAATCAAACAAATTCAACAATAAAGACGCATATAGATAATTGGTATCAAAGTAATATGACAAGTTATACAAGTTATCTAGAAGATACAATCTTCTGCAATGATAGAAGTCAAAGTAATCAATCAACAAATGGGTGGAATCCAAATGGAGGGAGTGTAACTGAATATTTAAAATTTAAACATTATAGTTCAAACAGTGATTTAAGTTGTACAAACGCAATAGATAAATTTAGTGTAAGTAATAATAAAGCAAAGTTAACATACCCAGTAGGATTACTAACAAATCCAGAGACATACGTATTAAGCAATAATAATCTACGAAAAACAGGACAGTTTTACTGGCTAGGTTCACCTCGCGACTTCAGCATTAGCAGTGCTTATGAGTGCGGAGTCAATGGTTATGGTACCAATGGCAACGTCAATGTTTTTCTTGGCAATGGTGTTCGTCCAGTAATTTCTTTAAAACCAGAAACAGAATATGCATCTGGTACAGGAAGTAAAGATGATCCTTATGTGGTAAATTAAAACAAAAAAGAAGGAAGATTCATTTTGTTTATGATAATCCTTCTTTTTTTATTGAAAAAATAAAATATTAATTATATAATATTATTAGAATAAAGGAGTAGAAGATCTTATGAAAGAAAAAAATGGGGAAAATACAAGAACTGTAGATGCAAAAGTTCTTGAAATAAAAGAAAAAACTATTCTAGTTGAACTTGAAGGTGGAGAAGAAAAAGAATTTAAAAAAGAAATTCTAGGAGAAGATGTAGAAAAAGGAGATATCTTAGAAGTAGTAATTAAAGATAAACCTTTAAATCATAAAGTTACTAAAGCTAAATTAATTACTAAAGGAGAATCATCAGTAGAATTATTAAAATTATTAGGTTTAGCTAGTGTAATCTTAGTAATATGTTATATCTTATTATATAGTGGTTTTATATCTTATTGGTATAATGGATTTAGAGATATAATGGTTAATGGTACTCATGAACAAACTCTAAATGTTGCTAATATAATGACTAATTTAATGGGAATCTTCATTATTGCTACAGCTGCTATATTAACTATTATTTGGAAAATGTATATTAAAGATGATGAAATGAAATCTAATGAGATATTAAAGTTATTAGGAGTAGTAACTATTGCTACAGTTGTATGTTATGCTATAGTATACTTTAGTTTCTATAATGGATGGTCTGATTTATTTAAACTAGTAATGAATGGAAATGATTTATCAAGTAAATTAATTATATCTGAAATAATGACTAAGATTTTAGGATCATTCGTAATAGGATCATTATTAATATTAAATATTATTTGGTCTTTCTATACTCATCATAAAGAAATAATGAAATTTGAAGAAACAAAAGAGTAAAATTTTACTCTTTTTTTTATTTTTTAAATTGATATAGTTTTTTATTTAATAATAATATGATATACTTTATTAATAAGGATGGTGACTAGATGGACTTAATTAGATTAAAAAATATTACTAAAAAATATAAAAATGGAGTTACTGCCATCTATGATTTATCTTTAGCAATCGAAAAGGGTTCATTTACATTTGTAATTGGTGGTTCTGGTTCAGGTAAATCAACACTAATTAAAATGTTATATAGAGAAGAAAAACCTACTAGAGGACAAATAATTCTAGGAGGTCTTAATGTTGCTAAATTAAGAGATGGTAAGGTTTATAAATTAAGAAGAAAATTAGGAATAGTATTCCAAGATTATAGATTATTAGAAAAACAAACAGTATATGAAAATGTAGCTTTTGCATTAGAAGTAATTGGAGCTCCAAACTCTGAAATAAGACCAAAAGTTTTAACAGCTTTAGAAGAAGTAGGATTAAAGAATAAAGTTCATGAATATCCTACTAAATTATCAGGAGGAGAACAACAACGTGTCGCAATAGCTAGAGCTATCGTTAATAATCCTAAATTATTATTATGCGATGAGCCTACAGGTAACTTAGATCCAGAACTAAGTATGGAAGTAATGGAAGTACTAGAATCTATCAATAAAAATAGGGGAACAACTATTATTATGGCTACACATGATAGAGATATAGTTAATAGAATGAAGAAAGATGTCATTACCTTAAAAGAAGGACATCTAGTAAGCTTTACAAAGGAAGGAACTTATAACGATGAAGGCATTTAGAATGATTGGTAGAAGCATAAGAGATGCATTTAAAAGTTCAGTTAGAAACTTCTCTTTATCTTTAGCATCAGTAACTTGTATTACTATTACCCTATTAATAGTAGCTATAGCTCTAATTGCTTCAAAAAATGTAGAAAACTTCACTACTGAAATAGAAAAAGATTTAACAATAGTAGCCTTTGTTAAAAGTGAAGCTAATGAGACTAATATTGAACAATTAAAAGATCAATTTGATGATATGTCTAATATTGATAAATATGAATATAAAACAAAAATAGAAGTTAAAAAAGAATTACAAAAAGATTCAGAAGTATTTGATACAGTATTAGATGGATGGAAAGATGATGAATTACCATTAAAAGATACTTTCCAAATAAAAGTAAAAGATGTTAATAAGATTAATGATACTGCTGAAGATATTAAATCTTTAGAATATATTCAAACAGTTAAATATGGAGAAGGTTTAGTAGATAAACTTATTAATGCTTTTGACTCAGTTAAAAAAGGAACTTACATCTTAGTTATAGCCTTAGTAGTAGTAACAGTATTCCTAATAATTAATACTATTAAATTAACTATATCTGCTCGTAAGAGAGAAATAAGCATCATGAGACTAGTAGGTGCAAGTAACTTTAGTATAAAATTACCATTCGTAATAGAAGGAATGTTCTTAGGTATACTAGGTTCAATAATCCCAATAATATTTATGATTTATGGATATATGTATTTTTATAGGAAAACAGATGGTTATTTATATTCTGAGATAGTTAAATTAATACAACCAGATCCATTTATTTATCAATGTTCTATTATCTTATTAGTACTTGGTGTAATTGTAGGTATGTTTGGTTCACTAAGTGCAGTTAGAAGGTACTTAAAGATATGATGACTAGTAGTATAAAGAAAATATTAATAGCTATAATACTACTATTACCTATGATGATTCCTTTATCTACTCACGCTCAAACTATAGCTGAATTTCAAAAAGAAGTAGAAAAATACACTAATAGATTAGAAGAAAAACAAAATGCCATTAACAGAAATAATCAAGAAATAGATCAAATAGAAGCTAAGATAAATAGTATTCAAGCTCAAATAAAAGCAGCTCAAATAGAAGTTCAAAAATTACAAGAAGAAATTAAAAAATGTAATAAAGAAATTGAAAGAAAGACTAAAGAGTCTAAAAAACTAATGGAGTATTATCAAATATCAGATGGAGAAAATTCTTATTTAGAATATGCTTTTGGAGCTACTTCAATAACTGATTTAATATATAGAATATCAGTTATAGAACAATTAACTGAATATAATAACCAATTAATGAAAGAGTTAAGACAATTAATTAAGAAAAATGAAAAAAGAAAAATAGATTTAGCTCAGAAACAAAAAGATTTAAAGAAACTACAAGAACAATTAAAAGATGAACAAGAAAAGTTAGAAATAGATAATCAAAAAATAAGAGAGTCTATGCCTAGTGTTAGAGATCAAATCAAAGCTGCTAAAGCTAATGTTGCTTACTACAAGAGCTTAGGTTGTGGAACTAATGAAGATATATTAAGATGTCAATATCGTATAGAACAAGCTCGTGGTGGTGGTGCATCTGGTTCAGTTCCAAGTACTAATGGTTTCTTTAGACCTATGGTACATGGTTATATAACACAAGGTTATGGTGGATATGGTGGCCATATGGGAGTAGACTTATCAAGTTCAGATAAATCAATTGCGATATATCCAATAGCTTCAGGAAGAGTATTCTTCAAAGGATATGATAGTTATGGAGCACTAGTTGTTAAAATTAAACATAATTATCGAGGAAGATATATCTATTCTACATATGCTCATATGAGAAGTTTTGGAGCTATCTCAAAAGGACAATTTGTAACTCAAAATACTAAGATTGGTAATATGGGTTCTACTGGTTGGTCAACAGGACCACATCTACATTTAGAATTAACTACATGTGATTGGAATCCAGGAGGAGGATGTTCTTGGTCAACATATCAAAGATCAACTCTAAATCCATTTAATTACGTAAACATACCATCAGAATGGTCAAATAGATAATAAATAAGCAAGAATACTTGCTTATTTTTATTATTTTTATTTATAATTAACATAGGTGATAACATGAATCTAACTAATGAATTAATAAACTCTCTAATAGATGAATCAAAAAACTATGTTGATAAAGACTTATCAAAATATGGATATTCATCAGATATAAAACATCTATTATATATAATAATACCTGCTTTTATCATTAAATATGGTTTGAAAAATAAAAATAAAATACTAACTACATTCAAAAAAGTACCATTAATCGAAACCAATGAAAATGAAAAACTACATCAAGCATTCTATACTTCAATTCCTAAATATAAAGGTAATAAAATATTCACAAGAAAATTTATTTTAGTAAGACACTATAATAATAAATCATTAATAGAGTTAATAGATAATATAATACATGAATATAATCATGCGATAAACTCTTATGAAAATGAAATAAAACTATCAAAAGATTATTTATATTTAAGAACAGGTCTATCTTTTGCGAAATATAATAGATCAACTTTAAAATATCTCAGTGTTGATGATAAAACTATTTTAGAAGAAATACTAAATACTAAACAAACAGAAGATATAATTTTAATCTTAAAAGAAATATCTAAATATGATATAAATGACTACTCATCTAAAACAACTCTATATTCTATAAATAAAATTATAGATTCTAACTATAAATCAAAAGCTTATTCACTTCAATCTACATTTATTAAGAATTTAAGTTCAAATAAGACTTTTATAAATACTTTATCTACTTTAAGATTTACAGGTAATATAGAAGAAATATCTCATATATTTGATAATACTATAGGTACTAAAGTTAGTTATGATAGATTAATAAAAATATTAAATGAAGTAACAGAATTAGAAAAATCTTATTCAAAAACATTCTTTAAATCATTGAAACTATCTAAAATAAAATCATTATATAAAGAGATTAATAGATTAATAGATACTTTTAATAATAATTATCATTATAAGTAAGGAGCTAATATGAAAATACTTTTTGTTTGCTATGGAAATATATGTAGATCACCAATGGCAGAAATGATCTTTAAAGACTTATTATATAAAAATCATATAAAATTCTTAGCTGATGCTGAATCTAAAGGAGTATCTATGGAAGAATTAGGTAATGATATTTATCCTAAAGCCAAAGCTAAATTAATTGAAAAAGGTATAACTGTAGAAAGACATATCGCAAGACAAGTTAAGAAAGAAGATTATAACAAATATGATTTAATAATTGCTATGGAACAATCTAATATAGATGATTTATTATATATATTTAATGATGATAAAGATAATAAAATAAGATTACTTCTTGATAGAGATATAAAAGATCCTTGGTATACAGATGATTTTGAATCTACTTTTAATGATCTATATTTAGGATGTGAAAAACTAATAAAAGAATTATTGAATGATTGAAGAATTTAATAATATGATTTATAATATTAATAGTAGGAGGCTGATATATTGAAAACAAAAATAGCTTATTCTACAAACAAAGATCCATTTGCTGCAAGTTTAGAAGCAGCTGATAGATCAGATATAAAAAATGCTAAGTTAGGATTAGTATTTACTTCAGTAAATCAAGAACAAGATTTAATAATTAAAGGTATTAAGTCACTAACAAACACACCTATCTTAGGATGTACTAGTAGTTGTGCTATATGTACAAAAGATGGATATTTTAATAATGAAGATGGCTATATCGGTATGATAACATTTTCTGGAGATATCACAGTAGGAGTTGCTGGAAGAGAAAAAAAAGAAATGGAAGATGCTAGATTAGTTGGTAAAGAACTAGCTTTAGAAGCTTTAAAAGAGATGAAAGGTGTTAAACCAAACTATTTCTTTATGACAGCTACCCCTTCAGATGAAGAAGACTATATCCAAGGTATCCAAGATGTTATTGGAAATGTTCCAATCTTTGGAGGAAGTGCAGCTGATAATGAAGTAAATGGAAAATGGCAATTATTATGTGAAAATCAAGTTATTAAAAATGGTTGTGCCATAGCTCTAATTCATTCTGATACAGAAATAATTAATATCTTAGATCATGGATATAATGAAACAGGAGAAGCAGGAATAATAACTGGAGTTAATAAAAAAAGAACTCTACAAACAATTGATAATATCCCTGCCCTAACAAAGTATAGTGAATGGACTAAGAAAAATGAAGATGATCTAATGAATAATAAAATCTTATCAGAATCAATATTCGATCCATTAGGAGTTAAAGATATTACAGGTAGACTTATCGCTATAAGACATCCAATGTTTGCTAATACTGATGGTTCACTTAATATTGGAGCTAATTTAGAAACAAATACTGCCATCATTCACATGAATATGAAAGATATTGATATGCTAGACTCAATTCCAAAAACTATCGAAGAGTTAGGAGAAGCTGATTCATATCTGTTGATACATTGTGGAGGAAGAAGACTAGGTCTTCAACAAAAAGATTTAGAAAAAGATATTTTTAATAAAGTAAAAGAAGTAACTAAAGATAAAGAATTCTTAATGATATTTACATTTGGTGAATATGGAACTAATAATCATTCAGCTAACACAGTAGCTGGCCTATCTTTATCTTTTACAGGTTTTAAAGAATAAAAGGAGGATTTTATGAAAAGTTTAATAGGGGAAAATTGGAAAGATTCAAAAAATGGAAAAGTAATTGAAGTATATAATCCAGCTACTAAAAGAGTAATTGATACAGTTCCATCACTTACAGAAGAAGATGTAGAAGAAGCAGTAAATTATGCTTATGTTGCTCAAAAGATATGGGAAGAAACTCCACTCTTAGAAAGATGTGAAGCATTATTAAGGTTTGTTTTACTAGTAGAACAAAACTTTGATGAACTAGCAAATTTATTATCAAAAGAAACAGGTAAACCAATAAAAGAAGCATATAATGAAATAAATAATATCTTCATTGGCGTACCAGCTTATGTCGAAAAAGTAAAACACTCTTATGGTAATGTTATTCCTAAAGGAACAGAACAAGGTCAAGAAAATACTATTCAATATACTCAAAGACAACCATTAGGAGTAGTAGCTGCTATAATTCCATTTAATTTTCCAAGTGATATCTTTATAAATAAAGTACCACCTGCATTATTAATGGGTAACTCAGTAATCTTAAAACCAGCTTCAGTTAATCCATTAACTCTAACAAGATATGTTGAATTATTAGTAGAAGCAGGAGTACCTAAAGGAGTTATAAGTGTTGTTCATGGTAGTGGAAAAACAGTAGGAAAAGCTTTAACTTCAAATGAAAAAGTTAATATGATTACTTTAACAGGTTCTACAGAAGCAGGACAAGATGCTGCTAAGAATGCTGCTAGCCATTGTGCTCATGTTTCACTAGAGTTAGGTGGAAATGATGCCATGATTATTTGTGCTGATGGTGATTTGGATTTAGCTATAGAAGAAGTAGTTTGGGGAAGACTATATAATACTGGACAAGTATGTTGTGCTTCAAAAAGATTTTTAGTAGAAAACTCAATTAAAGATGAATTTATTTCTAAAATGAGAAAGAAATTAGAATCATTAAAAGTAGGTATGCCTCAAGAAGAATCATCTGATATTGGATGTCTAATCTCTGAAGAAGCAGCTCAAGAAGTAGCTAATCAAGTAAGAAAAACTATCCAAGAAGGAGCTACACTAGTATGTGGAGGAAGAAGAAATGGAGCTTTCTTTGAACCATGTATTTTAGATAATGTAACTAAAGATATGGATGTCGCTATTGATATGGAAATATTTGGTCCAGTAATCCCAGTAATAGGATTTAATACTATAGAAGAAGCTATAAGTATAGCTAATCAATCAAAATATGGATTAAGTGCTTCAATCATAACAAAAGATATGAATAAAGCCTTTAAAACAGCAGACAAAATAGAATCAGGAGGCTTTGTAATAAATGGAGCATCATTCTTCCGTTCTTTTGAACAACCATTTGGAGGTTGGAAATACTCAGGTATAGGAAATGAAGGAATAATGACTACTCTAGAAGAAATGTCTAGATTAAAAACAATAATATTAAAAAATGTATTAAAATAATAACTAAGTCAGGAATAATCCTGACTTTTATTAACATTATTTACATATAACAAAGTATTAATTAATGTAATTATCTAACCATAATGATATACTTTTATTAAATCAAGTTTATAACTAAGGCGGGAAATACTATGAAAGAAGAATATAATAAAATAACTACACCACAAGAGTTACTTAAGTTCATGAATAATATCGAGTACGGCTATTTGGGATCTAATCAAAAGATATATAAACAGGAAGATGAGAAATTTGATAAAGATTGGTATAATAATTATGTCTTAGAAACCAAAGAAGATATTTTAAGAAATAAAGTAGGTAATTGTTGGGACCAAGTAGAATTAGAAAGAGATTGGTTTGAAAAAAATGGATATGAAATAAAAACATACTTTGAAATGCCTCTATTAGATTATAAGAATAATTATCCATCTCATACTTTTTTAATCTATAAAGATAATAATAAATACTATTGGTTTGAACATGCTGGCTTAAATAATTATGGTATTCATGAATATAATAGTTTAGAAGAACTACATAAAGATCAAATGAATAAGTATCATGATACTTTAAAAGAATACAGTATTTCTTCTGAAGAAATAAATCATATTATAATAAAAGAATATAATAAACCAGAAAATAATCTAAGTGCTGAAGAGTTTATTAATCATTGTTTAAATTAGGTGATATTATGGTAAAAACAATAATATTTGATATGGATGGAACTATGTTTGA
>JAEEGL015231626.1_pt1 | contig 10175 bp, 6 predicted proteins | sample 9134231 | NCBI WGS metagenome assembly JAEEGL01 (sample SAMN16246548, study PRJNA631951) | gut metagenome | biome: gut microbiome; feature: rumen; material: fiber-attached | host: Bos | place: Iran: Karaj | collected 2018-10
ATATAATAAATGATTTAATTTTATTTGAGTTTCATATTTATTATTATTGAGTATCAAAGAAGTTTTTACTTCATTTGTTTCATCATTTTGTTTATTTTCATCTTCATCTTCATTTACTTCATAATTTTTATTAAGATAATTTATTATTGAATATTTAACAGAAATTAACGCAACACTGAATATAGTTAAAAACAATTTACATATAATATTAACTATAAGAATTGATTTTTTATCATTCCATTCTTTTTCTAATGCATCAACAAAATTATTATCAAAATCATCATTCATACTATTTTCAGATGAAGGATTATTAGGATCATTGGCATTAGGATTATTAGGGCTTTTATTTATTACTAGTATTGAAAATATAAATAGGAAAAAAAATAAAGGAAAAAATATTTTAAACAGGATATAAAAACCTATATTGATTAGTAATAAAAGATTATAGAAGAAGCCATTGTTATAATCTAATTTAATTATATTTTTATGAATTAATAAAGAAAGTATTTCAAATAATAAATAGAAAATAAGAAAAATAAGGAAACTAATTAAAATACTGTTTTCATAATTTCCAAAATCAACCCAAAATTTATTATATCCATATAATAAAGAATCTAATGCCGAATAATGTGTTGAGGGATATTTATCAAGTTTAATATAATAATCTCTATAGGCTTTATAATATTTATTTCCGTGGAAAGAATATGTTATAGCTATTATTGTAACAATAAATGATATTCCACTAAAAATAATCTGATAAATTATTTTACTTATTATTAGTTTTGTTTCAAAAGGTTTATATTTATAATTCTTTAATTCAATTTTTTGCTTTTCATCAAAGATTTCTTCTACATTTTGTTCCATACATAAAATTATATTTGAAGATTCCCCAATATTTTCAAAATTTATCATTGGATTCTGAGTTAATTTTTTTTGATAAAATAAATACTTAGGAAGATCAGGATTATCATTAATAGCTTCAAGAATCCAATTTTGTTGATCTTTTAATGATAAAAATTTAAATAAATTTTCGGAAGATTTTTTTTCTGTTTCTAATCTTTGATTTTCATTTTTTATTTTGTTTAAAAGAAAAATAAATAGGATACTAAAAATAAATTCAATTAAAGCAAAAATAAATACATACATATACATAATAGCAAAAAAGATTAATTGAGCAAATATCGTATCATTTTCAAATTCAATATCACTTTCTTCTTCTTCAGAATCTCCTGTAGAACCTAAGAAATTAAATACATATCCTATAATGGAAAGAACTAAAACACCAAAATTAAGTAAAATTATAATAATAGATATAAAGATACTCCCCCATATAAATATTATATTTTTAAATCCTCCAAAAAATGTCCATTTAGCAATTGATAAAATTGAAATTATTCCTAATATAATATAAAAAACAATTATATAAAATTTAATAAAAGAATTCAAGTCATAACTTTTTTCAATATATTTTGTGTTTTTTGGTTTATAACCTAAATCAATTAAATGAATATAATAATCATATTTTTTATTATTGTCAAAATTTAATATTTGTGAAAATATAAAAAAGAATGAGAGAACATAAATTAAATTCAAAATTATATTTAATTTAAAAGTGATTTCATTGTTTTTTGGATATCTAAATTCACTCCAGGATAATTGATCTTTTATACTATAATTATCACATTTTAAATAGTAAATATTATTTTGGAATATTATTTCTTTAAAAGCATGCTTTTTATTACATTTATTTTCTTTTAAATATAAATCTTTATTTTGTTTAATTTGGAAATAATAATTATTTTTCCCTACTTTAATTGAAGCACTTCTATTTATTTCAGAAATATTTTCAAGGTCATAATCATTATTTTTTTCATAGAAATAGAATGATAAATAATCATATATTAATTTTTTATAACAACTCAAAATACAAACTAATAAAAATAAAATAAAGGAAATTCCACAAAATATTAATGCAGATAATCTTTTATCTTTCCAAAGTTTTTCTTCAGGGAAAATAATTATTACTGACTTATCTAAAAAAGGATCATTAACATAATTATCATTATCAGGATCTGAGAATGTTGATGGATATAAAAAACTTACAAATATTCCATAAATAGATAGGATTAAAAATAATAAACAATATATTTTAAAAATAACTTGATAAATCATATAAAATGAAATAGCTATATAGTATCTAACACCTGAAGGAAGAGTCTTTATTTTAACGATTAAATCAAATATCAATAAAGCGATAAATATAACCATAAGTATGAGAAAACTCAAATATATAGGTTGATCATAATCTCCTATTTTACACCATATTTTCTCATAAAAAAAATCTTTAATATATATTTTTGCTTGCATAGATTTATATTTTATTTTATGTTCATAAATTTGCCCAGTTTTTTCTAATTCATAAATATATTGAATTTGATTGCATAATCCATTTTCGTAATTTTGTAAGGTACAATGAAAATCATATCCTAAATAATATTGATAATCCATATAATTACATTTCTCTTCGCTTTTTTTTTTAGGAGTACAATAATTACTATAAAAATCAAAAGTGCAAAGTCCTTCACTATATTTGAAAAAAGTACAATCATTACCAAAATTTTTTTCCTTGGTTAAGAAATACATTAATTTTATAGTTTCATATTCATTTGGCAAATCAGTGTCTATTAAACTCATGTTTCTTTCTAATAGTCCTTTATATGCTTTATAACCTTTATTTTTACTTATAGAAAAAAAGAAACCAGCGCAAGTAATTGCCAATATAATTATACTAAAAATTAATAGTGATAAAGGCTTTATGCAACAACAACATGATTTATGAAATTGAATGTATGATTTCTTTTGAGCTTCTTCTAAATAATTTTCAAATGTAATTTCTGAACATTCTTTAGATTTATAATTCTCTCTGTAATAATTCAGAACATCTTGCTGATTATCATCATTCTGGGGGTGATTTTCATTTTCCATTATTATCTGAAAAAAAGGTACTTTTATAAATAAAATGATTTATTTTTAATTTGATAACTGATCGAATAGTAAATTATTATCAACACAAAATTAAAAAAACAAAAAAAAACTGGATTTTACCCGAAAACCCTTTTATTAAAAGACAAAAATATTTTATACATAAGCGACCTTCCCCCAAACACAATAGAAACAGATTTACAATTATTTCTCCAAAAAAACAAAGAATCAATAATTTGTTCAACAATAATATCCCATACAAATCCATTATATCCAAATAAAAACTCATATGCAAAAGTAGTATTTAAAGATTCAGTAACAGCAAACAATGTAGGAATAGAAATGAATTTACGTAAATTAAAAGGACATGTATTCCTTTTAAAGTGCGATGAAAAAGACAATTCAATAAGATAAACTTCATCAAGAAATTTAATTATTAAAAATATTCCATTTAATTATCATCCAAGAGAATTTTATGAATATTTTATGAAATTTGGTGATATTCCATCCTTTAAATTAATTGAAGATATTTATGTCAATCATTTAGGTTATGGTTATATTACTTATTATGATCCTGAAAGTTCATCAAATGCTATTAAGAATTGTGATGGAAAAAGTATTTGGAATAATAAAATTATTGAAGTTAAATATTTTAAAAAAAAACGAAAGAATGAGTACTTTAGGTCCTCAAATTTCTTAAATTTATTTAACTATTTTACTTGGAAATTTTGATGAAAAAAAAATTATTAAATTATTTGAAAATTTAGAGAAATTACTTCTTCTCAAATACATATGCTAAAACTTTCTGTATAAAATAATTTCCATGTTCATCAATAACACTAATAATTTCTTTATAATTTAATGCATAAATTAATTTTTTTCTAGCATGTACATCAAAACATTTTTCAACAACAGAGAAGAATATTTATGTTTGCTATAATAAGTTATATTCCCAATAATTTATCAACTAATTTTTCACTAGCTTCAATATCAAAATAACAGCATACTTTGAATAACATAATTTCCAAATTGAGCAAAAACTAAAACAAGAGAATTTTCAACTAAACCATCAATTAATTATTTTTGCGAATCTTTATCACTACCATCTAAATATTTTTGTAAAACACAACATCCATTTCTATGAGTTGCAAAAGAAGCACAATTATCAATAATATTTTATGTATTTTTGGTGCATAAGATGGGAAATCATTTATTAATTATTGTATAATATGAGTTCCATTTAATTCTTTTAATAAAGAAACAACAGAAGGTCTTATTATTGTAATAAAATATTCAATTAATTCATTAGATGATAAATAATTAATTAAATTTTGTATTACTATAATTCCATGATTATTACTTCCAATATCTAAAATATTTGTAGAAAAAATCATTAAAAATTTTTTTATTTGTTCTGCTTTTAATATTGGATATATTTTTTATATTAAATAATTTCCAAATGGGTCTTTTATTAAAGATGATATAAAAGGTAAAATTACAGGATAAAAATATTTTGATGATTCTTCAGTTTCATCTTCTATTTTTTTTTGAAGAAAAAGATATCATGCTTAATCTTTTGAAAGAGGAAGAATATTATATAATAAAAACTCAAAATTTTCATTTAAATAAATATTTATTGATTCTTTTTATTTTTTTATTATTTGATGTTGTTGTATAAATCTTGACTTGTTATTGGACGAGGTTTATTTGAATTTATTGTTCTTGGGAATTTTTCTGATATGTTCTTCTGTATTTTTTTCATCTTGGTTTTCATTTTTTCTATTTCATTTTGAGAATTTTCATTTGAGTAATTGTAAATACATCTTGATTATATAATGGAAATTATACTTCATTTGAAGGTATTTTTTGAATTGAAGAATCACTATTTTTTTAAAATTATTAAATAATTTGATTAATAATTTATCACTGGTTCTTGTTTATTATTATTTGATGTATTATTTTCATTATCTATATTATTACTTTTATTTAAGTTATTATTATTTTATTCTTTTGATTAATAGTAAAATATGAATATTATTGGAGGTGGAATAAAACCATCATTATAACCAATTAAAGGTTTTTTTCCTATATCATAATTATAAATATTAATTATTATTTATATTATTATTATATAAAGGAGAAATTATTTCATCATCATCACTTATATTTAAAGGAAATTGATTTCCTTCTATATCACCTTTATCAATATTATTTAAATTAGTATTTTCCTCATTTTCATTTGGTTCTTCATTGCTATTAAATTAAGTATAATTAAATTTATTATCTTCACCTTCATCAAATCCTGAATTATAAGAAGAATTATTATTAGGATTATTACTATTTCTCCCACTATAAAATTTCAAAAAATGAAATAAAAAAATATTATTTTCAAAATAATATTTTATGAATTACATTAAAATAAGAAAAATATTAAAAGGAAAGAGATTATTGGAGATCTCTTTAATACTCAGTTTAAATTTATTTAAAAATTTATAATATAATCAAAAAAAAAATTTTATTAAAGAAATTGTAAAGGAAGATAATTTCAATAATTGAATGTCCAAATGTAAATTATAGTACTTCAAAAAAAGAAAAAATAATTTTTCTTCAATTAGATTTTACATATACTGATTTTGAAGATTATATTTAAAACTTTTTTGAAAAAGATTAATTGATAGATGATAATAAATTTAAATATGAAAATCCAAAACTCAAAAATTTACTTAGGAAAAAGCTTTTGATTCATATATACTTGAAAAAATACAAAAGTATTTATTCAATTTAAAAGATTTCAAATTGATTTAAATTTAATGAAATAAATTAAAAAAATAATTTAGTTAAATATTAGAAAGATTTTAATTTATTTAAATATTACCGAATAGTATAAAAAAAATTATGAATCAAATTATATATTAAATTATATACCGTAAAGACTAGGCTATCCGGATTTGAAAGTTCAGACAAGAAAAAATTTTAGTTAAAACTTTTAAACTTTCCAGAAATTTGAGACTGAACAAAAAATTTCTTTTGACGGTGTTTTAAATTAAATATATTTATATTTTTAATATATATATTTAAATAATATTCTAATAAAATATCTTATTTACCATAAGTCTGGATATACATTTCAGAGACACAGCTATCCGGATTTACAAAAATTTTTTAATTTCCTTTGTAAATTTAAAATCCTGTTACCGAGTCTTTTACGGTAATTATTATATCTTGATGTTTAGATATTGGACATTATTATCTTTTTATTAAAGGTTTTACAAAAAAAGTAAATTAAATGATTCATATATTGAAAAGTTGATGATAATCAAATTTTTAATGAAAATTATGGAGGATTGAGAGAGGATATTTCTTTCAAAATGATAATATTAAAGTTAAACATGTTGATATTGATAGTTACGTTTATATTCTTATTTATATTAGAAATTATTTCATTAAAAATATTTTTTGTTATTGATAAAAAAAATAATATAATATAACAATTAATTCTATATCAAATGATTTTTTGTCAGATTATAATAATAATGGAATTATCTTTAAATATCCTTACATTTCTTATGAATATCAATCTTTTCGAAATTATTCTAAGTAAAAGGATAAAATATATTCAATTTGTAAAAATTAGTTCTTATTAATAATAAAAAAATTGGAGAGTAGTTATATAAAATTATTATTTGTTACGTGAAAATCTGACCCCCTGTGGTCTAATTAAAGATGAATTAGGAGATATTCTGAAAGACGAAGAAATTTTTGTCAACAATAATACAATCGATGATGAAGAATTAGAATTTCTTTCTAATAATAGTGAAGAGTTAAAGTAGAAATTTATCTGGATATTTACACTAAAAAATTTAAACATATTTATCTAAATTAATGTAATTATATATTAAATAATTGTTAACTTAATTTAAATATTATTATTTAAATTTTATTTTTTTTATTATATAAAACATTCTTTTATTTATAATTCTTATATCCAGATAAATTTGTACTTTAATTCTTCACTATTATTAGATAGAAATTCTAATTCTTCATCATCAATTACATCATTGTTGACAAAAATTTCTTCTTCTTTCGGAATATTTTCTAATTCATCTTTAATTAGACCCACAGGGGGGGTCAGATTTTCACGTAACAATTATTGATGATTTCAAAATATAAAAATTTATTATTAATATCTTTTTTTATTTATTATTGAATTTTTATTGTCATAATTGATAATATTTAATAATTTAAATTCATAATATGAATAATTGCATATTAAATAATTAAAAAATTAAAACTAATTTAATAATCGAATTGTTGAATAAATAATAATTCAAATTTTAAATTTTATTTTTTTTTTTTGATTTTTATTTTTAAAATGACAGATTCCTCAATTCTATTTCTTTTCTCCTCTATTTGAGGAATTAAAACAGTAAATTCATTATTATTAAGAGTTTGTATTTTTTCTTTAACATCTTTATATAAAATAAACCATCTAAATTTATCTATAGAAGAATATAATTCATTAATTCAAATTTCAGGTTGAATTATTTTTTCTGCTTCTTTTAAATTATCAAATATTAAATTAGAATTATAATAATCTTCAACTATCTTCTATATATTATCTAATTTTTTTTTGAAATCTCACCCTTTAATTTCACTAAAAAATTTATTTGTTTTATTATCATCTATATTTTTTTTATTTCATCTGTTGAATTAATTTTTTGAATCTTCTATTATTTCATTACTTTTAATATATTCAGAATTTTAATCTAATTTTGTTCTTTTTTTTTAAGAAAGGTAATTTGATTATTATTATTCTCTGTATCTATATAACTAGGTTGAAAATTATCTATTTCTATATTTTCAAATTTAAACATTGTTGCAATTTTAGTTATCTCAGGTAATTTTTTATCATTATAAAAAAAAAAATTTACCACTTTTAATATCATAATTATATAAACCTACAAATAATTGATATTGACAAATCAATTTAATAGCGTTTATAATATAAAAAAATTTAGGATAAAAATAAGGTAAATTTAATCTAGTATATCCAGCTTTAAAAATTTATTACTTCCAATAACAAATTTTTCAAATAATTCAAAATTATCAATTTTTTTTTAAGAAGTAATTGTCCATATTCAGGAGCACAAGAATAACCAAGTCTACTTTGAATACTAAAAAGATCATTTAATAAAGCACAAATAAAATAAGGATGATAGAATTTATTACCACAAGAAATAAGAAAAGAAAAAAAGGAATATGTGGTTTACCTTTCAATAATTCATTTTCAAGAATATAAATATTAGGTTCATTAGTATTATCTATTAATTAATATATTCATCATCAATATCAATAATTAAATTATGATCAATTTTACTTCTAATATAAGTCATTAATCCAATTATGATACCTCCAATTATATTAGATGTACCAAATTCTTCTTTAACTTCAATATCTAAACTATAATCAATACCATCTTTTGATACATAATAGTACCACCTCCTGCTCATGTCGGTTTAAGTGTATTCATAGTAATTCTATTATGAATTATTAATATTCCAGGTGTATTTGGTCCATCTATAAATTTATGAGGTGAAAAAAATACCATCTTTATAACAATATTTAGTTATATCTTCTTTAGATAATTTATTATTAAAATTAATTTTTTTCTATATTCATCTGGTAATTTACCATTTAAATTCATTTTTAAATAAGGATCACCTACATAAACAAAAAATACAAGACCACCATTTTTATGCATTTCAATTGAATATGCATATATATCTAATAATAATCCTGTTATATTTGATGCAACTGTGAAACTACCTATTTTTATATATCTATTATTATAATCATCTGATATTTTTTTTTATGTAAATTTTCTAAATTCAAATACCCTTAAATTAGGACAAGTTAAACAATTTATCAATGCTTAAAAATCGATTTTTATTTTTTTTCATTAAAAAAATAAAAAACATTTTTATATTTATTTTTTTTGACAACTGAAATCAATTTTTCTTAAAAATAAATTTAAAAAAAAACACAATAAATAGTTATAATAATAAAAAGAGCTTTTTTTAATTAATAATTATAAAAAATATATATTTAAAATCCGAAAAATTTATTCTATTTAAAGAGAAATATAAAAAGAAAGATTTTTTTCAGTTAATTAAAATTTTTTTTTATAATTTATATATGAATAATTTTTTCTTATTAAATAAATAACAATTATATAAAAAGAATAATTTATATTAGATAATAAAATAAAAATGAAGAATAAAAAAATAATTAATATCGACATGAAATACTAATAAAAATCAAGAAGGAGTTATTTATATAATATATAGATAAGAATATGCTCTGCCCTGTTATTATATCTAAATTATTGAAATATAGAAAAGAAAACATTATAAATTTCCAATTAATCAAAAATCATATAAAAAAAATAAAAATTCAGGATTTAAGTTTTTGAAATATTTAAAATATTATAACTAAACTTTTATATATTATATTTTTAATTTATTTTTTTTTTTTTTTTTGTCTTTCAATTTCATAAGATGCAGAATCAAATTTTTGTCTCTAATTTATAAAAAAAAACTATTTACAATTTTATTTTGATTTCTTTCAACAATAGGATTAGTATTTTCTAAATTTTTAGTTAATTCTCCAATATCCAAATCTTTTTGTTCCTATAATATTATATAAAATAAAAGTACTTCTTCATCTTCATCTTCTATATCAACTATAATTTTATCATTATCTTCTTGATCACTCATTTTTTAATTAATAACAATTAAAATATTTTTAAAAAAGATTATTAAGTTAAATTATTATTACTTATATTAAATGAATTAAATTTTTTTTTAAATTAAAATTAATAATATCCTTTCTTATTTCTATTTTTTGAGATATAAAGAAAAAATGAATTAAAGAAAATTAATATTTTATGATATTCAACTCGAATAGGAATATTTATTATTAGAGATATTAATAAATTTATTATTCATAAAAATAATTCTAATTTTTATAATTAGAAAATTAACATTTATTTTTTAGATAAGATGAAGGATTACATATTCAAAAACTATTTATGGATAATTGAAGTTATATCTTTTTATTGTGTAATTATGATATAATAAAAATAAAATCCAATTTTCTGCTTTTATCTTTTCATTAAAATTTTTAAAATCAAA
>JAEEGL016919674.1_pt1 | contig 10175 bp, 9 predicted proteins | sample 9134231 | NCBI WGS metagenome assembly JAEEGL01 (sample SAMN16246548, study PRJNA631951) | gut metagenome | biome: gut microbiome; feature: rumen; material: fiber-attached | host: Bos | place: Iran: Karaj | collected 2018-10
AACCCTGGCCCGAAAGTATTTCCCGCAATTCTTAAAGATTGCGAGTAATGGAATAATAATGACTATTGTTGTTATTTTCTTCCTCGCTATATCTCAAATTCCTCAAAGCGACATCTTCCTCCGCGAATATTTCAAATTCTCTATCGCCGGCATTCTGGGCATGACTATGATCTTCGCCCTTTTCCGCTACCTGTCAACTGTCAATTGTCTTCGCAGCGCCACACTCTTAAAGAGAGAATTCTCAATTCTCAATTAGCTCTCTCCTCCGCCTCAGTCCCTTCTTGGCTCGATATCTCTTTGGTGCGAAGTAGATAGACTATATTCCTTCTAGTGCCTCAAAGATATTTTTTGCGTAAGTCTCTTTATCGAACAGCTTTGAGCGTTCAAGCGAAGTTGTAGCCATTTGTTTACGTTTCACAGGATTGTTATAGAGGTCATGGATTGCTGAAGCAAGGTTGTCGACAATGTTTTCTCTATCAACAATTGTTGCTACCCCTTCGCATATTTCTGGAATTCCGCCGCTTTTGGTCGTTATTAGTGGTAGCCCTGCAGCCATAGCTTCTACAACAGTTAGGCCAAAAGGCTCTTCCCACATAGAGGGAACAACAGCAATATCTGCCATTTTGAGATACGATGGTACTTGATTATAATCGATAAAGCCTGTGAAGATAACCCGATCCTTTATGGGTTCTGACTCTTTTTCGAGTTGCTCAATAAATGGGGTAGGGCGTTTGTCCTTTCCATAACTGCTCGCACCAATAATAAGAAGTTTTAAATTAGGTCTACTACTGAGTTGCTTTGTTGCCTGAATTAGTGGAAGTATACCTTTTTCTTCATTCAAACGTCCACTATATGCGATGACAAAGTCATTGTCTGATAATTCTACTTGTTTTCTAGATAAGGGCTCTGCTTGAGAAAATAATTGAGTATCGATACCATTCAATACGGTTTTACATTTAGTATCTGAAGGATTGATAGTTTTTACTCTATTAGTAATATATGAGGATGTGTTGATGATACGACTATATGCATCATAAATGCTTCGGCCATGTAATGTTTGGCTATTCAAAAAGTCATTTTCTTGATGAAGTACTAATTTCGCATTTGTTCTTTTCCTTAGTCCCAAAGCATACCCTGGACGATTTTCTACCAGAATAATATCAAATTTCTTTTTTTGTATATCATGTACTGCTCTGTCGAAATAATATTCTATATTATAATGATAATAGCCATTTTCCCCATTCTTTATAGTATAGATTTTCTTTTTTATTTTTGCCATCCAGCTATTAGTGTCAATATACTGGTAGTGGTTAACATTGGTGTCTAGCGTCCTAATGTTTTTTATTAGCGGATGATTAATGCTATAAACAGTAATGTGGTGTATTTGATGCTGGTTATTGTAATCGAGGCAGAAATCAATTAAATTTTCTACAGCTCCACCTTGAACTGCTGGAACTGGGAGTATACCAGATGTTAGAATTGCAATATTCATATTTTATAGTTATATTATTGCAAAATTACTTTTTTTTTTAGAATTTTCCAAATAATATTATTTTTTTTTGGGGAAATGTTGTTTTTTGTTTGGAAATATGTATTAAAAAGACTATTTTTGCATTTTCAAGCTTACAATGATATGGCAGAAAGATTGGACTATGTAGATATTGCTAAAGGTATTGGAATTGTGTTGGTGGTATGTTCACATACTGATGCTTTGAGTTTGATGTGGCTGTTTATGGGAATGTTTGTACCATTATTTTATTTTTGCTCAGGATATACCTTCTCACAAAAAGGAACAATGGTGGAGTTAATGAAGAAGCGCTTAATCAAGCTGCTTGTGCCTTATGTGTTTTTCAATATTCTTATGTTTATTGCGTTTTGGAGTTTTTCTTTAAGAGAATTTGTTGGTTTCTTTTATTCAAGATATTGTTTGTATCCACTGAATATTACTCCAAATATAAAATTCCTTACCTCAGGTAATTATCCAATGTGGTTTCTTACTTCAATGGTAACTACATATTTTTTGTTTTTATTGTTAATCTATAATGAACGATATAAATATGTAATAACTGCGATATATGCCATATTGGCATTAGTTTTTACTTTTTGTCCTATTCTGTTGCCATGGAGTGTAGATACGGCTCCGTTTACTGCGTTGGTGATGTATGCAGGATATGAATCTCGTAAGCATGAGTTTATCAATACAAATGTATGGAAGAGGATATTGTTGGCAGTTATTTATGTCTGTCTTGAGTATGTTGGTGGTGACATGAATCTTTCTGTTAGAATGTATGGAACTTCGGTGTTTATTTTTTTTATTTTGGCTGTTTCGGGAAGTTTAATTGTCCTATGGCTTTCCAAGTATCTTCAAGGAACGCCTATCGGAAGATTATTTGTTACATTAGGTCAGCACTCGTTGACCATCTTTTGTGTTGAAATAGCATTTATAGTAATGGCTAAAGATATTTATAGATGGGCTTTACCAAATGTGGAACTTGGATATATTGCTGGTTTTTGGGAAATTATTATTGCATTGTTAGGTGGATGGATGTTTTCTGTTTTAATACACAATAATAAAATTTTGAGTAAAATTGTTTATGTCGCATAAAAATATAATTATTATTTTTCTCTTACTTGTGCTTATTTCCTTTGGAATTTTATATGGATATTATTATTTCCAATGGAAGATTTTTTGGTCAATAGCCCGTCCTGAACCATCTTATGCGATTTCTGAAAAGGGTGATGATACACTTCGAGTTATTATTATTGGTGATAGCTGGGCAGCTTTACATTCTGACTTAGGAATGGATGATTATCTTCTTTCATTATTAAAACACGATATAATGCGTCCCATAACTATTACATCAAGAGGGAAAGGAGGTGAAAAGAGTAGAGGTGTTTACGAACATATGTTTGAGACAAATGGATGTGGCACAAAATCATTATTTCAAAAAGGTGTGGATTATTGTGTAATATCTGCAGGAATTAATGATGCTGCTACTAATATAGGACCAAAACAGTTTTGCGCCCATTATCGTATGATACTTAACTTTCTTTTGGCGCATAATATTCGCCCCATTATTATAGAAGTTCCAGACGTGGATTTGTGGAATCATTATAAAGGAAAGCCTAAGAAAGATTTGTTAGTAGATTATTTGAGATCTACAATGACACGATGTGGAATGTATAATTATAGCGAGTATCGGGAAGCTTTGAATAAAATGCTTAAGGAGGAGAATCTGTTGGAATCTGTTATCTATATTTCAATGAGAGAATGGAATGACAATGGTGCATCACCGAATGATGAATTGTTTATATCAGATAGAATCCACCTTAATAAAGAAGGTTATATGCGTTTGGATGCTAGTATAGCAAATGCAATAGTTTGGGATTTAGAGCAGGCGCAGGATACCGCTTTTGTTAATTAGCCAGTGAACACAGATTCCTAACAGTGATGAGGTTGTTATCAATGATATAGTGATAGTATCATGCCAAACAGGATTAATAGACAATTGCTCAGAGAGAATGGCATGAAAAATAATAGCTTGTATTAGATAGACTTCCAAACTCGCACGTCCTATTTGTGCAACGATAGGATTCAAAAAAGCTATATGTTTCGAAAGAATAATGAAACATAATAAAAAAAACGGCAAGAGGAACACTAATGAGAAATATTTGTAATTATATATCTCATGATGTTGAGGGAAGAGGTAAGCGAAAAAAGGGAATCCAAATAGAAGTACGCAAAAGTAGTATTTAAGTGATATGCCATTCTTTAACCAATAAGCACATACCATTCCCCAAATAAAAGCAGGAATACGATAGAGGAGAAAGAAATGTGGGTTTTTTGCTTCCACGATTTCATGAGAGACAATATAATATGATATGCATAATAATATAATAATGAAACAAATAATAAGTATGAAAAATTTAATGTCAATTAGTCTCTTTATTAAAGGTGCAATAAAATAGAGTGCAATAATTGATGGGATAAACCATTCCCAATAAATGCCTCCAGTCCAAAACCCTATTGTAGAGTAGCGAAATAGATAATCGAAGAAACTATCATGAAATAGTAAAATACTAGCAAAACTTCCCAATATGAAATAGGTTGGGAATATGCGTAAAATCCTTTTTTTGTAAAAGGACCACAATTGTGGATCTCTGTCTAAAGAGTAAAATAGTCCGAAACCGGATAGAAACATAAATATCTCAACACCAGCAAACCCATACTGGGAAATAAACCCAAGAGGCTTAATTTGGATAAAGGTGAAATGCAGCATCATAATCCATACAATAGACCAACCCATCAGTTCTGAGCGATAGGTGGTTATATCTTTTAGACAAAATGTGAATTTCATAATCAGAGTTTATCTATAATGACTTTTGCCTATTTTCCAAAGTATACGATCTTTCCACTGATAGTATTTCGTCATTAGTTTTCGTTTGCGACAATAAAATTTTAATCTACATTTGACAAAGTTACTGGGATAATCTATCATAGAGCTGGGGGTAATGAGGAAATGATCATAATTATTGACCTTGTCTTTCATAAACGGACGATGTTGAAAATGGGCATAAAGGGACTCAATTTTTTCTAATTCCCCTTTGTTAAATCGAATCATATAGAGTTTACTGTCTATATGCTCAAATATGACTTGTTCCCAGCCTCTTGTAAGACTGTTAAAATGATAAGATTGCTTGGGTTTGGATACATTGTCAAATGGGAATGTAGTCCAACTGTCTAATGGACGGCATTCTCTCCATTTATCAGCCGTTCCTTTATGGTCATATTCATCAAAAAATGTCTGCTCTCTTGTTGATAAGGATTCATGATAATCTTGATATCCATTTTTAATAACTTTGTAATAACTGTTGGTCTCTTCATCATTATGATAAAGCGTCAAATGTCCAAATCCTAAAAAGAATTTATGATTTGCCAAAACTTCATCTGTAAGAAATGTACGGATGTCACCATAAACTACATCAAGGTCACCATAGCCCCAGTAGTCATATTTACTGATATATTGTTGTAAGGACTCCCCGTAGGCTGGTTTGAAGTCACAAAGGATATAAGGCCTGTCAAGTACGATAGGAAAATCGAAGACATTCTGAATATAATTTCTAAAAACTTCGAATTGCATTTTGTTGACGATAATATTTTTAGCAGGCTCAACCTCTGCATCAGTAAAGAACATAAAGTCTATTGATGGATTTCGGAGTGCAGATTCACGCCACATTTTGTATTGCGAGGGTAATTTTCCGAAGTATGGAAATATGAGTACGATGGATTTCATAAGCAGTTTTTATTTGAATAATCGAGTCAAAATCTTAATGAGGTAGGTGAGACATTTGCGACTATAACTTGATTCAAGAAGATGCATAAGCTTGTATAATGTAGTCTTGTCTAATAAGGCAATAGTCTGATAATCTTTGATGGCTCCCATAGGGAGCACTTGATGAATGATAGTCTGATGTTCAGAAATACGTCGTTCATTAAAGGTGTTACTTATGCCGTCAGGTTCTCTTCGACAGATGATATTGTCAATTAATATGATAGAGCAATCTTCAATGCATAATTTTTGAATATAAAATTTTATGTCTGATACAATTTTAAAACTTTCATCGTAAAAACAATTATCAAACAGCTTTCTGCGAAAGAAGGAACTTTGATGTGGTAGTGTTTGAATATAGAATGTTAACATGGTAATACGTTGGGGAAGTATGGTGGCAAAGCCTTCCCCCGTTTGCATATCGTAATGATAATCCCTTCCGACAATAATGTCTTCTGCCATGTGTAGATTCGTCACATGTTCCAATACAAACTCGTCATAGAAACAGTCTCCAGAATTCATGAAGTTCAAGTATTCGCCAGTTGCTTTGATTATACCTTTGTTCATAGCATTGTAAATACCTGTATCAGGTTCTGAAACCCAATAGGAAATGCTGTCGTTATACTCATTAAGTACATCAGCGCTGCCGTCGGTCGATCCTCCATCAATAACAATGTACTCAAAGTCACGATAGGTTTGATGAATTACACTGTCAATAGTCTTACGCAATCCTTCTTTGTTGTTATAGTTTACTGTAATAATGGAATATTTCATTGTTTTCTGATACTTTTAATTCGATGGAGACTATCTTTGGCGCCTTTGGCCAGTAGCAAGGTTGTTGAAAGATCAATAGTAAGGAAAATAGCCATGCCAATAGCACTGTATATTATCCAGTCGAAGATGGTAAGGTAAGGACTGATGGGAATTAACTGAATTAAATAGAGTGATGTACCAATGGAAAAGGCTGAAATGGCATAGTTACAAATAACGTATTGCCAATAATGGCGTACAGAGTCTTTGAAACCTGAAGTAAATAGAAAATAGGGCTTCCAGATGACTACAATAGGGATGAGACTGGCTAATTTCCCTATCAGTATACCAATGATTCCCCAATAAATACCACAGATTATAGTAACTCCAACATTTATGATTAGTTCAGCCCATGCAGACCATACGTCAGCGTATAGTCCATGAGCATAATTGAAAGCATCCACAGAATTGCGAGAGTTAGTGATATAAATATAAATCACCAATAAAATGAGGATACGATTATCCATGACATATTCGCTTCCTAGCCAGTGTGAGATAAATGGTTCCAAAAAAGCGTATAATGAGAATGCCAATGTGGCTGCAATGGTATGTTGAATGGTGGTATATTCCCAAAATACTTTTAACATCCTTTCCTTGTCCCCTTCAGCAACTAAATTTCCCACACTAGCTCCTACACTACCCATGACGGCTGAGAAAAGTGAAATAAGTTTAGATATGATAATCATGTAGTTGCCGTAAAATGCGACCATTTTGAGGGATACGAATAAAAAGATAAATAATTCGTCACTTTTAACCAGTACAAAGTCTTTAATTTTGTGTATAAAAACTTGTTTAGTTTTGATAATAATTTCAGGATATTGTTTGAGGAGGTACTTTCCTTGTTTCTTATTAACCTTTAACCATGGATATTCTTTGTTAATTTTCCAATTGAGAATAATACATCCAATAATACCAAACAAAAGCTCTACAGAGACCCATATGTACAAGTTCTTATAGTGATATGCCAAGTATATTTGTAGACCTAACTTAATCAAATTGGCAGATTGGTAATAGATTGCTACTAAATAATTTTTTTGGTCTGCACTAAGTAAAATCTGGCGGTAATTAATGAAATAGCCAATAAGCGAAGAACCCAAGAAAGAATAGAATGCAAAATAGATGATGTTTAGTCCCAATCCTGCTTTTGAGAAAATGAGTGGGAAAAAGAGACTGACAATAATGGCAGCAATAAATATGATACAACCAATCCAATTATATAAATAACCTAATAGAGACAGAATCTCTTGAATTTCTTTTCTGTTATTAGTCTGAAGAGGTTTAAACAGAAAGTAACCAATGCAAGCCGATATGCCTAATTCCGATAAATTGAGATAGCCAAGGATATTACCGAGAGTTCCTGTAAGACCAATGAACTCTGCACCAAGGTTGTCGAGGAAAATTTTACGTGAGAAAAAAGTCAGAAAGAGTGAAAGGAAATAAAACAATAAGTTTACTTCCGCATTTAACATACTTTTATGGACTCTTTCTCCCATTTTGTCGAATTGATAATTGAGAATTGAAAATTGACAATTATTTGTCGTGGCTTGTATGGATAAAGTCTGTATTCGTGCGGTCTATTTTGAGAATATTCATGGCCATTTTCCATACGAGTTTAGGCAAGGATAGTATTTTTCCAAAGACAGAATGCTTACGTAGTTGTTTTGGCGTAGCAATGTATAATGCGATGCATACAGCCAAAAACAAACTCCACCATTTGATATACCAGGAGAGAGAAAAAAATAATGAAAAAGCAGTCATGAACATAGACATGCCCAAAGCACCTACCACCAACATGGAGCGAGGAATCAATGCCTGCTGGATAGTCTTGTCGATAAAATCCAAATTGAAGGTAATGATAGCCTTAGGGATATATGGAAGCATACGGAATAGACTTTGAATCTGAGCCGTCATCCAGCGAAGACGTTGTTTTTGGAAGTTATCTTTGTTACTGACCTTCTCGTCGAAAACATGGATGTTGGGCTCATAATGGATATAGATTCTCTGCTGTAGCAATAATGCTTCCAACTCACGGTCTTCACCAGCAGTAGTCAGTTTGTAGACATTCTCCTTGAACCATTGGTAATCGAAGCACATGCCAGAGCCAATTAAAGCCGAGGAAAGGCCAATGCGATTATGGGCCTTGCGGAAAATCGTGTTGTTAATTTCTTCGCTGACACCATCAAGCACAGCTACATCGTTATCACTGTTTTTGGCACAGCGGTGACACTGGATAGTCTTGTAGCCTTTGGCACATTCTGTATTTAGCTGTTCCAGGAAGTGAGGTTCTACTACATTGTCGGCATCGAGAATGACAATAAAGTCATAGTCTTCTTCGATTTGATCCATCGCATACTGCATGGCTTTGGCCTTGCTGCTCTTTTCAAAGACAGGCTGTAGTAGGGTAATAGGGAGTGCCGCTAATTTTTGGTTGGTTTCAGGTTGCATGTGGTCGGAAATAACGGCTACATGGAAACAATTATAAGGATAATATTGTGCTAAGAATGTCTGAACCGAATTGACGATGACCCGATCCTCGTTGTAGGCGGGATAGAGGATGAGGTATGAAAAGAAATCCTTTTTTCGCATGGATAATACCTGTCCTGTAAGGTATCTTGTTAGTCTAGAAACGCGCTTTTTCCATAAAATAGAAACCATAGCAAAAAAGAGGACATATACTGCAGATGCAGCCATGAACAACCAAAGGGCGATATCGATAATATGTATGAGTTGCCAAAACATAGTGCAGACTTATTTTTGCAGGTCAATCTTATGGAGGAGTTTTCTGCCCAATGAGAACTTGTTGAGTATAGAGCTTAACAAAACCATCGGAACCAAGAAGAATGTTCGATCCCACTTCTCATCAACTAGGTAATTAGGCGTGGCAATGGCAAAAATCAGCACCACAATGGCAAATAATGCCCACCATTTCAATGCTGCAGACATATAGATAAATGGGACAACGAGACACATGACGATGATGACCAACATCATAATCATACGGGGCAAGAGCATCCATTGGAGCAACTTATCAATCAGGTCGTAGTGACGATTGATGATTGCTGCCGGCAGGAAGCGAATGTTACGGAAAATAGTCTTCCACTGTGCCCATATCCAACTACGGTGCTGACGGTTGAAGTCATCGGCTTGGCGGGCTTTCTCGCTATAAAAGAAGATGTTGTCGAAATAATCGACATAAATATGTTGGCGGGTCAGCATGGCTTCTAACTCTTTATCTGCCCATGAGGGTTTTGCTTGTTGGAGATAGTCTTTAAACCATTCAAAATCGAAGACCATACCTGAACTATGCATGGCAGCAGGGAGTCCCACACTGATATGGCCGCGACGGAAAATGGAGTTATTGATTTCCTCAAAGACAGCACTCAGACGAGCAGTCACTGTATCGCGGTTCAAAGACAACTTATGGGTTTGGATGGCTTTGGTTCCTGCAGACTCATAAGCATCGTTCATCTGCTGCAGGAACTCGGGTTCTACCACATCGCCAGCTTCCAAGATGATGACCGCGTCATAGATCTTAAACTGGGGAAGGTTGTTGATGGCTAATTGGAGGGATTTGATGCGGGAACTCTTTTCGAAATTTGGGGTTAGCAGGGTAATGGGCTGTTGGGCGAGATGGAATAAGGTCATCTCCTCTTCGTGGTCGGCGATAACCGTTATGTCAAACTGTCGCATAGGATAGGATTGTCCTAAAACGGACTTTACCGTCATCATGACGCTCTTCCCATTATGATGGGTAGGAATCAAGATGATAAAACGATTTTGTTTTTTAGCTTTGGGTGTCTCGCTATGTCTCGGGAATAAGGAGGAAATAGCGAATACGCCTAGGTACAATACCGTGAGCGAGACAAGGATGAAGAGTATCCAATCGATGTATGTGAGAATATTCCAGAAGGTCATGATATTTAAAGTGATGAGTGATAAGTGATAAATGAAAAGTCTCTAATAACTTTGAGGGTGGCTTTGGCCAGGTCGGGGCGGCGATGGAAAAGTGATTTTAGAATGTCACGAAGGGCAACA
>JAEEGL010148205.1_pt1 | contig 10174 bp, 7 predicted proteins | sample 9134231 | NCBI WGS metagenome assembly JAEEGL01 (sample SAMN16246548, study PRJNA631951) | gut metagenome | biome: gut microbiome; feature: rumen; material: fiber-attached | host: Bos | place: Iran: Karaj | collected 2018-10
GCTCTGGGATTTGAAGCACAATCCCGCTTCCCGGCGGATTATGACAAACATCTATACTTTCGCGGATCTCTCCGAGATGGCTCTCTATCCCTGTGCCTATTCAATGACTTTCAATGTTACCGGGAATCGGCTGAACGCCATCCTGAACCAGCGCTCCCAGGATATGCTGACGGCCAACAACTGGAACGTGGTCCAGTACGCCGCCCTGATGTATATGTTCGCCCAGGTCTCGGGCCTGGAGCCCGGCGAGCTGGTCCACGTCATCGCCGACTGCCACATCTATGACCGCCATATCCCCATGGTGGAGAAGATGATCGAACAGGAGCCCTTCGAGGCCCCGAAGGTCACCCTGGACCCCGCCGTCACCGATTTCTACGCCTTCACCAAGAACAGCTTCACGGTGGAGAATTATCAGTATCACCCCTTCGAGGACAAGATCCCCGTGGCCATCTGAGAAAACAGGAGAGAAACATGAACGCGATCGTAAACGTCAACCCCCACTGGGGCATCGGCAAGGGCGGCAAGCTGCTGGTCTCCATCCCCACGGACCTCCACCGCTTCCGCGAGCTCACCATCCACAAGACCGTCATCCTGGGCCGCAAGACCCTGTCGACCTTCCCCGGCGGCCGTCCTCTGGCGGACCGGGAGAACATCATCCTCACCAAGGACCGCAGCTTCACCGCGGAGGACGCCGTCATCTGCCACGATCTCGACGAGCTCAGGAGCATCCTGCGGGACCGCTACAGCGAGAACGTCTTCGTCATCGGCGGAGAGAGCGTCTATAAGCTCCTGGTGCCCCACTGCGAAAAGGCCTACGTCACTTTCAGCTACACCGACCTCAAGGCGGACAAGTTTTTTCCGAACCTGAACCGCAACGAGAACTGGTACGTCAGCGCCATCCAGCCCACCCAGATCGAGGGACGCACCCCCTTCCGCTTCGTGGAGTACACCAACACCAAGCCCCTGCCGCTGTGACGCGGTGAACAACGGACGGCCCCGTGCAAACGCACAGGGCCGTCCGTTTTCTGATACGGATCCGTAAATGGACGGGACCTTCCGTTATCCCGGCCGCTTCGGCAGCCGGATCGTCAGCACGATCTCGTCCTCGGTCTCCTCCCGGCCGCAGTCGGCGCGGATGCCGGCCTCCCGCATGGTCTGCAGGTGGTGGTCCAGGGAGTTCAGAAACAGCCGCACGTCCCGCAGAAGGAGCTTCCGGATCCCGCGGCGGGGCGGGGGAGGGGCCGTCAGCAGGGAGTCAATGTAGGCCTCCGCCCGGGCCACGTTCATCTCCTGCTTCGCGATGACCTCGACGGCGTCCAGGCGCTGTCCCTCCTCCGGCAGCTTCAGCAGGGCCCTGGCGTGGCGCTCCGAGAGCCGGTGCCGCCGCAGGGCGTCCAGGACCGCGGGGCTGTGCTTCAAAAGCCGCAGCTTATTGGCCACCGCGGAGGGACTTTTTCCGAGCTTTCTGGCGACCTGCTCCTGGCTGAGGGAGCAGATCCGCATGAGCCGGGCAATGCCCTCGGCCTCCTCGACGTAGTCGAGATCCGTCCTCTGCAGGTTCTCCACCAGGGCCATGAGGCCGGACTGCTCGTCGTCCACCGACAGCACGATGCAGGGCACCTGCTCGAGCCCGGCCATTCTCGCCGCCCGCAGCCGCCGCTCCCCGGCCACCAGCTCGTAGACCCCGTCCCGCCGCCGCACCGACAGGGGCTGCAGCACCCCGTACTGGGCGATGCTGGCGGCCAGCTCCTGCAGTTCCTCCCGGTCGAAGATCCTGCGGGGCTGGCCGGGGTTGGGCCGGATCAGCGAGGCGGGCACGAACAGCACCCGCCCGGTCTCCAAAAACGTCTTCACCTTGGGCTTTTGCATGGGTCATCCTCCGTTCCTTGCTCCCATACTTTTGATTAAATTGTACCAGAGACCGGCGCAAAATCCCGCGAAGCCGGCCCACGGCAGAAAAAAACACCGCCTCCGGAGCAGACCGGAAGCGGTGTTTTTCGGATCGCCGAGGATCCGTTACACGTTGAACAGGAAGTTGACGATGTCGCCGTCCTTCATGACGTAGTCCTTGCCCTCGAGACGGAACAGGCCCTTCGCTTTCGCGTTGGCCATGGTGCCGCAGGCCTTCAGATCCTCGAAGGCCACGACCTCGGCCCGGATGAAGCCGCGCTCGATGTCGGAGTGGATCTTGCCGGCGGCCTTGGGGGCCTTGGTGCCCCGGGTGATGGTCCAGGCGTGGACGTCGTCGGGGCCGGCGGTGAGGAAGGAGATATAGCCAAGAAGGTCGTAGGAGGTCTTGATCAGCCGGTCGAGGCCGCGCTCCGTGAGGCCCAGCTCGTCCATGAACATCTGGGCGTCCTCGGCGTCCATGTCCATGATGTCCTCCTCGAACTTGGCGGCCACGGGCAGGACCGCCGCGCCCTCCTCGGCGGCGAGCTCGGACAGGGCCAGGAACTGGGGATGCTCGCGGTAGTTGGCCATGCCGTCCTCGTCGAGATTCGCGGCGTAGATCACGGGCTTGGTGGACAGCAGACCGCCGTCCTGAAGGATATCCTTATCCTCGTCGGTGAAGGGGAAGGACCGGGCGGGCTTGCCCTCGGAGAGGTGGGAAAGCAGAGCCTCGCACATGTCGGCCTCCCGCTTGTACTTCTTGTCGCCGCCCTTGAGATTCTTCTTCGCCTTCTCCAGCCGGCGCTCCACCACCTCGATGTCCGCCAGGATCAGCTCCAGCTCCAGGGTCTCGGCGTCGGATCTCGCATCGGCGGGCTCCGGGAAGAGGTTGTCGTTGTCAAAGCAGCGGACCACGTGCACCAGAGCGTCGGTCTGGCGGATGTTCTGCAGGACGGAGTTGCCGCGGCCCTGGCCCTTGCTGACGCCGGAGACGTCCACGAAGTCGATGCTGGCGGGGGAGTACTTCTTGGGCTTGTAGTATTCCGCCAGCCAGTCCAGCCGCTCGTCGGGGACCTTGGCCTGGCCGATGTTGGCCTTGCCCCCGGCGCCGTAGCCGCCGGTCTCGGCCTTGGAGCCGGTCAGCGCGTTATAGAGGGTCGTCTTGCCCACGCCGGGCAGACCCACGATACCTAATTTCATCTGTAATACATCTCCTTGCGGATAAGATACGGTATGTCTTCCAGCATTATATCACAATCTCCGCCGATGCGCAACAAAAAGATGACACGGGACGCGCCGGAAAGCTGCGTCCCGTGTTCTGCGTATCGACATCGCTACCGCTCGAAGCGCCGCAGCAGCTTCATCTTCCAGGCGTTCTCCTTCCCCTCGTAGGGGTGCTCCCGCAGAGAGAGGTTCCAGCGGCGGGAGCCGAAGAGAACGGTGGAGGGGTGGGTGAACTCCCGGAAGCCCCAGACCCCGTGATAGGCGCCCATGCCGGAGTGCCCGGTCCCGTTGAAGGGCACGCCCTTCACCATGAAGTGCAGGCAGACCTCGTTGATACAGCCGCCGCCGTACTGCTGGGTGGACATGACCTTCTTCGCCCAGCGAAGATCCCCAGTGAAGAGATAGAGGGCCAGACCGTGCTCCCGGGAGGCGATCACGTCCATCATGGCGTTGATCTCCGCGTCGGGGAAGGGGACCACCGGCAGCAGGGGACAGAAGAGCTCGTGCCGGACGATCTCCTCCTCCGGGTCCACCGGGTAGATGACCGTCGGGGCGAACTTCTGCGCCGCGGGATCCCCGGTCCCGCCGAAGACGATCCGGTCCCGGTATCGCTCCGCCTCGGCGGCGCATTTCTCGTAGGCCTGGGGAGTGATGAGCTTCGGGTATTCGGGATTCTTCTCCGCGTTCTCGCCGATCTGCCGGCGGAAGGCGGCCTTCAGCTCCTCCAGGAAGGACTCCGCGGCCTCCTCGGCCACGGCCACCTGGTTGATATCGATGCAGATCTGTCCCGCGTTGCAGGTCTTGAAGAAGGCGATCTTCCGGGCCACGTCCTTCAGATCCGCGTCCTTCCGCACGACGCACCAGTTGCCGGTCTCGCCGCCCAGCTCCAGGGCCACGGGGGTGAGGTGCTTCGCGGCCTTCTCCATCACGTGGGCGCCGACCTTCGGCGAGCCGGTGTAGAAGATCTTGTCGAACCGCTCCTCCAGCAGCAGGTCCGCAACGTCGTGGCCCCCGTCGAAGACGGTGACGTACTCCGGCGGGAAGGTCTCCGCGATCATCTCCTTCAGGACCGCCGTGCTGGCCTTCGACTTGGAGCTGGCCTTGATGACGGCGGTGTTGCCGCCGGCGAGGCTGGCCGCCAGCACGCCCAGGGAGAGCATAAAGGGGAAATTGAAGGGGCTGATGATCAGAGTGACGCCGTAGGGCATCTTGTAGACCCGGGTGAACAGGCTGGGGAAGCACGTGTGGCCGGACAGGTGAAGCTCCGGCCTTGCCCAGCGGCGCAGACCGCGGATCGTCTCGTTGAGCTCCGCCAGCACGTCGCCGACGTCGCAGAAATAGGCCTCGGCCTCGCTCCGGCCCAGGTCCTCCCGCAGGGCGCCGATGATTCTGCCCTCGTTCTTTCGGATGGCCTCCCGCAGCTTTTTCAGCTGCCGCAGCCGCCAATCCACGGGCAGGGTCTGCCCGCCGCGGAAGAAGGCGCGCTGCCGCTCCACTGCCTCGCGGACCGTCTGCCTGTCCATATGCATTCTTCTCACCTCCGGCAGGATCCCGATGGGATCAGTCGTTCTTTTCCAACAGAGAGAAGCAGATCTCCGTATTTTCCTCCGCCAGGGCCCGGAGCCGGTCCGCCGCCTCGCGGAAGCCGCCGGCCTCCTGCATCCGGTCGATCATGGCGCAAAGGGTCTCTTTGTCCGCTGCGTCGAGGTCGCAGCTCTCGCCCTTGCCGATGTACTCGATGAAGCTGCTGATCTTCGGGTCGTAGGACACGCCGGCGAAGGGCACGCCCTGGGCCGCCGCGAAGATCAGAGAGTGCAGGCGCATGCCGAGGACGCCCCGCATCCGCTGCAGGATACCGGCCATGATCCGGGCGTCGTCGGGGGCGTTGATTTTCAGATACGCCGTCTTTTCCGAGATCTGGGCGATGGCCGCGCCGATCTGGCCGCAGAGCAGCTGATCCTTTGCGGGCTCCATGGCCATCAGGATCGGCGTCAGGCCGCAGTGCTCGGAGGCGTAAACGGCAGCCGCGGCAAAGTCCTCCACCCGGCGGCGGGTGCCGCTCCAGGGCCGCGGGGCGATGAGCAGATAGCTGCCCTCCGGCGAAACGCCGTTCTCGCGGAGCCAGGCGTCCAGGGCAGCCGCGGGAGCGGGATCCACCAGGAAGGCCATGTCCGCCGTGACCCGGGTGGGCACGTTCCCGACGCCCAGGGCCTCGAGCTCCTCCAGGGAGCCGCGGTCCCGCAGGGCGATGCTGTCGACGTACTTCGAGATGACCCGTCCTGCCAGCCTCCGGTTGCCCTTCCGGCGCACCGGGCCGATGCCGCAGCCGAACATCATGACCTTGTTTCCGGTCCGCTTTGCCGAGCGGATGGAGCTGAGATAATACCACAGGGACCGGCTGCTGGTGGCGTCCTGGATCAGACTGCCGCCGCCGGAGAGGTAGAGCAGGTTTTTCCGCATCCTGCGGCGGATCTTCCCGGCGTTGAAGGTGTAGATCCCGCCGATGCGGACCTCCTTCGCGGTCTGCTTCGGGGACCGGGAGATGGCGTAGATCGGCATATCCGGGTCCTTCCGCCGCAGCTGGTCCACCATGGCGCTGAGGATGGCGTCGTCGCCGGAGTTGCCCTTGCCGTAGGCACCGCAGATCAGGATGCCGTCCCGCTTCCGCTCCGCCTGCCGCCGGGTCCTGCGCAGGATCGCTTCGTAGATTTCCCGCTGTCTGGCGACGGTGGCCTCCACGGAGAACTTCTCCTTCGTCTTCTCATAGATCCGGTCGGCATAGGTCTTCCGCAGCGCGGGATCCCGGGCGAGCCGGACCATGTGCTCCGTGAGCGTCTTCACGTCTCCCGGCTCGAAGAGCAGGCCGTTGATCCCGTCGTCCACGAGACTCGGCACGCCGCCCACGCGGGTGGCGACGGTGGCGCAGCGGTGGCTGGCGCCCTCGGGCAGGGCGTAGGGGAAGCCCTCGGAGAGGGAGGTCAGCATATTGACGTCCAGGGCGGAGTAGAAGCTGTCGGTGTCGCTGATCCATCCGGCGAAGGCCACGGTCCCCGCTGGGCAGAGCTCCTTTGCCAGAGCCTCGATCTGCTGCCGCTGCTCGCCGTCGCCGGCGATGATGAGCCGGCATTCGGGGCACTGCTTCACCGCCTCGGAGAAGGCGCGGACCAGGGTGCCCATGTCCTTGACCGGGTTGATGCGGGCGGCGATGCCGAAGACGGTGAGGCCGTCCTCCGGCGCGATGCCGACGCTGCGAAGATAGGCGTCCCGGTCTATTTTCGGCGGGGCGTCGGGGATGGGTACGCCGTTGAAGATCACGAAGGTTTTGTTCGGATCGAAGCCGCGCTCATGGAGCATATCCACCGTGACGTCGGACACGCCGATCCAGTAGTCCATTTTCCGCAGAGCGACCTTGTTGATGCTGCCGTAGCTGATGGCTGCCAGGGGCCTGCCCAGGTAGTCCAGCCGCCAGTCGCTGTGGATGGTGGTGACCGTGGGCAGCTGCAGTCTGCCCTTGAGAAGACTTCCGAAGAGATTGGCCTTTGAGCCGTGGCAGTGGACGATCTCGAAGCCTTCATCGCGGATCATCTGCTCGAGGCTCCGCAGCGAGCTGCACACCCCGCCGCTCAACACCGTGGTGGGGATCCCCAGGGCCTTTGCCTCCTCGGCAAAGGGGCCCTCGGTAAAGCAGACCAGCCGGACAGTTTCCGTTTTCGTGAGGCCCGAGAGCAGGGTGTGGACGTGGGTCTTCGCCCCGCCCACGTCGCCGCCTGAGATCAGATGGATCACCTTCATCTTTTCAGCTCCTTTCGATAGGATGAGCGTTCATTTCTGTTATTATACTATATCCTGCGCCGTAAAGCAAACGGTATCTTTGTTATTTCGGGGACAGGCGGCAGGCACCGGGGGGAAAAAGTGAGAATTGAAAATAGAAAATCGAGAAATGAAAATGAACAGGAAACAGGCAACAGGCAATAGGAGACGGGGGCACCGTAGGGGCGGCGTCTCGCCGCCCGCCCGAACGCTCCGCCAGGCACCAGGCAACAGGCAATAGGAGACGGGGAACGCGGGGGAATTGAAAATTGAGAATTGAGAATTGAAAATTGAAAATGTCGGTATTTTCAAATCTGCGATTTGAAAATGATTTGAAATTGTCGCGGAGCGACACCGAAATACTTTCATAGTTTTTTTCTCCGGGCACCGGACAGACCGCTCCTCTCCGGAACAGAAAAGGGGAGCGCAGCTTCTGCTGCGCTCCCCTCGGAGGCTTTGTTCGGTTATGCCATGAAGCCGCAGATGAGCTTCGTATACTCCGCGGCGTCCTCGATGGGCAGATCCGCCAGGATCAGACCCTGGTCGTAGAGGACCTTTGCGTATTCTCCTGCTTTGTCGGGATCGGAGGCGGCCAGCTCCCGCAGCTTTTGGATCACGGGGTGGTCGGGATTGATCCGCAGGACCTTGTCCACGGGAATGGCCATCTCGGGATTCAGACGGCGGAAATACTTCTCCATCTCAAAGCTCATCCCTCCGTCCGGGACCAGGCAGACGGGATGCTCGCCCAGATCCTGGGACAGCTCCGCCCGGACGATCTTCCCGTCCAGAGCGGTCTTGAGGAAATCCAGGGAGGCCTTCCAGTCCTCGGCGGCGGCCTCGGCGGCCTTCTTCTCCTCCTCGGTGGCGAGATCCAGGTCGTCGGTGGTGAGGTTGCGGAAATCCTTTTCCGCGTAGGTCTGCAGCGTCTGGGGCAGGAAGCCGTCCACCTCGTCGGTCATGAACAGCACGTCGTAGCCCTTTTCCTGCAGACGACGGTACTGGGGCAGCTGACCGAGGCGCTGGTTGCTCTCGCCGGTGGCGTAGTAGATATGCTTCTGGCCCTCGGGCATGGCATCGACGTATTCCTTCAGAGTGACGGCCTTCTGTTCCTTGGCGGACCAGAACATCAGCAGATCCTGCAGCAGATCCTTGTGGACGCCGTAGTCCGAGACCACGCCGTACTTGAGCTGTCTGCCGAAGGCGGTGAAGAACTTTTCGTAGTCCTCCCGGCGGTCCTTCTGCATGTTCAGAAGCTCCTGCTTGATCTTCTTCTCCAGGTTGGAGGAGATCATGGCCAGCTGACGGTTGTGCTGCAGCATCTCACGGCTGATGTTCAGGCTGAGATCCGAGGTGTCCACCACGCCGCGGACGAAGCGGAAGTGGTCCGGCACCAGATCCTCGCAGTGCTCCATGATCATCACGCCGGAGGAATAGAGCTGCAGCCCCTTCTTGTAGTCCTTGGTGTAGAAGTCGTAGGGCGCCCGGGCGGGGATGTAGAGCAGGGCCTTGTAGGTCACGGCGCCCTCGACGCTGACGGGGATATGGGCCAGGGGCTTTTCGTAGTCGAAGAACTTGCTGCGGTAGAAGCTGTCGTACTCCTCTTCGGTGACGTCCTTCTTGGCTTTTTGCCAGACGGGGATCATGGAGTTGAGGGTGGACAGCTCCGTGTAGGTCTCCCATTCGGGCTCCCTGTCCTCGTCCTTCTCCTCCTCCGGGACCTCCTTGCGGCGGCTCTTCTCCATCTCCATCCGGATGGGCCAGCGGATATAGTCGGAGTACTTCTTGACAAGGTTCTGCAGCTCGTACTGCTCCAGGAAGCGGGAGTACTTCTCGTCCTCCGTGTCGGCCTTGAGCTTCAAAATCACGTCCGTGCCCACGGTGGTCTTCTCACAGGGGCTCACGGTGTAGCCGTCGGCGCCGGCGGACTGCCACATCCAGGCCTCCTCAGAGCCGTATTTCTTCGACAGCACCGTGACGGTGTCCGCCACCATGAAGGCGGAGTAGAAGCCCACGCCGAACTGACCGATGATGTCCACGTCGGCCTTGCCCTCCTCCAGCTCCTTCTTGAACTGCAGGGAGCCGCTCTTGGCGATGGTGCCGAGATTCTGCTCCAGCTCCTCCCTGTCCATGCCGATGCCGTTGTCGGAGACCGTCAGAAGGCCCAGCTTCTTATCCGCCCGGAGCTCGATGGAGAAGTCGTCCCGGTTCAGCCCGACGTTCTGATCCGTCAGAGCGGCGTAGGCCAGTTTATCGATGGCGTCGCTGGCGTTGGAGATCAGCTCCCGCAGGAAGATCTCCTGGTGGGTGTAGATGGAGTTGATCATCATGTCCAGCAGACGCTTGGATTCCGCTTTGAATTGCTTTTTCGCCATAGTTATCCCTCTTCTTTGTGTAGTAATAGGGTTAGCACTCTTTACCTCTGAGTGCTAACCCTATTATAGCAGGCATTTTTCAAAATGCAAGCCCTGTTTTTCTTTTTTACAAACTGTTCAAATCTGCCCGTGCGTTCAGACCTGCGCTCAGTAGCGGATCACGTAATAGATCACGTAGATCCAGCTGAGAAGTCCGTGCACGATTGCCCAGCCGATGGAATGCCAGGCGGTGTAGCTGATGACCATCGCCAGTGCGCTGCCAAAGGATATTCCGGTTTTCACGGTTTTCCTGACGATCTTCTGGCCCTTTTCAGTATAGCTTTCTTCCATCTTCGTTTTCCTTCCGTATCATTTCCGACAGCCGATGCGCCTGCAGGATACGCTGGCGGTCCTTCTTAAACCTTGACCTTCTCGCGGACGGTGCAGTTCGGGTCGGTGGTGAGGCTGCCGGAGTACTCCACCCGGTCGATGACGCACTCGGGACCGATGCGGACGTTCACGCCCCGGACGGTCTCACAGTCGGTGTATTCCAGGTCGATCTCGTCGGCCTCGATGAGGTTGGAGAAGAGGTGGGGACGCTTGCGGCCGAGGCCGAAGAACCAGCCCTTCCCACGCTGGACGGTGACGCTGCCGCCGCCGATGGACTCGATCATATCCTCGCCGCTGACGATCAGCTCCACGGTCTCCGCGTTGAGCAGTCCTTCGATGGTCACGGAGCCCTCGGCCTTGAAGGTCTCCGCCTGGACATCGCCCCCCGCCTTCAGGACCCCGTCGACCTCCACGCCCTCGGCCTGGATGCGGCCCTCCGCCTTGACGGCGCCGGAGACGTCGAGCCCGCGGACCGTCAGATCGCCCTCCGTGTTCAGGCAGCCGGGGAC
>JAEEGL011248076.1_pt1 | contig 10174 bp, 9 predicted proteins | sample 9134231 | NCBI WGS metagenome assembly JAEEGL01 (sample SAMN16246548, study PRJNA631951) | gut metagenome | biome: gut microbiome; feature: rumen; material: fiber-attached | host: Bos | place: Iran: Karaj | collected 2018-10
CGTTTTCGTTTTCTATACTTCCCGTCGTCCTGATATTGTTATCATGAAGCACCTGCAAAGTTCTGTAAAGTCCCGCAGTTCCACGGTCAAGCATGTGATTGTTTGCAGTCGATGCCACATCAAAACCTGTTGCCGCAACAGATCTTGCAAGAGCATCCGGAGCGCTGAATGCGGGATACCCTGCATACGGTTCTCCTCCGAAAGTCGTTTCGATATTACAGATTGCAAGGTCTGCAGGTTCAATATACTTTTTTACAAACTGAAAATTGTTGTCAAAATTATAGTCTCCCAGACTGCTGTCATACTGGGAAGTTACCTGCGTCAGATGTGCCATCACATCACCGACGCATATAATTGAAAGGTCTACCGGAACTTCCGGTTCCTCTTTCGGCTCCGGCGTTACGCTGTCCGGTGTAATTGCCGGCTCACTAAAAATAAAGGGGGCGATATTTATCGCACCCACCGTTGCCACCGCAATTATCGCCAGAATCAGTACAATTTTGCTCAAACGCGAAGAAGTTTCTTTGTCTGATCTCATCTCGTGATATCCTTCTTAATAATTTTTTGTGGGAAGCTAAACGCTTCCCACTTCACAAATTTCGTAATTCTGATTAAAAACCTGCTGCTTCAACGCCCTGAATTTCAGGATAGCTGTCCTTGAGAATTCTCTCAACGATGTTTGAAAGAGTCATGCGTGCACCCGGACAGCCTGCGCAGTGTCCCTGCAGCTTAACCTTAACGATATGATCCTGTGTATATTCCACAAATTCAATATCTCCACCGTCTCTCTGAAGCATCGGTCTGATAGTCTCCAGCGCTGCTTTAATTTTTTCTTCCATTGTTTTGCCTCCCATAATAATTATTCTCAAAACGGTTTCCCGTCTCGTTTAAACTGATTTGTAAATATGCCGGATTCACCGGATGATGTCTCTAAAAGAACTCATCCGCCCGGACTTATAGTAACGCCTGCTGCCGTCAGAGCTCTACCGGTTCAAAAATCGGAACCATTGTATAAACACTTTCAAACTGATTGTTTTTAATTGTCTTGATGACAACGGATTTAATCGGATCGCCCTTGTCGTCAAAGCTGATACTTCCGGAAGCTCCGTTAAATTCCCTCTCAAGAAGTATGCTTCTTCTCATCAGATCTCCGTCAAGAGCCGTACCTATACGGTTAAGCGAGTCAACCGCAATCATGTATGCGTCAAATCCCAGTGCCACTGCCGAATCCGGAACGGCATCCTCACCGTATTTTGCCTTGTACGCCTTGAGGAATACATCCGTCATTTCCGTGATGGAAGACTGGGAATCGAAATATGTCGAAAACGCAATCTTCGACCCGGCTGAAGAACCAAGCCTCTTGATTAACTCTTCCTTTTCCCATTCCTGTGTTCCTAGGAAAATTGTATCAAGCTTCAGTTTGTGTGCCTGCTTAACAACATTTGCCGCTTCTTCTGCATCAACCGGAAGGAAAACTACCTTCGCGCCTGAATTCTTCAGCTGCAGCAACTGTTCATCAAGCTTTTTGGAGCCTTTTTCGTATTCAACCGTCAATGTAACGGCATTCTCATCTCCCGTCAGCTGAACAACCTTGTCAGAGAAAGTCTGACTTACTGCCGTTGCAGTATCGTCATTAATCGGCTTCATAATGGCCGCCTGGCTGCATCCGAGTTCTTCCACCGCATATTTTGCAAGCGCAACTCCCTGGAACGACTCAACCAGACAAACTCTGAAATAGAAAGGATTGTTTGCCGTAACCAGAGGGTTCGTATTTGTAATCGCAATGGCCGGAATCTGTGCTTCTTCAAGGTGCTGTGCAGCAACAAGGGAATAAACGCTGCCGTAACTTCCAAGCACAACTGCAGGACGCTTTGAAATGAGGTCCAAAATAGCGGATTCTGCCGTATAAATATCAGACTTGTTGTCCGCATAGACAAGCTCAACCTGCTTGTTCAGTGCTTTCGGATAAAGTTCATGCGCCAGCTCAATGCCTTGTTTTTCGAGCTTTCCAAACTCCGCATCCTCTCCGGAAAGAGGTTCGAAAACGCCGATTCGTACTACTTCCTCAGGTTCTTTCTCCGGAGATAAAGTCTTGACAAAGTTTTCATATGTCGTGCAACCCGTCAGACCGGTCAGCGTAAGCAGCATAACCAGCAGGCAGGCTACAGCCTTAAAATATGCTTTCATGCTATTCTCCTAAATAAGCCTTCCTGATCTCGTCACTTGCAAGCAGTTCTTTTCCCGTACCGGACATGGTAATTTCGCCTGTTTCCATAACATATGCAAAATCGGCAATTTCAAGCGCAGCCTTTGCATTCTGCTCGATGAGCATGACATTTACGCCGGCCTCATTGATCTGCTTGATAATTGAGAAGATATCCTTAACTACAAGCGGTGCAAGTCCCAGCGACGGTTCGTCCATCATAAGGAGCTTAGGTCTGCTCATCAGCGCTCTTCCTACCGCAAGCATCTGCTGTTCGCCTCCGGAAAGTGTGCCGGCAAGCTGCCATTCTCTTTCCTTCATACGTGGGAAAAGTTCATAAACCCAGTCTCTGTCAGCTTTGATACCTGCCTTGTCCTTGCGGAGATAAGCTCCCACAGTAAGGTTTTCCGCAACCGTCAGATCCGGAAAAACTCTTCTTCCTTCAGGACAGAGAACTATGCCTGTCTTTACCACATTTCTTGTAGGATACTTTGTGATATCCACTCCGTTGAATTCGATAGACCCTTCTGTCTTTGTGACAAGACTCATAATTGACTTGAGTGTTGTACTCTTTCCGGCACCGTTGGCACCGATAAGTGAAATAATCTTTCCGTCAGGTACTTCAAGGGAAACACCTCTGAGGGCGTGAATACCTCCGTAATACACATGTAAATCTTTTATGCTTAACATTAGTCATCCACCCCCAAATATGCCTCAATAACCTTCGGGTCATTCTGAATTGTTTCAGGGTCTCCCTCTGCAATAAGTGTACCGTAATCGAGAACGTAGATGCGTTCGCAAATTCCCATTACAACCTGCATATGATGTTCAATCATCAGAATGGAAAGATCGAAGTCATCTCTGATTCTTCCCACAAAATGCATCAGGTCGTCGGATTCCTGCGGATTCATACCTGCCGCAGGCTCGTCAAGAAGCAGAAGCGTAGGATTTGTCGCAAGAGCTCTTGCAATCTCAAGATGTCTCTGCTTTCCGTAAGGAAGCGATGTGGACATATCGTCCTTGTTCTTTTCGAGTCCGAGAAGTGCAAGAAGTTCAAGCGTTTCTTCTCTCATGCGCTTTTCTTCTTTTCTGTTGAGCTGGAATGTTGCGGAGAAAATATTTCCCTTTGCGTGCATGTGCTTTGCAATCAGAACGTTTTCAAATACCGAAAGGTTCTTGAAAAGTCTGATGTTCTGGAAAGTTCTCGCTACTCCCAGCTTTGTAATTTTGTCGGGCGTCAGAAGATGCGACTTTGTATATTTGCCGTTGTTCTGGCCCTTATATAACTGCTTCATCTTTCCCTGAGGGAAATTTTCCACAATTCTCTTTCCGTTCAGTTCAACGGCTCCGTTTGTAGGAGCATATACTCCTGTAATAACGTTGAACGCCGTTGTCTTGCCTGCTCCGTTCGGTCCGATAAGACCGATGATTTCGCCCTTGTTAACTTCAAGATTGAGGTTGTTTACTGCGACAACTCCGCCAAACTGCATAGTGGCGTCGCATACTCTCAGAATGTTTTCTTTAGTCATTTGCAGCACCTCCTTCTACAGGAGATTTTCCACGCTTTAATCTCTTAAAGAAGCCGTACAGACCGTCCCAGCTGAACTCCTTCTGTCCCATGATACCTCTGCTCCAGAAGAGTACAACTACCATCAGGATGATGGAGAATACTACCATACGGAAGCCGGTTCTAAGGAGCGGAACATGGAAGTCTCCGATAAAATGTTCCACATCGAGGAAACGCAGCCACCATTCTTTTGCAAAAGTAACAAGGAAGGATGCGATAATGCTTCCCGTGATACTTCCCATTCCGCCGATAACGATGATAAGCAGAATGTTGTAAGTAAGCATAAGAGGGAATGTTGTCGAAGTGATAGCTCCGAGGAACATTGCCATAAGCGCTCCGGAAATACCTGCAAAGAATGAACTTGCAATAAAGGACATCTGCTTGTGCGATGCAAGGTTGATACCCATTGCTTCGGCAGCTATTTCATCTTCTCTGATAGCTTTGAACGCACGACCGTAAGTGCTGTTCATCAGAAGAACGATAATTCCGATACAGATAAATACCACGATAAACGGAGTGTAGTAGGAGCTGAATCCCGGTATACACTTGAGTCCGAGGGAACCGTTTGTAATGCGGTTGAAAACGGAACTTGCAACGAGGATACGAACGATTTCCGCAAATCCCAGAGTTGCTATTGCAAAATAGTCGCTCTTGAGTCTGAGAACCGGCGCACCGATAATTGCCGCAAGAAGTGCTGCCATAAGACCTGCAACGATAATTCCCGCAACAGGAGGAAGCGCTACGTTTGCAAGCACGTCCGTAACTCCGTAAAGATAATAAACTGTCGGTTTTGAAGCAACCGGAATTGTAAATACCGCAAAGGTATATGCTCCGACTGCCATAAATCCTGCCTGTCCCAGTGAGAACAGACCCGTAAATCCATTCAGCATGTTCATTGAAACTGCTGCAAGTGAATAAATTGCACTTAACTGTAATACCGATCGGATCATTGCCGATGAAGGAGTAGCCTGATCAATAAATACAAGCGCTCCGGCTCCGATGGCAATTAAAACCAGTGTGCATATCATCTTTGTCTTCTTGTTCATACATCACACCTTCTCTGCCATCTTTTCACCGAACAGTCCTGTCGGCTTAATCATCAAAACTGCAATAAGTAATACAAATGTAAATACATCACTGAATTCCGAATATCCGAAAGCCTTGATGAAGGTCTCGCATATTCCTATAATCAGTCCGCCAAGCACGGCTCCCGGAATACTTCCTATACCTCCGAATACTGCCGCGATAAAGCACTTGAGTCCCGGAAGCGAACCTGCCAGAGGGAATACCGACGGACGCGGAGTGAAGTAAAGCATCGAGCCTACAGCTGCAAGGAAACATCCGATAATAAACGTTACCGTAATAACGTTGTTGATCTGGATACCCATAAGCTGTGCCGTCTCAAAGTCTTTCGAAACAGCTCTCATTGCCATTCCGACCTTCGTATATTTGATAAGCAGCATAAGCAGTACAACGAACAGAATTGTAATAATCGGTGTAATGAATGTTGCTATTGAAGTCGATACTTCGCCAAGTCTGATAGTCTTGTTCAGAATAGGAATCTGAGGATACTGCTTCGGCAGTGCCGAGAACAAATATGTTGCCAGGTTCTGCAAGAGGTAGGAAACACCGATTGCAGAAATCATAATAGACATACGCGGTGCAGTTCTCAGTGGTTTGTACGCCAGTTTTTCTATAACCACGCCCAGGACTACCGTACTGATAATCATGATAATCATCGAAATATACCATGGAATCATGAAGTCAACCATTGCAAAAATCATGAAATAAGCTGCCATCATGAAGATATCGCCGTGCGCAAAGTTGATTAAACGCAGAATACCATATACCATCGTATAGCCAATGGCTATAAGCGCATATATGCCACCTATCGAAATGCCCACCAAACAATACTGAAAAAACGCTGTTAGTGTCATTATCAGAAAGCCTCCTAAAAAATTTTTGATTTGCAGTTTCCCTGAATGAACCTGCAAAGATTTATGAATGTGCACTCATGCACCTGCACTACTTGCATTCGCAAATCTTTGCAAGCTTGCACAAATCCAAAAAAACACATTGAAATATCCGCTTTTCGGATATTTCTTTTCTCAAAATCAGCAGGGATGAGAGCTCATCCCTGCTGAAATATAACTTTAAGTCAGTTTATGTGTCACCGGTTATGTCGCACCGTATATGTGCTGACTATTTCTCTACGCTCTGAGTTCTCAGGAACTGGAATTCCTTTGTGGAGAGAGATTCTTCAGTGATAGTCTTGATGTAAGCAGTGTCCTTCATTGCGTCACCGTTTTCATCAAATGCGATAGCTCCTGTAACACCGTCAAAGCTTACGCCTACGAGTGCGTCACGAACCATTACGGAATTGATCTTGTCAAATTCTGTTCCGTCAAGTGCTTCGAGAGCGTGGTAAACTGCCATATATGAATCGAATCCGAGAGCGGATACTGCAGCAACTGTATCAGTGTTTGCGTTGAATGTAAGGTTCTTTGGATCGGAATTGAGATATTCCTTGAAGCCCTTAACGAATTCAGCCGCAACAGGGTTAGTTTCATCCTTTTCATCGAAGAATGTTGAGAATGCAACGCCTACGCCATCCTTGGAGATGATAGCTGCATTTTCCCAAGTGTCGCCTGCCATGATAGCAGCGTCAATTCCGTTTGCAGTAATCTGAGGTAAGATCAGAGTTGCAGTCTGAATTGAGGAAGGAATAAAGATACAATCAGGCTTTGCACCCTTGATTGTAGTCAGGATAGCATTGAAGTCAGATTCGTTTGTCTGATAAGTCTGGTCGGAAACGATAGTTCCGCCGAGAGATTCAAATGCCTGCTTGAAGTATCCTGCAAGACCTGTTGAATAGTCATCACCATTCTGGGAAATAACTGCAGCATTCTTGAAGCCTTCAGAGATAGCATAGTTTGCCATAACTGTTCCCTGGAAAGGATCGAGGAAGCAAGCTCTGAAGTAGAAGTCGTTGCCTGCTGTAACCTGAGGGTTTGTGCAGGAGCATCCTACTGCAGGAACGCCTGCGTTTCTGAAAGTATCTCCGGCAGCGATTGATACGCCTGAACCGTATGAACCGAGAACTCCCACAACTCCGCTGGAGATAAGTGACTGTGCAGCTGTAACGGCAGCAGTCTTATCTGACTGGTTGTCAACTTCAACGAGTTCGATATCATAAGTAGTTCCGTTGATATCTACTGTCGGATGGAGCTGGTTTGCATAACGAATTCCGAGAACTTCCTGCATTCCGCCACCGCCGTTTTCACCTGTTGTAGGTTCGAATACGCCGATTTTGATAGTTGTTCCTTCAACTGTGATTCCTGCTGCGCCTGCCTCTGCAGCCGGTTCGTTTCCGCCTCCGCAGCCTACTGCGAATACTGAAACCAACATCACAAGTACCAGTAATAATGATAGCTTTTTCATTTTTTCCTCCTTGTTTTTTTACGTGACGCACGTTGCACTGAAATTGTGCCTATGAATCCGTAATTATATACCCTTAAATTATACCCGATTTTGCCTAAAAGTAAAGCATTTGGCAAAAGAATAACAAAACCTGAGACGGCATTTTTACAAGTTTTCCGCCGCTTTTACGAGAGATGAAAAAAAATCCCCTTCAAAAGGGGATTTTTGTAAGTTTTGTGACATTATTATAAGCCGCAACAAATTATTCCGATTGGCGCAATGTACTGTTTTGTGGTTGCGCCCGCATTAAGGCCGCAACATCGTACAAGTGTAATATTCGCCGCAGGAAGCCTTTGTCATGCGTTGATAAACAGTTCTTTGAGTTTCTCTGCGGAAGTTGTGTTGTTCGCCTCATTTCTGATGCGCGCCGCCCCCGGAATCCCTTTCAGATACCAGCCCACATGCTTTCGCATCTCTCTTACGGCAGCATACTCACCCTTGAGCTGTAAGAGATCTTCAAAATGTCTGAGCATCGTCTGTTTCTTCTCTTCCTTTGTCGGCGGTTCAGGCTTTTCCCTGCCTTCCCAAAGACACAGCGCCTCCCTGAAAATCCAGGGGTTTCCGAGTGCGCCGCGCCCGATCATTACAAAGTCACAGCCCGTCTCCGCAAGCATCCTCACGGCGTCCTCACCGCACAGCACATCGCCGTTTCCTATGACCGGAATCGATACTGCCTTTTTCACCTCTGCAATAACGCTCCAGTCGGCCTTGCCCGAATAATACTGCGCCCGCGTCCTTCCGTGAACGGCAACTGCCGCTGCGCCTGCCGCCTCAAGAGTTTTCGCAACTTCAACGGCATTGATGTTTTCACTGTCCCAGCCGATCCTGATCTTTGCCGTAACCGGCTTCGTGCTGTTTTCAACGGCCGCCTTTACAAGCTCGTAAATCAGTTCGGGATTTTTAAGAAGCGCCGAACCTTCGCCGTTTTTGACCACCTTCGGGACGGGACATCCCATGTTTATGTCAAGAATCGCATTTTCCCTTTCGGAAAGTTCTCTGGCATTCTGCGCGATTATTGCGGGCTCCGAGCCGAATATCTGATATGCAACCGGTTTTTCCTCTTCATATATCCGAAGGAGTTTCTCGGTATTTTTGTCGCGATATACCATTCCCTTGCCGCTGATCATCTCGGAATACACAAGCGCCGCCCCCTGTTCCTTGCAGAGCCTTCTTGTGGGAGCGTCGGTAATTCCCGCCAGCGGAGCGAGGAAAAAGGGATTTGCCAATGTCAAATCCCCTATCTTTCTCAATTCTTTCATGTCTGAATTCCTGTTATTTGTTCTGCGGATTGTTGCAGCCGCCGTTTTTCTTTTCTCTTTCTTTTCTGTTCTTTCTGTAAATCAGTTCAAGACCTTCGAGGGTCAGAAGCTTGTCGACGCAGTCAATACATTCGATTCCGTTCTCGATGAGCGTTGCAAGACCTCCGGTTGCAATAACCTTCGCCTGCTTGCCGTTTCCGCAGTACTCCTCAAGTTCCTTCTTCATCTTGTTGACTATATAATCAACAACTCCCATATGACCGTAAACCAGGCCGGACTGCATGCTCTGAATAGTGTTTCTGCAGATAACATGTCCCGGTTCTTCCAGTTCAACTTTCGGAAGCTTTGCAGTCTTCTCAAAAAGTGCCTCGGATGAAATCTTGAGTCCCGGTGCGATTGTTCCGCCCAGATACTCAGCCTTGTCCGTAACTGCACAGAATGTCGTGGCTGTTCCGAAATCGATTACGATAAGCGGTCCTCCGTATTTTGAATATGCCGCAACCGCGTTTACGATACGGTCGGCACCTATCTGCTTCGGGTTGTCGTATTTAATCAGAAGACCTGTCTTCACACCCGGTTCAATAACTATTGCACGCTTCTTGAAATACTTCATGGAAAGGTGCTGAAGCGTATAAAGCACCGACGGAACTACCGTCGAAATGATGACATCTTCAACCTGCGTGATTTTGAGTCCTTCATAGCTGAAAAGCTGGTTGATAATCATGCCGTACTCGTCGGCGGACTTGTTGTTGTCTGTCTCAAGTCTCCAGTTCTGAATCAGTTTGCCGTCCTTAAAAGCGCCTAAAACGATGTTTGTGTTTCCTACATCAAATGCAAGTAGCATGGTTCTTTCTCCTTTTGCTCTGCTGTAAAATTTGCTGCCTTTTCACTGTGGCGTTTCCTTTTGTGAAACGAAGTCCTTTCCTGTAATTGTATCAGGTTCAGGCTTTTCCTCGGCTTTACCATCCGCACGGATTTCACATAACCTTTGGATTGGCATTGCTCCCGGAAATTTAAGTGCTTTGTGACAGCTTTGTTAATTATAAAACAGTGTATTTGCAATTTCAACAAAAATTTGCTAATAGTTCTCTAAGTATTTGTATTAAGAAAAAAGACCTGCGGGAACACCGCAGGCCGAATTTTCGGTTTTTGGTTTGGTTTTGGTTTTTGGTTTTTTTCTGATTTGGATTGGTTATATAAATTCTGTAATTACTTTAATGTTACCAGAACGTCTCCGGTATTTACGCTTGCACCCTTTGTTGCAGGAACTGTATCAACTGTTCCGTCTGCAGGAGCCATGATTTCGTTTTCCATCTTCATAGCTTCAAGGATAACAAGAACGTCTCCGGACTTAACTGCCTGTCCCGGAGCAACCTTAACGTCGAGAACTGTTCCCGGCATTGGTGAGGAAATAGTCTGAGCTCCTGCTGCAGGTGCAGGTGCAGGTGCTGCCTTTGGAGCAGGTGCAGGTGCTGCCTTTGGAGCAGGTGCTGCTACAGGTGCAGGTGCTGCTGCTCTTGGAGCTGCAGGTGCTGCGCTTCCGCCAACTTCTTCTACTTCTACTGCATATACAGTACCGTTAACTGTGATATTGTAATTTTTCATTTCTTTATTCTCCTTCTTAGAATCTTCTGCTTTCCGCACAGTCCTGATGACCGGCAATAC
>JAEEGL011885490.1_pt1 | contig 10174 bp, 7 predicted proteins | sample 9134231 | NCBI WGS metagenome assembly JAEEGL01 (sample SAMN16246548, study PRJNA631951) | gut metagenome | biome: gut microbiome; feature: rumen; material: fiber-attached | host: Bos | place: Iran: Karaj | collected 2018-10
AAGAAAACCAGCCCCACCCTGTACAGCGCCCTGGGCATCTACCTGCCTCTGATCACCACCAACTGCGCCGTGCTGGGCGTGGCTAACCTGAACATGCAGGAAGCGTCCTACGGCCTGCTGCAGGCCGTATTGAACGGCACCTTCTCCGCCCTGGGCTTCCTGCTGGCCATCGTGCTGATGGCGGGCGTGAGGGAACGGCTGGAAAGCAGCAAGATCCCTGCCTGCATGAAGGGCTTCCCCATCACGCTGGTTTCCGCTGGGCTGATGGCCGTGGCTTTCATGGGCTTCAACGGCCTGGTGAAATAAGGAGGAAGGAAAGACATGACGATACTGTATGCGGGGCTGCTGTTGGGCGCCCTGGGGCTGATTTTCGGCGGGATCCTTTCCTTTGCCAGTAAGAAATATCACGTTGAAATGGATGAACGCATCGGCAAGGTGCGCGATTGTCTGGGCGGCGCCAACTGCGGCGCTTGCGGCTATGCGGGCTGCGACGCCTTCGCCGTCGCCGTTGTCGAGGGCAAAGCGCCCGTCAACGGCTGCGCTCCTGCGGGTGAGAAGGGCATCAAGGCCATTGCGGCCGTTATGGGCCAGGAAGCCGAAACGGGCGAACGCATGGTGGCCCGGGTGCTGTGCCAGGGCGAAACAGGCATCGCCAAAGAACGCTATCTCTACGACGGCTATCAAAGCTGCGCTTCCGCTGCCGGATTGGCCGGCGGCCCCAAGGACTGCCGCTTTGCCTGCCTGGGCCTGGGCGACTGTATGGATAAATGCGCTTTCGGCGCCATCTCCATGCAGGATGGCATCGCGCATATCGATCCGAATAAATGCACTTCCTGCGGCGCCTGCGTAAAGGCCTGCCCCCGCAGCGTGATCCGTCTGCTGCCTATCAGCCAGAGCGTGATCGTCCGCTGCCGGAACAGCGACGTGGCCCGTATGGCCCGCAGCGTCTGCATGGACGCCTGCATCGGCTGCGGACGCTGCAAAAAGGAATGTCAGTACGACGCCATCGTGGTGGAAAACGGCTTCGCCCGGATCATTCCCGAAAAATGCTCCCGCTGCGGCGATTGCGCGGCCGTATGCCCGTGCAAATGCATTACTGTGGAATAGATTCCTGAACAGAAAAAAGAGCGCTCAGCAGCGCTCTTTTTTTACTGTCAGATATTTCCCGGCGGCAGTTCCTCCGTTTGTGCAGGCGCAGGCGACGGCGCCGCGTTTGCCTCCCGGACTTCATTGTACAGATAATTCAGCGTCTGGATACCGGCCACTCCGTCCGCATCCAGTTTTCTAGCGCGCTGATAGGCCCGGACGGCGTTCTGCGTCCCTTCCCGATACTGTCCGGTAACGGTGCCCTGATAGAAGCCCAGTTCCTTCAGCTTCATCTGCAGCCAGTATACATCCGCCCCTTCTTTGCCGATGTTCAGCGTCCGCTCCGCCTTTTCCGGCGCTTTTGTGCCGTCGTATACGGGGTAAACGGGCGGTTCCGGCGTCGCGTACGGCTGGTTGTTTTTGGGGTTCAGTTCGCCGGGCTTTACCTTGTAGCGCAGCTCCGGATCGTCTGCCGCGTCCTCGTGGATCCACACTTTCATCCCGGCTCTTTCATTTTTGAAAATCCAATAGGCGTCCGCCACCGTCAGGCGGATGCAGCCGTGGCTGCCGCGCTTTCCAAGGCCCTTGAAGGAGGATACCTTCATGGTGCTGTCGTCGTCCCACTGGCCGTAAAGCACGCTGTGAAACGCAATATCGTCCGTGATCTGCGTCCACCAGCGCGCTTGTCCGCCGCCCCATTTGGGGAATACGCACATGTTGCTGCGTCTGCCGGACAAAGTGAACGTGCCGATGGGAGACGGATAAGAAGTACTGCCCGTGGAGCAGATGAACGCCCGGTCCAGATCCGTATAATCGCCGGTTTCCCGGTTATACTTCCACACTTTGACAACCTGATTCCTTACGTCCACCTCAAAGAAATACGGCAGCACGTAATCCGGCTGTTTTTCGTCCCCGACGCCCCGAACGTCGGTATCGTTGAACAGCACGTCCCAGGTTTCCTGATCGACCTTGCCGGTCACTTCCAATCCGTTGTGACTCTGAAAATCCTTCACGGCCTGGACGGTTTTATCCATATAATTATTGGTTGTCTTATGGAACGTAAAGAAGCCCAGATCCATCAGCCGCTGCTGCACCTTCACCACGTTGGAGCCCGTAGAGCCGCGTTTCAGTTCTCCGGGAAAAGCCTGATACGGCCCCGGAGGCGGCGTAGGCGTACGCTCCGGCGCCGGGGTGGGCACAGGCGTGGGCGTCGGCGTGGGGCGAATGGAGAAGCTGAACAGCTTTTCCTGAGTAACGACGTCCGCGATCCCGGTAATGGGCAGGCTGTTTTCTCCCTGGAACACCTTTACGGCCTCGATAGTGCCTTCCAGATAATTGCCGCTGGCGTTGCCGGTATAATAGCCCAGCTCCATCAGCTTTTCCTGCAGGGCTTTCACATCCGCCCCGCTGTCCCCCAGCTTCATGACCCGGTAGCAACTGCCGTAAATGATATCCAGGGTGGCTTCGTCCGCTTCGCCTGTCTGGGGCAGGCCATACGCTGCCTGAACGGCCAGCACGGCGTTCACGGTGGATTCTGTATATTGGTCGCTTGCCCGGGTGGTGGTGTAATTCAGCTGGCGCAGGCGGGTATTCAGCTCCAATACCTTCTCCCCGCTGTCCCCCAGCTTCATTTTCGCGCTTTCCGCAGAGGCGAAAAACAGGCAGGAAATCAGCAGCAGAGCAGACAGAACCAACAGCATTTTTTTCATCGTATCTTTCACCTCGATCCCGTATTTCAGCCGACTTCTTTTTCTTCCTTCACCAGCACCTGGCCCATGATCACGCCCATGACGGAGGCCATCATCAGCCCCCGGGTCCAGCCGCTGGAATCTCCCAGGCAATGGAGGCCGCGGATGTTGGTGTGCAGTGTCTTATCCATTTTGATCCGGTTGGAATAAAATTTCAGCTCCGGCGAATACAGCAGCGTTTCCGATCCGGCGAAGCCGGGCACCACTTCGTCCATGGCCTGCATGAAATGGATGATATTGGTCATGGCGCGATAAGGCATCGCGGCGGTGATGTCTCCCGCGACGGCGTCCGGCAGCGTGGGCCGTACGTTGGCCCGCACCAATTCCTTCTGCCAGGTGCGTTTGCCGTCCAGGATATCCCCGAACCGCTGCACCAGGATATGTCCGCTGCCCAGCATGTTGGTCAGCTCGCCTACCTTTTGGGCATAGGCGATGGGCTGATTGAAGGGCTCGGTGAAATTATGGGAGCAGAGGATCGCCAGGTTGGTATTCTCCGTTTTCAATTCCTTATAGGAGTGGCCGTTCACCACCGCCAGGTCGTTGTCGTAATTCTCCTGGCTCACAAAGCCGCCGGGGTTCTGGCAGAAGGTACGCACCTTGTCTTTGAATGGCCGCGGATAACCAACCAGCTTGCTTTCATACAGCGCCCGGTTCACCGTTTCCATCACTTCGTTGCGCACTTCCACCCGCACGCCGATATCCACCGTGCCCGGCTGATGGGCGATGCCGTGCTCCTGGCACAGCTTCTCCAGCCAGTCTGCGCCCCGCCGTCCGGTAGCCACCACGGTATGCTCCGCCCGGATCTCCTGCTCCACGCCTTTCTTTTCAGCCGCCACGCCCACGCATTTCGCGCCTTCCAGCAGCAGGTTTACGCAGTTGTAGCCAAACAGGATCTCTACGCCGTGATCCAACAGATATTTTTCGATCTCTCCGTACAGGATCTGCGCTTTTTCCGTGCCCAGGTGCCGGATGGGACAGTCCACCAGCTTCAGCCCCGCACGGATGGCGCGCAGGCGGATCTTTTTGATCTCCTCCGTCTGCCCCACGCCCTCCACATGGGCATCCGCGCCGAAAGAAAGATAGATCTGATCCGTATAATCGATCATTTGCTGGGCATAGCTCTCGCCGATCAATTCCGGCAGCTGCCCGCCCACCTCATAGGAAAGGCTCAGCTTGCCGTCCGAAAAGGCGCCTGCGCCGGAAAAGCCGGTGGTGATATGGCAATAGGGCTTGCAGTTCATGCACGCCCCGGTCTTTACCTTCGGGCAGTGGCGGTTTTCGATCGCCGCGCCCTTTTCTATGATCACAATGTGTTTTTTGCTGCTCTTGCGCAGCATCTCCAACGCCGTAAATATCCCCGCCGGCCCGGCGCCGACGATGAGAATGTCTGTATGCACCTAAATCCCCGCAATCAAATAGATTGGGCCTGTCAGCCCATGAATATTATAACGATATAATTTCACTTTTGTCAACTGTATATCACTGGTTTGTTACAAATTTATGTATATATTGCCTTGCTTCGTCATTCCGGCTTGCTGTCGGGCGTTTTGTGCATCAGCCGGAAGGGACGGCTTTCCGCCGTGTATCTGACCCCGGACAGGTTGACGCGCACCACCGCCCGATACCAGCCGTAAGGGGCCATTTCGCCGTTTGCCATCCGGCCGTCCCAATAGAATACGCTTCCGGCAGGCGTCAGCTGCTGCGGCCTGGAAGCGGCCTCGTAAACCAGGCGCCGCACCGGTTTTGCATCAATGGAAACGATATTTACCGTCATGGCGCAGGGAACGTCGTGCCGGACGTAAATGGGGATTTCCTGCCCCATCAGGGGTATGAAGGAAGAGGCCGTTTCGACAAACAGCTTCATTTCTCCTTCTGCGGGCTGCACGCAGAGAAGGCGGGACGCCTGGCAGATCGTTTTTCCGTTTTCTTTTGTGATCAGCAGGAGCATGGCATATCCGCTTTCCTTTTCTTCCGGGGTTCTGATTTCCAGCGTCCTTTCTTTCCTGCCGGGCGACACCAATCCGCTTTCCTGTTCCATATCCTGATACTGCTGGGCTTCGGCAAATTGCCATACGCCGTCCCGCAGATATACGATCTGATAATACAATTCCGTCTCCCGGTGGACGGTAAACGAAAAACTCGCTTCGCTTTCTCCCGCAGTCAGCAGCGTACTGTCAAAATACAGATCGGTGACGGTGCGCGGTTCATTTCCGGGATCGGCAGGGTCATAGGAAAACAGCACAAAATCTTCATCGTATTGGGGATACATGCAGGGCGTTGATACGGCGCAGTTTTCCAGAAGATACCCGTAAATTTCCGAAAGCGTCACTTCGCCGTCCCTGTTGCCGTCCGCCGCGCAGTACGGCTCCCGGTTCAGCCCGGAGGTGAGTACGGCGTTAAAATAACTGGCGCCGGAAAAATGCCCGCCGTCCTGCGTCTGCCAATACCAGCTGGCTTCATTGCCGCCTGCGCTGCACAGGATCTTATAATCGCTGCCAGAAAAACACACCTGGTTCTGGGGCTCGGATAATCCTTTCCCGATCAGCGCTCCGGAGCTGCAGGCATCAAATATAATGATCTTTTTTCCGGGAATCTGATCGGTGATTTCCCGCAGCTCCGGGCCGGTGATCTCGTTTTCCTTTTTTCCGTCGCTGAGCACCAGGGAGGCGGAATAGCCTGCCTTTTCCTGGCGCAGCAAGCCATGGGTGCTGAAATACAGCAGCGATATATCGCCCGTCTGCGCATCCGAAAAAGCCTTCTCGATTTCCCGGCGCAGCGTTTCTTCATCCGTAACGGTGCCGGATGCGGTGCTGATCACTTCGTACCCGCGCCGGTCCCCTTCCAGCACGCGTTTGAGCATCTGCAGATTCAGATCCGCCGCCGGCCAGGTATCCTCCTGGGTAACGAAATGATCGCAGCCGATCAGCAGCGCCCGCAGCCGGGGCGCATCCGGTTCCTGTACGGGAATGTTTCCTCCGCGGAATAACAGGGATGAAAGCAGCAAAAAGATGCCCAGCAGCTTCTGCATCTTTCATCCCTCCTTTTCATATCGTCATTATACATCATCTGACACGGAAAATCCACCGGCTGACAGGATAAGGAAAAACCGCGGGAGAACAATCCCCCGCGGCGCATATCTTTCGCCTGTTACTGGGCGATCATGTCCTTCGCCGTCTCCCAGGCGGTTTTCAGCTGCGGATCGCTCAAATCGCCCAGCTGGAAATATGCGTTTTCCATCTCTTCCGGCATTTCCGCGATCACGTCCGGCGTGATGCCGATGGTATGCACGGGAGTTCCGGAGGAGAAGAAATACTGTGCCGTCGTCAGCTGGAAGCCCCAGGTGTCGGCGTCCCGGGCGATCACGCTCTGCACGATGCCCTTGCCGAACGACTGGGTGCCGACGACCTTGGCCCGGCTCAGATCCTGCATGCCGCCGGCCAGGATCTCGGAGGAGGACGCAGAATTCCCGTTCACCAGGAACACCAGCGGGATATCGTCCTTCCCGTCTCTGGTTTTAAAGTCTTCCCTGTAGCCGTAGCGGTCTTCACAGTAGACCAGCACGGCCTTGTCCAGGAAAAGATCCGCAATGTTTTTGGCGGATTCCACCCAGCCGCCGCCGTTGTCCCTGAGGTCCACGATCAGGGATTTTGCTCCCTGTTCGCGAAGGGAATTGAACGCCTTTTCAAATTCCTTGTCGCAGTCCCCCGCAAATTCATACAGGGCGATATAGCCCACGTCGCCTTCCAGCATGGTGGCTTCCACCCGGTTTACATGGATGATCTGCCGCGTCAGCGTGAAGGTGAGGTATTCGTCCCCGCGCTTCACTTCCACTTCCACATTGCCGCCGTTTTCGCCGCGCATGATGTTGACGGCATCCTGCATGGTGTACATATCGACTTCCACATCTTCCACGCGCACCAGCTTATCGCCCTTGAGGATGCCCGCCGCCTCCGCGGGGCCGCCGGTGAAGACGCGGATGATGGTGACGGTCAGATCGTCCGGATTGCCCAGCATCTGGATACCGATGCCGCCGTACTCGCCCGCGTCGTCATCCTTCATTTCCTGCCATTCATCTTCGCTGTAATAGAATGTATACGGGTCATCCAGACCGTACATCAGCGCGCGGGCCGCGTTTTCCAGCATGGCGTCAACGTCCGGCTCCTTCCAGTAATAGGTTTCCACGAACTGCAGCATGGTATCCAGCTTTTCAAACCGTTGCAGACGGTCGTATTCTTCCTGGGTGATGGTAACGGTTTTGCTCTTCTTGGAAAAATCAAAAAAGCCCGTAGCCTGCGCCGTAACGGCGGTCAGCGCCGCAACGATCGCAATGATCAGCGTGATTTTCAAGATTTTTTTCTTCATGCGTTCTCTCCTTCCGACGCTCAGTCAGCGCGTCATTTACCCTTTCGTTTTATTGTTTCCGCATTTGCGCATTTCAAGCAGCATTTTGAATGTTACCGCATCCCCGAATCTTCTCAGATCCAGCCCAATCTGTTTCTGTACCTTGTCCAGCCGGTATACCAGGGTGTTCCGGTGAATATACAGCTGCCTGGCGGTGTCGGACAGGTTCAGATCCTTTTTGAAGAACATTTCGATGGTGTAGAGCATCTCATCTCCGAAAAGCTTGGCGGTGGAACGGTTGAACAGCAGACTGTGATAATGCTCCGCCATTTCGGGAGGAAGATCGGACAGGAACCTTTCCAGGATCATGGACTGATAGACGTGCACGGTCCTTTCCGGGGCAAAAACGCGCCCGATCTCAATGGCCCGGCGGGCCTGACGGTAGGAAGCGTGCAGATCCCGAATGTTCCCTGCGATATCCCCGATGCCCACGGTCAGCGTCAGCGCGGTTTCCTCCATCAGCGTTTCCTGCACCGCCAAGGCAAACTGACGCATTTCGTCAATTTCATCCACGCCTTCCGCGTCCTTGATCAAGGCTGCGGTATGCTTATCCATGGGCACCAGCACATCCGTTTCTGCCCGGGGCAGCATTTCATCCAGAATCTCATAAGCGCTGCGCTGCTGCACCTGCACCATGTGCATCAGCAGTACGCACCGGGCCCGGTCCGCCGAGATCCTGTATTCATCCACGGACGCATCCAATTCCGCCAGGGACAGTTCGTTCTGCAAGATCCGTTGATACGCGTGATGAATATCGTTTCCCGCTTCGTTGGCCGCGATGACCGCGCCGATCATGGCGTCGCACAGCACAAAGGCGTCCCGTGCCGCTTCGGCGTTGTTCACCGTGGTCATGATCACCCACTGCGGCGCGTTGGAGCAGATCTGATACAGCCTGCCGTCCTGGGTGACGGGCACGCCGGGTTTTTGCATCGGAGGCAGGGAAAAACGGATATCTTCATTGGGGATCAGGCAGTTTCCGTCGCTGTCCAGCAGCGAAATCGGATCATGCAGACGCGAAAAAACCTGCCGGAGCTGATAAAGCAGCTGATTATCCATGAAACACCTCCATCCGTCCCCCTCCGCAGCCTTTCGGGCGCTGCGCGCTTCCTTCGATTTCCTAAAAATTCATTTTTATTATAGCACACTTCCCGGTTTTCGTAAATAATTTTCTCTTTTCTTGCTTTACATGGGCAGATTTTTGCGATAAAGTATCTATGAAACCGCGCACTTTCAGGAGGCAAAGCGACCATGCTGTATGTGATCTGCAATCCCACGGCAGGAAACGGCCGCGCCAGGAAAACAGGCGAAATGATCCGGCAAAGGCTGGACCGGAAAAGCCTGGAATATGAATTTCATTGGACGGAAAAAGCCGGTCACGCAACAGCCCTGGCGAAAAGCGCTCAGAAATGCGGTGCAGAAACCGTTCTGGCCGTAGGCGGCGACGGCACGGCGTTTGAAGTGGCCCGCGGATTATTGGGCGGGCCGTGCGCCCTGGGGGTCATCCCTGCGGGCACCGGCAACGATTTTATCAAAACTATCGGCGTGCCGCGCAGCCCCGAAGAAGCGCTGGAATACGTGCTCTCCCATCCGGCGAAAAAAACGGATGCCGGAGAAATCAACGGCTCCCTCTTCCTCAATGAGATCGGCACCGGCTTTGATGTATCCGTATTGGATTATGCGGCGAAGGCCAAACGTTACGTTCGAGGGATCCTTCCGTATTTTTACGGCGTTCTGCGTACCGCCGTCCGTTTTCATTCCATTCCGGTCACCTATTCCGCGGACGGCGCCGCCCCGGTTACCGTGGATGCGTTCGTGGTGGGCGTCGCCAACGGAGGCGTTATCGGCGGCGGGATCGTGATCGCCCCGGGCGCAAAGGCGGATGACGGGCTGCTGGATGTGGTGATCGTGGAAAAAATACCGGGCCGAAAGCTGCTTTCCCGGCTGATCGGCCTGATGAAGGGAAAGATCCTCACGTTTCCAGAAACCCGGCATATTCAGGCCGCTTCCATAGAGTTTTCTTCTCCCGGACAGCGGCTGAACGTGGACGGGGAAATCATTCCCGCGCCGTCCGCTTCCGTGCGCATCCTGCCCGGCGCGCTGATGATCCACCGATAAAAAGAAAGCTGGCCCGGATGATTCCGAACCAGCTATTTTTTGGTTCTTTACCTGGATTTTCTGATGATTGCCACAGCAATGATGAGAACCCACGCGGCGCCCAAACCGCACAGCAGCGTGATGGCCGTACCAGGCAGGGGCTCTTCCAGGCTCTTTTCCCGGTCGTCCGCTTTATCCAGCTTATGCAGCAGCTGCGACTGCTTGGCGAAAAGATCGTCAAGAAAAGCGTCGTCGACAGTCTTTTTTCTCATGATTCCTTTCGCCGTTTCCTCGATCAGCTGGCCTGCCGTGTCGCGCAGCGTGGCGGAGCCGTTGAACACGGGCGTTACGAAGGAATGAGCCGGATTGTCGATCAGCAGCTTTGCCGCGTCGATTTTCACATAATAATGCTGGCTGTTGTCCTCTCCGCGGCGGGACAGATAATCCTGGTATTCCTCCGTTTGCTGGGCCTTGAGCGTCACGGGCACGTATCCTTCGGTTTCGGAATAGCCGATCTGGACGCTGTTGGTCAGCAAAAACTGCATGAACAGCCAACTGGCCAGCACTTCCTGGGGATCGTCCTTGTTAAACAGGCAGAGAGAAGGGCCTTGGGAAATCATTTTGGGGTTGCTCCAGTCGTACTGCGGCAGGTGACGCACCACCATTTCAAAATCCACCAGCTGATCTGCGCTGATATCCATATGCGGCGCGGAATTGCCCATCCAGGTAGCCCCGGCGGTGGAGTCGACGGCAAAGATGCACTGGCCCGCATTGATGAAATTGCCTGGATACCCGTCGATCTTGAAGGTGGAAAATTCGCCGTTTTGCACGTGCCGCGCAACGGT
>JAEEGL012106978.1_pt1 | contig 10174 bp, 7 predicted proteins | sample 9134231 | NCBI WGS metagenome assembly JAEEGL01 (sample SAMN16246548, study PRJNA631951) | gut metagenome | biome: gut microbiome; feature: rumen; material: fiber-attached | host: Bos | place: Iran: Karaj | collected 2018-10
CGCTGTATCCGGCGACGTCGATCCTCGCCGAGACGGGGATTCGCCTCGACCGGGAGGCGCTGCTCCGGGCGTGGCTCGACGAGATGGAGGGGGCGTTGCGTATGTGGCAGAGTCCCCCCGGGGCCGCGCATCCCGGCCTCGGCGACGAATGGGCCGTCGAGGCATGGCAGGCGCATGACGCGAACCTTGGGCGCCGCGTCCGGATCGCGCTCGCGGCCGACGAGGATGGCACCGAGGTCATCGAAGGCGTCGACATCGGCATCACCTCCGCCGGCGCCCTCCGGCTGCGGCTCGATTCCGGCGAAGTCCGCGAAATCGTCGCAGGCGACTGCCGGATGCCGTAGCGCAAGGTGCGGAGCCTGTGCATGGTCGAGAGCGAACGCGCCGCCCAGAAGAAGGGGGCGAAGCCCCGCTCCGGCTTTGGCGCGTCGGCCCTGTCCTACTCCGTCCCCCTTCCCCGGCGCTTGCGTCCCCCCGCCCTGCGCCGTATTCTGCCTCCATGCGCCCGTTCTCGTCCGCCTCCGACCTCGACACCTCGCCTTTTCTCCTGGAAGCTCCCTTCGAGCCCTCCGGCGACCAGCCCGAAGCCATAGACGCTCTCGCGCGCGGGTACGCGCGTGCGCCGAAAAACGATGGGGCGAGCTCTCCGAGCGAGCCGCCCGGCGCCCCGCGCGATGCCGGCGTCAAGCAGGTGCTGGAGGGCGTCACCGGCTCCGGCAAGACGTTCACCATGGCCAACGTCATCCGCCGCGTCGGCCGCCCCACGCTCGTCATCTCCCACAACAAGACGCTCGCCGCCCAGCTCTTCGGCGAGCTCAAGGCGTTCTTCCCCCACAACGCCGTCGAGTACTTCGTCAGCTACTACGACTACTACCAGCCCGAGGCGTACATCCCGCAGACCGACACCTACATCGAGAAGGACTGCGCCATCAACGACGAGATCGAGCGCTACCGCCTCGCCGCCACCACGTCGCTCCTCACACGCCGCGACGTCATCGTCGTCGCCACCGTCTCCTGCATCTACGGCCTCGGCTCGCCGGACGACTACTTTGAGATGACTGTCGATCTCGTGCCCGGCCAGGAGATCGACCGCGACGACCTCCTCGCGAAGCTCGTCGCCATCCAGTACGAGCGCAACGACATCGAGCCGCATTCCGGCGCCTTCCGCGTGCGCGGCGACACCGTCGACATCTTCCCCTCCTACAACGACAACTACGCCATTCGCGTCGAGTTCTTCGGCGACGAGATCGAGGCGCTGCGCGAGATCGACCCCGTGACCGGCGCCGTGCTGCGCGACATCAAGCACGCCGTCGTCTCCCCCGCCAAGCACTTCGTCATGCCGCGCGAGAAGCTCGAGCCCGCGCTCGCCCGCATCGAGGAGGAGATGCGCGAGCGCGTGCGCTTCTTCGAGTCCGAGAACAAGCTCGTCGAGGCGCAGCGCATCGAGCAGCGCACGACCTACGACATGGAGATGCTGCGCGAAATCGGCTTCTGCCAGGGCATCGAAAACTACTCGCGCCACCTCTCCGGGCGCCCCGCCGGCACGCCCGGCGCGTGCCTCATGGACTACTTCCCCGAGGACTTCTTCTGCATCATCGACGAGTCGCACGTCACCGTGCCGCAGCTTCGCGCGATGTTCAACGGCGACCAGGCGCGCAAGCACATGCTCGTCGACTACGGCTTCCGCCTCCCGTCCGCGTGCGACAACCGGCCGCTCTCGTTCGGCGAGGTGATGACGAAGCTCCGCGACGTGCTCTTCGTCTCCGCGACGCCGGCTGAGTTCGAGCGCTCCATCTCGACGCAGGTCGTGCGGCAGCTCATCCGCCCCACGGGCCTCCTCGACCCGCCCGTCGAGGTGCGCCCCCTCGCGCACCAGATCGACGACCTCATGGAGGAGGTGCGCCAGTGCGCCGCGCGCGGCGACCGGTGCCTCGTCACGGCCCTCACCAAGAAGACGGCCGAGGACCTCGCCGCCTACCTGCACCAGACCGGCATCCGCGTCGAGTACCTGCACAGCGACATCGACACCATCGAGCGCGTCGAGATCATCGGGCGCCTCCGGCGCGGCGCGTTCGACTGCCTCGTCGGCGTCAACCTCCTGCGCGAAGGACTCGACATGCCCGAAGTGGCGCTTGTGGCGATCCTCGACGCCGACAAGGAGGGGTTTCTGCGAAGCGAGACGTCGCTCATCCAGACGGCGGGCCGCACCGCTCGCCACGAGCGCGGCCGCGTGATCCTCTACGCCGACCAGATCACCGACTCCATGCGCCGCATGATCGAGGTGACGCGCGAGCGCCGCGAGCGGCAGCTCGCGTACAACCGCGAGCACGGCATCACGCCGCGCAGCGTCCGGCGCGCGCTGAGCGAGACCGAGGCGGTGTACCGCGCGGCCTCGGCGATGGAGGAGGCGGTGGCCGCAGAGGCCGGCGTGCCGTACGACGTGCACACCGCGCTGCGGCAGCTGGAGGCCGAGATGCTGGAGGCGGCGCAGGCGCTCGAATTCGAGCGCGCCGCCGCGATCCGCGACGAGATCCGAGAGCTACGCAAAAACGCCGACATCCGCTGCGGATGAATGACGGTGGCCACGCATTGCGTTGCGCCGTTCAGCACACTCTGCTATCCTGCAATCATCCGCGCGGAAAACCGCGCTTCATTGATTTGCCGAAGTAATTCAACCCACCATTTCAATAGGAGCAACCCATGAAACACAGCATTTCTGCACTTTCCGCCGCTGCCGTCCTTGCGATGTTCACCCCTCTTGTTGCAAAGCAAAGGTCGTTCATTTCTTCAATCTGTTCAGGAATTGGCTCTGTTCATTGAATGAAACGGATCTCAAAAACAAGAGAACTCAATTCAATAATAGCGATTTCGAGATGGTTGTCCGCTACAATGGCGAGTCTGTTTTTCCAGAATCCCGCCAACGGCGGCAAGGGGAAGATGGACACGCTCGCGATGACCTACGGCAAGGCCGTCAAGCTGTACCCTGTGTGGAAGAGCCGCTAGCGGCTCTTCCACACAGGGATAGTCTCACACGGATGGCACGGATGCCCCACGGGTCGCGAACGACCCAGGTCGCCGCGCCGGAGGCTCCGCGCCCTCCGCGTGCCCGAGCGCCCCATGGGATGAAACCCGGAGTCCCGGCTGAACCCAGAGGCGCATTTCGTCGCTTCGCACATTTTTCGGCGTTGAGCCGGGGCGCCGGACAGAAGGAGCTTCCGCTGCGCAGTCCTGCGACCTCCGCAAAGGAGACGAAGCAGCCCTCGACGATTCGACGCGGCGACGACATCGACGATCCCCGCACGAAAGGCCGAAGGGGAATTCATGCGCCCCTCGCAACGTCGCCCCACCCCGCACTTTTCCACCTCCGGCATTCGGTGCCTCTTCCGGCGGAGGGTCGTCGGGTCGTCGAGTCGCGCGGCGGATGCTGCGCGCCACTTCACGCCGCAAAGCGGCGATTTCATGCTTGGGGTAAGCGTGGGGGTGACCAAACTTTGGTCACACCCCGCGGCTTGCCAGCCCCCGAGGCGTCTGGTACCATAGCGGAGAATCTTCGCCACCATTCCGACGCCATGAACGTCTGCACGACCTTCCTTTCTTTGAAAATCGCCTCGCCGCTGCGCCTAACGGCGGCGCGGCGGGGTGAATGTAAATTGGCGGTCCAAAAGTCCGTAAACAGGCATCGAAAAGAAGGGTTTTCTCTCGATGCCTGAACGGCGGCTCCATTGCGCCGGCAACATGTTGCCAGACCCAAGCGAAAGCGAAGGGCCGAGGCAATTTCCAAGCGGCATGAGGTAGCGCATGCACTACGGAGTTCCAAACGACGCCGCCCTCGTAGCCGTACTCGTCTTCGCTCTCTTTGCGGCGGTTCTCGCCGTCATCGCCGAGAGAACCCACTTCTTCCCCCGCGCCGTCCGGTGGATTCAAAAGGACCCCGTTGTCCGCACGGCGCTTGTCGTCCTTCTGTTCGCAATCGGCCCCATCACGGCCCGGACGAAAAACGGGCAGATGTCCCTTCCCCGGCCTCCGCTCCTCCTTCAAGTCGTGGAACCTCCACCGGAGCCGGCCACCGCCCCCGTCTCCGTCTGGACGAACGGGGTCGCCCTCCGCCCCGAATCCACGACCGCAGTCGAGATCACGGCCTTCCGCAAAGTCGGCGGAACGGAAATAGGCGATTGGATTGAGGTTGCAGAGCCTTTCTTCGCCATTGGGACGAACCCCGTTTCCCGCTGCTACGTTTCCGCCAGCGGCTCGGTCTCGTTTGAGTCGATGCGCCGCCCGCCCGTCGGCTCCTCGCTTCCCGATGGGACGGGGCTTCCCGTCCTCTGCCCCCTTCGCGCCCATCTTGGAATGGTTCCGGAGGCGAACTGGACGAGCGCCAGCGTCCAGTCTCGTTTCTGGCACAACGCCATTCCGGGCGGGGGCAGGGTCCTGACATGGGAAGACGCGCTTCTCGACCGCCAGTCGGGGAGGCGCGTCTCCTTCCAGGTGGAACTCCATCCAACGGGCGATTTCATCTATCGCTATGACTTCGGCGACGCTCTTGCGCCCGCAGCGACGAACCTCGTCATCGGCGCACAGGCCGGGACGAACGCCGTGAATGCGCTGGCCGTGCTGGGCACGAACACACTTTCCGCGACCCTCTGGCGGGTCGGGAACACCCTTGTCACGAACGGCGTTGCCATCGCCGACCTCCTCTGCTCCAACGGCGTCTTGCGGACTCCGGCGACATTCGCCATGAGCTGGAAGAATCTCGCGCCGTGCGGCGACCTCGCACTCGACCCCGACGGAGACGGGATTTCATCGCACGACGAAATCTTCCTCTACAACACCGATCCGCTCGTCGCGGACACCGACGCCGACGGCATCGCCGACAATGTGGAACTCATGATGGACATGGACCCGCTCGACGCCGACGAGGACGGCGACGGGATCCCGGATGGAGTCTTGGCCGCGAGCTGGACCGCAAATTCGCTCTGGGCATCGAATTCCGCCGATGGCGTCATCGTGACGGTCTCGCTTCGATCAGTGATCCCCGCCGGAGCCGCAGCCACGTTCGTGCTCGACGATCTCGCCATCCCCCTTCGCTCCCCCGCCTCGTGGTCGTTCGCCTTCGAGCCGGGCATTGCGCACAACTACCGTCTCTTCGTCACGCACGGCGCGACGGCGGACCTCTCCATCACGACCGTCCCGCCGAATCCGGTGCGCGGCTCCGAGGAAAGTTCCCCCCTCTGGGCGGAGGGCGACGGTGGCGTGTTTGACGGGCCATCCAACGGCGGAAGCGGCAAGGCCGCCGTCCCGGACATCGTTTTCAGCTGGAATGTTCCGGAAGGTTCGGCTCACCTTTCGAACGGGGGCCTCTGCCTCCACGGCGGAACCGAGGCCGACTTCACGCCCGACGTCCTCCCCGCAGAAATCGGCGCCGAATGGGTTCTCGAAAACCTCCAGGATGTCGGGACGCAAATGATGGCCGACCACGCCATCCAGTCCCATGCGGTCTCCCTCTGGGCGCAGACCCTTGCCCTCTGCACGGAGACGAACCGCCATGAGGTTGGCTGCTGGATTCGGCTCGACACCGCAACAGGGGCCTACTCGTTCACTCCCATGGTGATCGGCGATCCGACGCCGAACGATCAAGCCTCCAACATCAATCTCCTGCCGTTACCCGTAGATTCTCCATTGTTTCCCCGCCTTTCAAGTGGTTCGGCTGTTTACACCGTCGCATCGTTGCATACGCATACACCGACGACCTATCGTTCCGGGAATCCTCGAATTGCGGGGCCTTCGACGGCCGATGAAAACGCATCGACCGGATTGTCCATGCCAGGATTGGTGTACGATTATGTCGACAGTTCCATCAGTCCGGGAATGATTCCGATGGGCCATCCCTTGCACGCGGCAACTCGACTGTATCCAACAGCTGTCTGCCCCAGGAGAATTCATCCATGATCCCCTACCTATGCAAAAAGCACCGACAAGCCACCATGGCATCTATGCTATGTCTTGCAGTTCTCGCAATGGTCTTGTTTTTCGGCAATCCGACGAAAACCCATCCAAAGGATGTGGAAACAGCCAGACGGATCTTGCCAGGATACTCATTCGTCTTTGGCGACAACACCAATGTTATTGAACGGTGTCGAGGTAGCCGGGCCTTTCATCGACAGCATGAGATGATGGACTATCTGGAAATCTTTGCACCACACATGGAAAGGTTCAATCACCCGACAAATCACCCCATCATGATTCGGGAAACGGAGGATCGGGTGATCCTTGAGCTCCCATGCAAAGTCAAGTTTCCCCCGTATAACTGGACGATATACTGGGGATCTGATTACAACTTCAGGATGGAAATCGACAAGAAGACGAAGAGGATTGTGAATGCAATCCAGGGATGATCATCCGCCCTGCACGAATCTCGCGCTCCAGCTCACAGAGGCGCATTTCATCGCTTCGCACATTTTTCGGCGTTGAGCCGGGGCGCCGGACAGAAGGAGCTTCCGCTGCGCAGTCCTGCGACCTCCCCAAGGAAGACGAAGCAGCCCCGCCTCCTCCTATTAAAGCATTGGCGGAAAACAAAAAAGAAGATATGTCCGCAAGGGGTTGAAAAGTTAAGAATTCGGGATTTTGATGTCTCGCCGAAAGACTGCGGAGACATGCACGGACCTCGGGAAAGCGGGGTGGGGCGAGCCGTCTCGGCGAGCCGAGTTAAGTCCACACTTGGTTGCGGCTCATCCGGAGGGTTCGTCCCACCCCGCCATGGCCTGAGATCAGGGTGAAAGCGCGGTTGTTTCGGCCGGAATCTCTCGACAAGGGACGGGGGGAGTATTCCTTGCAGAGTCAAATCGAAGTACTCCCCCCGGCGCTTCGCGCCACCCCCCTCTCGGAGGGGGGCGGGTCTGGAGGGGCGCTTCGCGTCACTCTCGGAGGGGGGCGGGTCAGAAGGGGACAGACCATCGGGGTTTCATCGGAAAGCGAGGAAACAGCACAGCCCCCCATCAAAATGAGAATTGCAGTTGCGCCGTTCCGCACATTCTGCTATCCTGCACTCATCCGCGCGGAAAACCGCGCTTCATTGATTTGCATCACGCAAGTCATTCGTTCCGCAGAAATCTGGTAAATTTCGTAATGGACGATTGGTTGCGAGGATTGCCGTATGGCATGTCCTCTCTTCTGATTTCCATTACGGGCAATACCAGAGCCACTGCGGAGAATCAGCGGGAGGCTTTCTTTTTGCCCCGGTGGAGTCTCCCCCACCCACAGAGGGGCACCAGAGGAACGACCACATGCCAGAGAACAACCAAACGATGAACAATCCCGTCATCGTGCAATTCTTCCATTCTGGAAGAGAGTTTCCCGTGAAACTGAGGCGTAGCCAGGAATCTGTCGAGATCTCTTGGGTTCCCGAAACCGCGGAAACAGGGTGCGTAGCCGAATCGGCTGGTTGCGCAGACGAAACGGGGGGCTGCGCGAGCCAGAAACCCAAGCGCCAAGGAACCGTCTGCGGAGAAGAGGGAAAAAACAAGGGTCAAACGAAACACACCCGCCGCCTGGTTGTCCATGAAGGCGACTTCGTCGATGAGCTCGGGAAGATGCAGACTGCGGAACTTGCCTTCTGGACGGAATGGGAGGCCTGTTCCACAGCCGCAGCCATGTCGCGGCCAACGAACGATGATACCGCCGCCCGTTGGTTTCACAGGGTCAAATCACCGCTGGGGATAAAGGGGCAAAATCGCAAGAACACCGACCCCTGCGTGTTCGGCCGGTCGTTCAAGTACTGCTGCTGCCAACAGCACAGCAGGAATGAACGGAATGAAAGTGAGTTGATGAATCTTGCTCCCGGATCGATTATCCTTTTCGGAGCTCGCTTGAACAGGAAGTTCGTCCTTGACACCGTGTTCGTCGTTGATGGCGACAATATCCGCCGCTACATCAACAAGACAAAGGGGGAACTGGACGTTTCGGACGAGTACCGTGAACTTGCCTTGAACCGCTTTTCTAACCCCGCACGCGAGAACACGTTCTACCGAGGAGTAACGTATCGCTCTGTTGACGGATCGGGAGCGTTCTCCTTTGTCCCGTCCAAAAAGTTCGATCTTGAGAATCCAGATTGCGGAAAACGGTTTTTCCCAGACTTGGCCGACTTGAACAACTGCCTTCGCAACTGCCCGGAGCAATTCAATCCCGATACCATGCAAACTCAAGGAATCCACGTAATTCACGCCACTCAGTCAATAGTCGCAAACGTCTGGAACGAGATCGTCCGCCAAGTCCTAGACGACGGCTTTTTCCCCGGCGTCCACTTCGATTGGCCGAAGTAATTCAACCCATCATTTCGATAGGAGCAACTCATGAAACACAGCATTTTCACACTATGCGCGACTACGGCCCTTGCGGTGCTCTCTCTTGTCAGGATTTTTGCGGACACAGAAACTTCCAGCGTTATATTTAGCTTCGTCGTTAGGGACGGCGAGGCTCATATTGAGAACGGGCACTGGGAGTTCGACAGTGACTGGGAAGACGGGGAAGACCGCTACTACGTAGACGGGGAAGACGGCTACTACGTATATGACACCGCCATCCCAACTTCGACTTCCGGAGCCATCACGATTCCCTCCGCGCTTGACGGCTATCCGGTGACGAGCATCGGGCCCCATGCGTTCTCCGGCTGCAGCGGCCTGGCGTCCGTGACGATCCCCGACTCCGTGACGTCGATCGGGAGGCACGCGTTCTCCGGCTGCAGCGACGCGCTGTTCGACACCCATTCGATTCCCGGTGTTCGACTCGTCGACGGTTGGGCCGTCGGACATGAGGACGGCCTTTCCGGCGCGCTCGACTTGACAGGCGTCCGAGGCATCGGGTACGAGGCGTTCAGCGGCTGTAGCGGCCTGGCGTCGGTGACGATCCCCGACTCCGTGATGAGCATCGGGTCCTCTGCGTTCAGCGGCTGCAGCGGCCTCAAGTCCGTGACGATCCCCGACTCCGTGACGAGCATCGGGGGCGGGGCGTTCGAGGGCTGCAGCGGCCTGACGTCCGTGACGATAGGCAACAGCGTGACGAGCATCGGGTATGAGGCGTTCAGCGGCTGCAGCGGCCTGGCGTCCGTGGCGATCCCCGCCAGTGTGACGAGCATCTGGGACGAGGCGTTCCGCGACTGCAGCGGGCTGGCGTCCGTGACGATCCCCGACTCCGTGACGAGCATCGGGCGCTGGGCGTTCTCCGGCTGCAGTGGGCTGGCGTCCGTGACGATCGGCAATGGCGTGACGAACATCGGGGAGTATGCGTTCTCCGAGTGCAACTCCCTCACGGAGGTTACTGTCGGAGGAGACGTCAACCTGGCCAACAACGCCTTTCCTTCAAGCTTGCGGACGTTGACCTTCCTCGGCAACAGCCCCGTCCTTTCCTCCGACACCATGCTGAGCGGTGCGCTGCCGAATTGCACGGTCTACGCCAAGCCCGGCTCGACCGGATGGCGGACGACAATCCCCGGGTGGTGGCGGGAGCTGCCCATCCGCTACCTCTCGGGAACCACGCCGCCTTCGCCCGGCTCCCCCGGCACCCCCGGTACGCCGACCGGCTCGTCGACCTACACGGTGAAGTTCGACGCCAACGGCGGCAAGGGCTCGATGGCCGCGCAGACGATGACGTGGGACACGGCGGCGAAACTGCGCAAGAACACCTTCACGCGGTCGGACCGCGTCTTCGCCGGCTGGTCCCTCACGAAGGGCGGCGCCGTCGCCTACGGCAACGCGGCGCTGGTCAAGGACCTTCCCGCCGACGGCGGCACCATAACCCTCTACGCCAAATGGGCGAAGAAGTCCTACAAGGTGAAGTTCTACGCCAACGGCGGCAAGGGGAAGATGGACACGCTCGCGATGACCTACGGCAAGGCGAAGAAGCTCCCCAAGAACAAGTTCACCCGCAGCGGGTACAAGTTCCAGGGCTGGGCGACCTCAAAATCGAAGGCCAAGAAAGGCACGGTCGCCTACAAGAACAAGAAGAAGGTCAAGAACCTCACGACGACCGGCAAGACCGTCAAGCTGTACGCTGTGTGGAAGAGCCGCTAGCGGCCCTTCCACACAGCGATGGTCTCTCCCGGAGTCCCGGCTGAACCCAGAGGCGCATTTCATCGCATCCTCGCTTTCCGACGAAACCCCGATGGTTTGCCCCCCTCCGAGAG
>JAEEGL012615368.1_pt1 | contig 10174 bp, 4 predicted proteins | sample 9134231 | NCBI WGS metagenome assembly JAEEGL01 (sample SAMN16246548, study PRJNA631951) | gut metagenome | biome: gut microbiome; feature: rumen; material: fiber-attached | host: Bos | place: Iran: Karaj | collected 2018-10
CGGACACCCTTGCTTTCGGCTATATCCTTCCCACTACCGGGCGGATTCGGGACTTTAACCCGTTAGAAACGTGCGCCGCTAGGCGCACCTAAAAAAAGGGTTGAATCCAATCGGATTCAACCCTTTTGTGTCATTTGCTATGACGATCTGATCATATTATCTATATCAGATCTTCTCTTTTTTGGTTACCTTACCATTCTTGATAGTATATTTGTAACCGTCCTGCTTAAGTGTTCCAGTATAAGTCTTCTGGAATACACCCTTCTTTACATAGTACTGAGCCTTAACCCCATTTATTGTACCTGTAAAGATACCTGTGACAGTCTTATCTATCTTACCATTCTTAAAGTACATAGTAGATGAACTAACCTCTGCAAATCCGGTATAATCCATAATTACTTTACCGCTCTTTACATAGTACCAGCGCTTATCTCCTTTTATGTTGATAGTCATAGCGCCTGTAACGGACTTGTCCATCTTGCCATCTTTGTAGTACATCCAGGAAGAGCCTACAAGTGCGAAACCTGTGTACTCCGGATATACCTTACCCTTCTTTACTACGAAGTAACCCTTTTCTTCACCTACTGTTCCATAAACAGTACCATAAAAATCTTCGTTGAGTGTCTTGTCAATCTGACCATCTGTAAAGTAATACCATGACTCACCTACAAGTGCAAAGCCCTTGAATTCAGGATAAGCCTTACCCTTCTTTACTACGTACCATCCTGAGACATCATTTACTGTTCCCCAGAATGTTCCATAATGATCCTCGTTAAGAGTCTTATCAACGAAACCATTTGTGAAGTAATACCATGAGCTTCCTACAAGTGCGAAGCCCTTGAATTCACGGTCTAACTTACCTTCTGTTACATAATACCAAGCCTTTAATCCATCAATAGTTCCAGTTACAGGTCCGATGAAAGTAGGATCAACGAAACCATTCTGTACATAGTAATATGTCTCAGTATCATCTTCAAATATTCTGAAACCTGTATATGTAGGATCGAACTTACCGTCTGTTACCATATAAAGTCCAGTAACACTTTCAATAGTTCCCATTACCAGATCAGTGAAATCAGGATCCAGCATACCGTAATTGAAGTACCAGTAATTCTCTTCATCGCCTTCAAGCTGAACGAAATCACAGAACGTTGAATCAAACAGACCATTTGTTACATAATAGCATCCCTCGTCTCCATCAATAATTCCATCTACAGGACCACTGAAGTCATAAGGTACTAAACCTTCATAAACATAGTAGATAGTATCATCTTGCCATGTTCCAACAAAGCCAGTAAATTCATAATCAATTCTTCCGCCGTCAAGATATGCAGTTACATCATCGCCCGTTTCATCTTTGATTGTGACAATACCACTGACACTTGTATCAACAGCACCGTCATGTACATACCAGAAGTCACCATTATAGTACCAGAATCCTTCATAAAGATAATCGAAGCGTCCGTCGGCAACCATGTACAGGCCATCTTTACCATCAATAGTACCAGCTACAAGACCATTAAAACCTGTAGCAACAACACCATCAATCACATAATAATACTGATCAGCAGTATCCTCAACATAGTGTGTTGGAATTCTTCCTTCTTCAGTCTTTGTAAAAGTATCAGCTACAGGGCCCTTCTCAAAGCCGGTAGTTGTAGTAGATACAAATCCGTCTTCGCAATAAACCCAATCATCACCTTCTGTTGCAAGTCCATAGTAGCTGCCTCTTTCACCAAATACTAATACGTCATAGTAAGAATCAACTCCGCAGTAACGAAGCATTACTTGGTGATATCCAGGCTCCCATGTATTTTCAGGTGTCTGATCATGCCATACACGCCAATCCATTCTGATGTTGGCATCTTCAGGAAGCTGACCTGCTTCTACAAGTCTTTCTCTAACTTCGTCCATTAAACCAAACATATTACCAGTTGATGAAGTTGAATCCGTCCAATTAATAGTTATAACGTCATTTACTCCACCCTTAGGACGTGGGAATATATCATATCCCATGAAATCAGGATCATCTACCCAACGACCAAACTCATCAAAATATCCTCCTAAAGGACAATCATCATCATCCATATCATCTTCTACGCGTTCTACATCAATGCTTTCAATAGGATTTCCAACGATATTAACACCATAGGTAGCCTTAACACCTGCAAGCTGAAGTTCCGAATCGTGGCGACCAACGGTCCAAGGAGATTCAGGATTCTGATCGTCTCTAAAGTTAACACGCACGTCCTCACGGTCAATCTTTAAGATATCAGTTATAACATCAATAACATCATCAAGATTACCTTCAAAGTAATCCTTATCATCATATGTTATACCATCTACAAAAGTAACCTTTACTGCATCTGGCCATGTATCATATCTCTCCCAGACAACTTCAGGATCCCCCTGTTCTTCAGGAGGCCAGTATCCATACTCTGTAAAAGTATCGCCTTCAAGCCTGTAGATATCAGAAACCTCGATACTCTCTATAGGTGAGTCTGTAACAGTAACATCATACCATGCATCATAGCTACCAAATGAGAGTTCACATTCGTGTGTACCTGGTTCCCAGGTTGTGATCATAGTTTCAGGATCTGGCATCTGATCATCATATATTTCAAACACAATGCCTGTAATACCAAATTTTTCTCTCAATTGATTTGATATATCCCAAGGATCGCCCTCGAACACCAGTCCTTCATATTCATCTTTAAGAGTAACAGTTATATTATGAGGATATGTATCATATTTTTCCCATTCTGCGTCAACGCGTTGCTCGTCTTCATCATAATACCAATTATCATGTACATAATCACCAGCGAATACGCTGAAATCAGTAGCCTCTATTGACTTAATAGGATTATCCACGATTACAACACTATAGTCTGCGGTAGCTCCACAAGCATAGAACTTAAGGTCATGAGTACCAATATCCCATATCGGTGAAGAAGGAGTCTGATCATCACCCTCAACATGGAAATCTATATCTCTCTCATCCATACCTATTGTTTCTGCGATTTGATGACGTACATCATTTGCATCGCCCTCAAACACCAGACTATCATATTCCTCAGTAAGAGTAACCTTTATGTCATTTGGCCATGTCTTATATGCCCACCATGGTGAGAATACATCCTGATGAGTTTCTTCATCCCAGTATCTGTCTCTACATTCTCTATCAAATTCGAACCATGTCATACCAGTTACTTCTACTGACTCAATAAATCCAGGAACTATTTCTATATTATATTCACATGTTGCAGGTCCCAGATGGAACACTACAGGATTAATTGATCCAACTGCCCAAAACGGCTTGCTTGGATCCTCTTCATTTGGCTTCTGGTCACTTTCTGACCAATCACGAAGAGAACAACCAGTTTTCTTTTCGAGCAGATCTTTAATCTCGGCCAAATCCTTATTCTCATAAACTGTGCCATCATCCAGTGTAGCAGTCAGATTATGTGGATACTCATCGTATCTCATCCATTTTACATCAGGATTACCCTGTCCATCATGAGGCCAGTAACCTTTTTCCTCATAGCATGCACTCTCTAATAATGAGAAATCCTCCTGTTCGAGAGATACTATAGGATTATCATAAATTGAAATCTGATATGAGCCTCTAACGCCCATAACATTAAAATCTACAGTATGAATACTTGTTGTCCAGGTAGTGATCATAGTATCCGGATCCGGAACCTGATCATCTTCAGGTCCGAAACTGAAACTATTCTCATCCTGTCCAGTAATATCAGCAAGCTGACGGCGAACATCATTTGCATCGCCTGTAAGAGTTGGATTCACCTCGGTTCCAACAACCTCAGGATCAAGTTCAACTGTAATACCATTTGCTGGCCATGTATCATAAGCCTGCCATGTTACATCACTGATCCACGACTCTGATTCAGGATCAAAATATCCATCTCTATCCTGGTAATCACCTTCCAGAAGATTAACATCGTTAACCTTAACAGACTTAACAGGTGTCTGTACAATATTTATGTCATAAGTAGTCATCTGACCCATTACAGAGAATGTAATAGTATGCTTACCTGCTTTCCATACATTTGTAGGTGATTGATCTTCTAGTTCACCATAATCGAAGTGATTATCAATCTGTAAATAATCTGCAATCTGATCTCTTACAAAATTAGGCTCGCCTTCAAAAGATTTTCCACCAACTAATACAACCTTTGCATAGTCAGGCCATGTTCTGTAGCGATCCCACTCAACCTCTTCCCAGTCTTCTGTTTCCGGATTCCACCATTCTGTCTGATGCTCAACATCAGTTGAGAACAAATTAAATCCCTTAACAAAAACAGATTCTATAGGGCAGTCCTCTACTATAACAGAATAAGGTGTATAAAAGTTAGAAAATTGACACCTAATCTCATATTCGCCCTGAGCCGGACTAATACCAGGCCCCTGAACAGACTCGTCAAGAACTCGAGCATCTACATCAGTTCCATATCTTTCGTTAAACTCATCACGTACATCGTAGAGATCACCTGAGATAGGCTCATCACCATTGTTCATATAGACAGTGATATTCCTTGGATGCATGTCATATCCATACCAATGAACATCAATCCAGCCTTGTTCAGGATCGTCATATCCCCATCTATCTTCCTGTGTTCCCTGATATACAATTACAGGATCGATTTTTATGGAGTCAATAGGATTTTCAACCACATTTACTGTATATGTTGCAGAGACATTGGTTTTTTCTCCATTCACATACAGAGAAAGAATTGCTGTATGCTCTCCAACTCCCCAATCAGTGTCAGGATCATCCGGATCTGATTCGCATCTGAATTCAAAATCAAATCCTTCATAATAATAACCTAAAGAATCTCTAAGTTCTTCAGGAGATCCATCAAATTCGTTTTCATCGTACCCTTTTACTCTTAGCCAAGGAGTCATGAACTCATAATGTCCACTTTCATCCTTGTCATCTAAAAATACAGTAACATCATGTACATCTGTTATTGACTCTATAGGGCACCCCTGTACAGTGTCAAATGTAGGTTCTACAATTTCATCCAGTTCCTCCGTCACCTCGGCCTCATCCGCCTCGTCAACAGATTCATCTGTGTTTGCATCACCCTCTGTAGCTATCTCAACATCTGAAGTATTAATACCTTCAGCGCTTGCATTGATATGAATCATGCCAATAGCCATGCTGATAGCCAGAAACATGGCGATAAATCTTTTCCATTGTTTCTTCAATATACTTTACCTCCTTTTAAAAATGTAACCTATATATATAATCCCATATACACACTTCCATTATACTATATTTCCATGAAAAAATACGCGGATTATTTTACAACTTTACCATTTTTTATCTTATAAGTTTTTCCTTTAAACTTATAATTACCACTAAATTTCTTATTTATAGCTCCATTTTCAAAAAACATTTTGCTTGAGCCAACAACAGCAAGGCCTGTATAGCCAGTCATTACCTTACCTTTTTGCACATACCACCACTGTTTTACACCATTGATCTTGCCGCAAACGGTTCCGGTAAAGGTCTTATCTATTCTGCCATTCTTGTAGTACATCCACGAACTTCCAACAAGAGCAAATCCACTATAATTCTCATTTACCTTGCCATTCTTCACATACCACCACTGTTTTACACCATCAATAGTTCCACATGCAGTTCCGTTAAATGTACTATCGACTCTGCCATTCTTTACATACCAGAAGCCTTCAGACCCCTCTATATATGTATTATTGCCAAAGTCATCTATATCAATTGTCTCAGCAATCGGGCCTTCTGCAAATCCTGTTAAGCTTTCATTAATATCACCATTCTTAAGCATGGCATACTCGTCAGCTGCTGCTTCATCTCCACTTATTAGTGCCAGCCCGTTGTATTTGCCATATTCCCCAACAACATCCACGTTATAGGTAGCAATCACTCCCATTACATTAAATGAAGACTGATGTGAACCCTTCGTCCAAGGAGTTACTCCGTTTTCCGGAATCTGCTCACCAACAACCTCAAATGGGAATTCATATTCTTTTATTCCAAGAACCTGAGCCAGCTTTGTGCGAACCTCATCCACAGATCCTGTTATAACTCTGTCTTCGCCCGCCGCAACACTTTCATCAAGAGTGACAGTCAGGCTCTTAGGAGTTGCATCATAACCCTTCCATGCTTCTCTTTCCCAGATTCTTATATATGCTCCAGGCACACCAGAATACGGATCAGGTTCCTCCTGAACCACTAAAGAATACCCATCATAGTCCTGATAATCACCTTCTAATACACTTACATCATCAACCTGAACACTAAGAACAGGTGCCATCAACGTAGCATTGAAGAATGCCATAACATCTGTTTCTACACCATCGATACATAGTCCACAGGACGGAGAGTAAGTCTCTCCCTCCTCCCATTTTTTTACTGGTTCAATGGTCCATGTAATAAAATCAAATGTATGTTCAGGATACTTCTCTTCAAGCATTCTACATACGTCTCGGGGACTACCTTTAAACTCATCATCATCATCCATACGAACGATAAGTCTTGCAGGCATAATATCATATGCAAAAGAATATCTCTGAGTTATATAAATATCATCAACAGACATATCCACAACGGGACACCATTCATCCTCGCCGCCTCTACTTCCATATATATCCAGAGAAAAAACGTCCATGGAATGGCCTTCCTCAAACTGAGGCGAGAATGCATATTTTCCTTCTTCTACCGGGTCGTACAGAGATCCATTTAACAGCATCTGCGAATCATAATCACTATCATTGGTCAGATAAAAAACTACCTCTTCTCCGCTCTCTACACCATCAATCCAATGCTCCGGCTCACCATCACCATTTCTGTCTTCTTCCGTGATCTGCTTACCTTCAACCTCAACACACCATTCATTACCATAGTCATCTTCATATCTAACTACACCCGGTGTATCTGGATCATATGTGTTGAAATGTACGTAATTGGTATCTGCCAGTACATTTAACAGGATATCGCCCTTTACAGTCTCATCTTCAACACCCTCTGCATGAGCATTTATATGAAGCATACTAAGTGCCATTCCGGCTGCAAGAAACGAAGCTATAATTCTAGTAAAACACCTTCTCAAAACGTATCCCTCCCATAGCAAGTTTTATTTATTTTGTTATCACACATCAGCATATTTTATGCAGTCTTTTCACATATATATTCTATTTTATCAATATTTTTTGTATAATAAAACCTGTATAATTTAAAAAAGAACATAATTACTAATGGAGATACAATTCAGGATGCAGGAATTCGACAATTATTATGATGGTAATGAAAATGATCAGCCAAAGATTATACACGAAGAACGATATATTCCCTATGTGACATATGCTTTAGCCGGTCTGAACATCATCGTTTTTATTCTGGAATTAATGAAAGGGGATCCTATGGATCCCAAATTTATGCTAAAAATGGGCGGTGCATGTACTCCGTACATTTTAGGCAAGGGCGAATGGTACAGAATGATCTCATCCATGTTTCTACACTATGGATTCAAACATTTCTTCTTCAACATGATCGCATTGGTAGCCATAGGTAGATATATCGAGATATATTTTGGACGGGTCAAATATTTTATACTGTATATGGTGTCTGGACTCATGGGCAATCTGGTCTTTTTATTTTCGGATCTGCTGCTCAGTCCAGGAGGCTACACTGTATCAGCCGGGGCCTCAGGTGCCATAAGCGGACTCTTCGGAGCTCTGCTCGTTCTGGCTATAGACAAGAATACCAAGCAGCTATTTCCACTTCCACGAGTCATATTCGGAATATTGCTGCTCATTATCCCTGGAATCGGTAATTCCACCATAAATGTAGCTGCTCATATCGGAGGCGCCATCTGCGGAGTTGTAATCGGCTTCCTGTACTACTTCTTTTCTAAACGAAGCAACAAACAAACCACTTTTTAATAATAAGCAATACTACTATATACAAAAACGGCCGAAGTGCTAAGCACTTCGGCCATTCTTATTATGGTTTAATTCAATTTAAACTTCATTGAAGCCTTCTCTAGCAGCATAAGTTGTATGAAGAAGCTCATGAGCCTTATGGCTGTTTGGCTCCTCAAGGAACTTATCATAGAGGTCAATGATCTGAGGATTCTTGTGTGACTGACGAAGTGTCTGTCTCTCATCCTCTGAGTACAGAGCCTGAGCTCTCTTCTCTTTATATGTATCCATGATGTCATCATCTTCGTTAGGAAGGAAGCACTCACGAACGTAAGGCTGTCCACCACCGTTGATACATCCACCAGGACATCCCATGATCTCGATAAACTGATACTTTGACTTGCCTTCTCTGATTTCATCAAGAAGTACGCTTGCTGACTTCATACCTGAAGCTATAGCAACATTTACTGTAGTACCATTTATATCGATAGAAGCTTCTCTGATACCTGCATCATGTCCACGAACTGCCTTGAACTCGATTGGCTCAGATTCCTTGCCTGTAAGCTTGAAGTAAACTGTACGAAGAGCAGCTTCCATAACACCACCAGTAACACCGAAGATAACACCGGCACCAGTGTAATCGCCCATGATATCCTGATCCCAATCTTCTTCAGGAAGTCTATCAAAGAGGATACCAGATCTCTTGATCATACGAGCAAGCTCTCTTGTTGTGATAACTGCATCAACATCATCAAGGCCATTAACCTTAAGCTGTTCACGCTGTCTCTCAAACTTCTTAGCTGTACAAGGCATAACTGAAACTACAAATATATCTTCTGGCTTAACACCATTCTGTTCAGCCCAGTAAGACTTGATTATAGCACCCTGCATCTGGTGAGGTGACTTACATGATGACAGATGTGGAAGAAGATCACCATAGTTGTACTCTGCATAGTTAACCCATCCAGGTGAACATGATGTGATCATTGGAAGTGTTCCACCATTCTGAAGACGGCCCAGAAGCTCTGTTCCCTCTTCCATGATTGTAAGGTCTGCACCGAAGTTTACGTCGTAAACTCTTGCAAATCCAAGTCTTCTCATAGCAGCAGCCATCTTACCTGTAACAGGTGTTCCGATCTTGTAACCGAACTCTTCACCAAGTGCTGCTCTAACTGCAGGTGCAGCCTGTGCAATTACTGTCTTGCCTGCTGCAAATGCTGCATCGATCTTATCGATTTCTGAATGCTCCATAAGTGCGCCTGTAGGACATACATTTACACACTGTCCACACTGGATACATGGAGAATCATTAAATCCTCTGTTCTCTGCAGGTGAAACGAATACGTTAAATCCTCTGTTCTCGAATCCAAGGATTCCAAGTCCATGAGCATTCTTACATCTCTCTATACATCTACCGCAAAGAATACATTTTGATGTATCTCTTACGATACCAGGAGCAACCTCATCAAGGTATGTCTCTGAATGAATACCTTCGAAAGCGCCCTCTCTGGCACCTGTAATGTTAGCAACGTGAAGAAGCTCACACTGACCATTCTTATCACACTGCTGACAATTCTTATTATGATTTGAAAGAAGCAGCTCAACGCTCTGACGTCTTGCTGTTGTAGCAGCTGGTGAAGAAATTGTTATCTCCATACCCTCAGCTACTGGATATACACATGATGCTACAAGGCCTCTAGCACCTGTTGCCTCTACGAGACATACACGACATGAACCCTGATTGCATTCACCATGATTAAATGCACAAAGTGAAGGAATCTCATAACCGCACTTCTTAGCAGCCTCGAGGATTGTTAAGCCTTCCTCTACCTGATAGGAGATGCCTTCTATTTTAATATTTACCATCGCCATAGTAGTTACCTCCTTATTCTTTTGATATTGCTGCGAATTTACAGTTACTCATACAAAGTCCGCACTTTACGCACTTCTCAGGATCGATCTGCATTGAAGGAAGCTTATGACCTTCAGCAACATAATCTGTCTTCTCGATACAGCTTGCTGGACAGTTACGTGCACAGAGACCGCATCCGATACATTTATCCTTATCAATCTTGTACTGCATAAGGCTCTTACATACATGAGCAGGACACTTCTTGTCAACGATATGAGCGATATACTCATCTCTGAAATGCTTCAGTGTTGAGTTAACAGGGTTAGCTGCTGTCTGTCCAAGAGCACAAAGTGAATTCTTCTGAATTGTCTTTGAAAGCTCTTCAAGAGTATCAAG
>JAEEGL013461475.1_pt1 | contig 10174 bp, 9 predicted proteins | sample 9134231 | NCBI WGS metagenome assembly JAEEGL01 (sample SAMN16246548, study PRJNA631951) | gut metagenome | biome: gut microbiome; feature: rumen; material: fiber-attached | host: Bos | place: Iran: Karaj | collected 2018-10
AAATCATGTCTTGCATAACGTATTCCTGAATAAACAAGACTTGTATTAAAAGTTACAAAAGGCATAGATCCTAAGGATATGATTTCAAAACGGCGTAAATCTTTTAAGCCCTGAGGAAATTCATTTTCTGTATATGGTTCTGCACTGGTGTCTTCAGCCCACAAAGTCTGAGCAGAAAGTAATATAAGCGAAAAAATAAGGATTTTTAATATCAGTTTTTTATTTTTCATTTTTTAGAATAGTCTCTCTCTCCAAAAATGGCAGTTCCTACCCTTACCATGGTAGAACCTTCTTCAATTGCAATTTCATAATCTGCCGACATTCCCATAGAAAGTTCTTTCAGATTAAACATTGTATATGTTTTTTGTAATTTTTCTGCACTTTCTCTTAAAGTAATAAAAGATTTTCTGATTAATTTTTCATCATCAGTAAAAGGTGCCATTGTCATAAAACCTTTTGGAATAATATGTGGAAAATTACCGGATGCACATAAATCCAGGCTTTCTGCCAGACTTGTTAAATCTTTATATCCAGATTTAGATTCTTCACCGGTATGTAATTCAAAAAGGATTTCAATTTTTTTCTCAAGTTTAGCAGCTTGTTTTTCTAATTCTTTAATAAGATCAAGCCGGTCTACCGATTGAATGCAGGAGGCAATAGAAACGGCTTTTTTAACTTTGTTTGACTGTAACTGACCGATTATGTGCAGCTGGAGATTATTATTTTTGTTTAGAATTTCAAATTTTTCAGCAGCTTCCTGAACTCGGTTTTCACCAAAAAGAGTTTGTCTTGCATTTACAGCTTCCTGAATTTCTTCTACTGGGTGAAATTTACTTACGGCAAGAAGTTTTACAGAATTTTCTTTTCGTCCTGCTTTAATTTCTGCATTGTGAATTTTTTCTTTTATTTGACAAAGATTGTTCTGAATGCTCATTTTTCACCTTCATCAATTACATCTGAAAGTTTTAGAAGTTCAGGAATTGTCAGAACTTCTGCCCTTTTCATATGGTCAATTCCAGCTTTATCAAGGTACGCAAGGGCTTTATCATTATTTTTAAGGAAGTTACTTAAATTGTTTCTGACAGTCTTTCTGCGTGAAGAAAATAAAGCTCTCTGCATTTTTACAAATAACTGAGGATTTTTACATTCTGGAAAGTTATCTTTTTTTGTAAGCAGAACAGATCTTGAATCAACATTTGGTCTTGGCCAGAAATTTCCTCCGCCTAAGTCCATAAGAGGTTTTACATCATAAGCCCACTGGCATAAAACTGATAAAGAGGAATAATCTTCACTGCCAGGTTTTGCACTCATTCGAACAGCAACTTCTTTCTGTACTGTAACCACGCATTTATCAAAACGTACGTTATTTTCAATGATATCTGCAATTAAAGTTGCTCCAATATTGTAGGGAAGATTTCCAAAAAAACGGTCTGGAAGTTTTTTAGCAGAGGCTTCTTTTTTCCAGGTTTTTAGAACATCGCCTTCAATAAGGTGGAATTTTCCTTTATCACTGTAATCCTGAAAAAATTGAGTGATAAGGGATGCAAAACCTCTGTCAATTTCAAAAACACTTAAATCAGCACCTCTTTCGAGAATCTCATTTGTCATTGCACCAAGTCCTGGACCAACTTCCCAGACTGTAGAAGTTTCATTTATATCAAGTGCATCAATCAGTTTTTTTCTTGCATCTTCATTAATTAAAAAATTCTGACCGAACTTTTTTTGCATTGAAAAACCGTTTATATCAAGAACTTCTTTTAATTCTGCTGGTGAATTATAGTCTGGATGTTTCAATTTAGACTCCATTTTGGTGCTTTTGAAAAAATATTTACAAGATTTTTAATAATAGTATACAAAAAATTTATAAAAATTCCACTAGGTTTAGACAGACCCGGTAATATCATGCACAGGATAATAAGAAGCAGGCCAGAATAAATAAAGACTGTAATCAAAGGTGAAACAATTGATGTAGCAATGATTCCTATCGGGCTAAAACTTCCAAAGATTTTAAGGGATATTGGAGCTGTAAAAATTTGGGCTCCACTCGAAGCGGCCAGAGAATTTGACAGAAAAGCCGGGAAAAGTTTTGAATAAATAAATTTGAATAATCTGGAAAAAATAAGAATTCCTGCTAAGGCGGCATAGGACATTATAAAACCAATATTATATATATCAGAAGGACTGATGATAGACTGGATTATGAAGGAAAAACTTAAAATGATTAAAAGGTCTGTTTTTTCATTTCCGTTCATATTTCCCAAAAGTGTAAGTAAGGCACATATAAAAGCTCTTAAAAGAGATGGTGAAAAGCCTGCAAACCATACAAAAAGAATTAAGGCAATTATCCTTATTAAACAGGTTATTTTTTTTCTTCCGATTATGTTTCCAAGAAAAATTGAAATTGCTGAAAACATTGAAAGATGCATTCCCGATAAAGCCAGGATGTGGGATAAACCCGCATTCTTAAATGCAAGACTTGTACTTTCTTCTGTATATTCTTTTGATCCTGACAGTAAGGCTAATAAAAGTCCTCCACCACTTCCCCAGGCATACATCAGTCTTTTGAAGTGCAATCTGCATAAGGCTCTGAAAAAATCAAGTTTGCCTGTGAAGTTTTGTGGCCATTTGATATAATTGCATTCTTTTACGTAAAACTGATTCTGGTGAAAAGTTCCTTTTATTTTATAAAAAGCCCCTGCTTCATAGATGTAAGCACCTTTTTCCTTTGCCAGAGAAAATAATTTTCCTGGAAAATAGGCCTCTACCAGTTCTGAAGGAATGAAAATTTTTACATATCCGAAGGCTGATGATTTTGATTTTTCCCCTTCTGCATGTTCCGTCTGAAAAGTTGCTGAATAATATTTTCCATTGGAAATTTTTACCGGGCTTGACAGTAAGGTTCCGGAAAGTTTTTGAATATCTTTTTGGGGAAGCAGGCAGTTAAACTTATTCCTTTCTGGAATGGTTAAAACACCAGAATAAAAGAGAAAAATACAAAGAATACTTGCTAAAAAGAAAGGTTTATCGAAATATTTTATTGCCATCTAAGTCCTGACAGTGCCTCTCTGGCAGCTGACAGAACAGATTCTTCATAATTAAGATAAGTAACAGCAAGTAAGGAATCAAAAGCAGCTTTATCACCAATAGCACCTAAAGTGTTGATTACAGCCAGAATAATTGGAGAAGAAACCGTTTTTCCTTCTTCTTTCTGACCGTTCAGTTCTTCCAGATATGCTGTTAGTGGATTTACTGCTGTAACAGGACTTATACTGCTTAAAGAATTAATTACTGATGTAAAATCCTGGTCCTTCATATTTTCAGACTGGTAAAGATTTTTAGCAAACTGGAAATATGAAAGTGCTGTAGCAGAGGCTCTTGTCCATTTATTTGCAGCAAGAACCTTCAAAGTCGAAACCTGCATGTCTATATCCTCTGGAGAAATTCTGGAAGAACTTCCCATTAATAATATAGACCGATTTAGTATATTTTCTGCAATGATACACTGATTATTTGTTGAAAAATTATCAGTTTTTTTGGTTAATTCATATATTCTTTTTAATTGAGCTGTGTCAGCATCTTTTATAAAACCAGATATTTCATTCATGGCATTTGGACTTAATGCAATAAGAGTATTTTTAATTTCTGCATCATACTCTGGATATTTGTTTGAGGTGTAAAAATAATAGAGAATGATGAAGGATTCGGTATTTCCTATTTTTTCAAGAGAAACTAGAGTAGTTTTTAAAAGTGCAGAATCTATTGATGCAAATCCATCAGTTTTAAATTTTGTGTTAATGGATGTGACAATGTTATCAATTGGGAGTAAATCTTTAATTGATGCAATTTTTGTTAAAAGAGCAATTTCTACTGTGTTACTTTCCTGAAATTCTGTATAAAGCTGATTAAGCTGGGTGCTTAATGTAACTTTTTGATTATCACTGGCATTTTTTATGTATTCGCTTGAAATAGAAAGAATTGCAGCTACTGCGAGAGCATCTAAATCACGGTCATTTCCTAATACTTTTTTGTTTTCAAGTGAAAAATCAATTGCTTTGTTTGTAATCCAGTAGGCTTCATCTCCAGAAGCTTCTCTTACTGCAGCAGTTTTATCTGAAATATTTCCTTTTAAAAATTTGATGATATTATCATTATTTTTAGATTGTGCAGTTAATGTTAATGAAAGAGAAAATACGAATAAAATTAACAGGCTTTTTTTGAACATAATCAGATACCTCTCAATTAATATTAATTTTATCAGAATTCTGGTAAATTTTCAGCAACCAGATCGTTATCAATAATTTCTTCGAGTGGAATTATATTATCTTTATCATTTGTAGAGTCTTGTTCAGACTTGTTTTCAGACTGTGAATCATTATTTTCATTGTTCTGTTCTGTAGGCTCTTCTGTTCTTGTGTCTGAATCTTCTGTCTTGTTTTCATCATCTTCAGATTCTTCGGTCTGTTCTAAGGCTTCAAGAACTTCTTTTTCATTTTGAGGAAGCATGTTGTAAACAAAACTGAGAACTTCATTTCGCATTACTGGATCAATGTGAATACATTCAAAATGCAGTAAAGACTGGTTTTCAGCTTCGTTATAATCAACAGTGCGGATAATTCCAATCATAATGATAAGTTTGTTATGGATGGTGAACTGCAACTTGATTTTTACGTTAGCAAGCCCTTTTCCACCAATTCTTATTAATGCTCCAGATTCTGAAATGTCTTCAATAAGACAGCGATATCCGTTTTGTGTTTCAATAGTCTGATAGTCAGCTTCGGTACTGTCTTTTTTAGGGAAGAACAAACTTCCGTAAATTTCACACTTAATGCGAACAGCCTTTCTTTTTTGAGTTCGAATGAGATTTGAAGAATGTTTTAGATATAAGGCAGATTTTCCAATGAAAAGTCCCTGCTGCATAACAACTGTATCAAATACATAGCGGGCATCGCCTTTTCGCCAGAGATATACGCTTATTGTTTTACCAACCCATTCGTCCCCAGGAACAGGAATAAGATTTTTCTGCTTTGGAATGCTTATTACAATCTGATTTCCATTGTTTACAATTTCTGAGGCAAAAACGCCTTTTCCTGGAAGAATTATTCTGAGTTTTTGTCCTTTTTCAAGAGAATATGTTGTTGTAAGGCCTTTTTTATCATCAGATTCGTTTTGAATTTTTGTTCTGTAATCAAAAAGTTTTGACAGAATGGCCTGTGTTCTTGGTGATTTATCTGTTCCTTCTGCAGCTGCCTGATTTGTAATTTGAGACATACATTTAGTTAATGAAGGCAGAGAAAAGAATAAAGATGTTGGCTGTTCAAGTTCACAAATTTGAGCAACATTCCATAAAAGAATGATATCAGGAATATTAAAACCGGCATCAAGACCGTTTATAAAGAATTGAATTTTAGATTTGAAAACGGAATACAGGCTTGCGAGCCCAAGAAGAATTAAACTTATTATTATTATTGCGACTAGAGTGTACAAGTTTACCTCTTTTTTACTATAATAAATATAACATATTCTGCAATGAAAAAACATACTTTATTCGTTGATATCATTACATTTTCGATAATATTTCTCTTTTTTTTATTACCGCCTTTTTTTACGGAAAGACTTTCTGATGCTTCAGATATATTTTCGGCATGGAACTTTCCTTTAGGCCAGTTTATTCTTTTTCTTTTAGCCCTTCTTTTGTACTTTTTTTATTTTGAAAGACAGAAAAAAAATGTAATCTTTTTTCCTGTTATAATGACAACCTGTCTTTTATTTTGTGTTGCCTTATTTATAAAATTTTTATCCCTGCTATTGGTTACAGAAAATACATATAAAATCATACTTCCCGATTCCTTTATTTCCTGGATTTTCTGTCTCTTAAACTTTTCATTTGCGGCATTTTACGAAGAAGTTGTTTACAGGTTTTATTTTCCCGATCAGCTCATTTCTTTCTTGTCATTAAAAATCAAATGGAAGTATCTGGGAATTTTATGTGAAGTTATATCCTGTCTGGTGTTTGCCCTGGCCCACCTGTATCTTGGTGTTTTTTCTGTTATAAATGCAGTCTTTGGTCATATCATTCTTAGGGTGTGTTATAAAAAAACTGGTTTAATCTGGACAGGCTTTGTTTCTCATTTTATTTATAATGTGATTTCTTTAATTTTATTGTAGGTCCAGCTGCTTATAGAAGCCCAGTAGCTTTTTGAACTTTTATCAGGATTTATATAGCGTGTCTCTACTGCAAAATCAGTTTCTTTATCTGTTGGAAAAATATTTATGATAATTTGCGATTTATTTCCAATTTCTATGTTCAGGCTGTAATCAGGGCTTGCATTTTTTGCTGCAAAATTGTTTGTGATAATTCCGCCTGTTCTTAATTCCAGAAGTTTGTCTATATCAGAAATTGAAGAGCTTCTGCCCTTGCTGTAGGTTTTTGTACTCTGTATATCTGATTTTGTGATTTTGCCAAGAATTTGCTGTGAAATTAAAAATGGTTCTGTCCAGCTCTGAAGGTTACTTGAAAGATAAAGGTCCATATCATTGTTTATTTCATAAACTCTTGTATTTTTATCTGTCATTATGTAACGGCCGGTAAGTGAAAAATCCTGATTTCCAAAGGTCAGATCATGAAAACCGTCAGAAAAGTAATATTTCAGGTGGAATGCATTAGAATCTGAAAGACCAAAAGCAGAATTTTCGTAAATTTTGTCTGATAATTTATACATGTTACGAACTTTTGTTAATTCATCAATCATTTTTTCAACTTTTGCAGAGTCAGCCGGACTGAAAAACATGTCTTTTTGAGAAACTTCCCACCAGGCATTTATTCCATCATTTATTTTTTTGAGGCTGATATTCCCATTTATGTTGTATAGATCTATCTGATAAATACTTTCTTTGTACTTTGCATTTATCATTGAAGATTTAATGTACTCTCTTTTATCTTTTGTAAGAGAACTTTTTACAAAAGACAGAAGATATAAAATTAAAAGAAGAAAAACTGATATATAAAGAGCCTTATCTTTTTTTGCTGACATTTATCAGAACTCCTGAAATTATTATTAATAAAGGTATTAAAACAAATAAAACCAGATAAGTAATCAATTGATATCTTACCAGCTGCATAATATCTGAAACTTTATATAAAGATGTATCTCTTACAGATTTACTGTTTAATATGGCAAGTTCCTCCTCCCCGTTGAGTTTTAACAGAGAAGTTGTAAGAAAATCAAAATTGCGATAATCCCCGTAATCACCACCAATGTAACCGGTCATGAGGGAATGTACAAAATACTGGTCTGGAATAACAATTATGCGGGAATCCTGACTTGTAAGGGAATTGTATAAACCTTCCAGAGGGCCTGTAATTTCAGCAGAAAGAATCTGACTCTTTTTTTCAAAATTTGAGATGTTTAAGCTTTCCAGAACAAAAGGATTAGTTTCAATAAGTTTGTCCGGGCTGTTTTTATCTATATCTATTGCAAAAGACATTTGACTTGAATAAAGATATGGTTTTGCTTTTGAATCATCTGTAATTTCAAGCGGACTTGGCCAGAAGATGGTGATTTGTTCTTTTGTATTTGTTTGAGGTAAAAGGCTGACCCAGAGTGGATAATTTATTACTTTAGTTTCAGTCTGATCATCACTATACATTGTAATTCTGGCATTAGAAATATCACCTGCAATTTTCTCAGAAAAATAAATTCCCCAGTTTTCAAGCATTTCAATCAGATTTGTCTTTTTATTTGCAGTAAGAATCCAGTTATCTTCTATGTCTATGCTGTAAGGACTGATGCAGAAGAAGGCATTTCCTTTATTTGTAAGAATGTAATTTTCTATGGCAATTGCATTTTCAATATTAATCTGACTGTCACCAATTACTAAAAGAGGTCCTGAAGCGAGTTCAAGATTTGTTGTAAAGGCGGGGTCTTCAATGTATAAAGGATTACAGATAAAGCCCTGGGAATTAAGCCATGGAATGATATAACTGTAGTCTTCTGAAAGCTTCATTCCGTTTCCAATAATTATATTTACAGTTCTTGCTTTTGCTGTTAAAAGATGTTTTATTCTGCCGTCCAGATCGTATTCCAGACTGTTTGAACTCATTATAAAAGGAATTGTTTCTGCGTTTCCCTGATATTCAATTACTATTGCAGAATAAATATTTATATATTCGGTGGATGTATTTTTAATGCTTCTCATCTGCTGGGAAGTAATTCCATAGTTTTCAAGTAAAGTTTTTACAGAAGAATCTTTATCAGGATCTTTTATGATTAAAGAGATATTTTTGTTTTGAGAAGTATATTCCGAAAGAAAATCACTTACATCTCTAACCTGAGGGTACAGGCGTGAAAGTGAGGATGATTTATAATAGGTGATTTTTACAGGCTCTCTTGCATTTTTTAAGAGGTCTTTTGTGTATTTAGAAATTGAATATGTTTTATTTTGTGAAAAATCAATTCTGAAATACCAGCGGTTTCCGTTTAAGAGAAGCAGGATTATCAGTAAAAATTCTGCGAAATAACTTAAAGCTTTAGGTTTTGAAAAGATTTTTCCTGCTTTTATTTTAAGTACAAAGTCTGAAAGAAGAAGAAAAAGCAGGCTTATTGATAAAAGATATGTGATATCCCTGCTGTCAAAAATGCCCTTTCCGGCTGCATCAAAATGCCAGGCAAAACTTAGCATTTTAAAAATTGAAACAAAGAATGGTGGAAGGTTTACATAAAGAGCGAACAGATGTGCAGAGTTAAAAACTGCAAGAATGAGGGCTGAAATTAAAAAACTCAAAACTGCTCTGTTTATCAGCTTTTCAATAAAAGTGCATACAGAAATTATTGCTGCTCCATAAAAGAAAAGACAGATTAAGGAAGTAAAAACCTGACCACCATCTATTGTTCCGTACAGATTAACAAAGAAAATTGCTGGCAGCTGGAGGATTAAAATTATTGTGTATAGTAATAATCTGACCAGAAAATTTATAAAGATTTTTTCAATATTTTTAAGAGGAATGAAGGAATCATAAATTGAGTAGGAATGTCTGTAAGATAAAGCAGGAATTGCAATTATACAGATGTATGGAAAGGCTGAAAAAAAGAGTAAAAGATCGCTGCTTCCATTGCCTGTAAAAAATTGCTGCCTTATGTAATAATTTGCAGCCAGAAAAATATTAATCAGAATGGCAAGGATATAAAAAGACGGACCTTTTAAACTGTTGAGGAAACTGTATTTGAAAAATGCTTTTTTATTATCTGTCATATTTTATCTTTTTATCTGTCACTTGTTGAAGTAAGTTTTAAAAAGGCTTCCTCCAGTGTTTTAGAGTCTGTATTTTTTATAATTTCAGCTTCACTACCCTGACCGACAATTTCTCCTTCATTTAGAATATAAAGATTTGTGCACAGGGAATAAATTTCCTGAAGGATATGGGTAGACATTAATATTGCCTTGTCTTTTGAAAGCTTTTGGATAAGAGTTCTCATCTGTATTATTTGTGCTGGATCTAATCCGCTTACAGGTTCGTCTAAAATTAAGTTTGGAGGATTAAAAATTAAGGCCTGTGCAAAAGAAACTCTTTGTTTCTGTCCTTTTGAAAGACTTTTGATTTTTTTTTGTAAAAACTTTTCAAGGCTGCAGTCTTTTACAACTCTGTTTAATTCTCTTTCAATGATATCATCTGGAATTGAATGAGTTTTTCCTGCATATAATAAAAAGTTTTTAACTGTTATTTCTGGTGGAAGACAGGGAATTTCTGGAACATAACCAATAAGACTCATTGCACTTTCAGGCTTTTCTTCAAGATCAAGAAAGGCATCCTTGTTATCACTTACAAGAATTTTTCCCTGACTGGCATAATGGAAACCGCAGATAGCCTTCATGATGGTTGTTTTTCCTGAACCGTTTGGGCCAATTAAACCTGTAATAGTGCCCTTTTCTACTTTCAGGTTGATATTTTTTACCGAGAAATCATTTTTTTTTGAAGAATAATGTTTGTAAAAATCTTTTAATTCAATCATTTATTTTTATTAGTTTCAGAAATTACTTAATCAATATAAGGAATTTCAATGTGCATACGGTCATGAGAAAGTTCTGCTTTTGGCCAGATGGACTGGGCTTCTTCAAGAAGAATGTGTAATTCTTTATCAGTGTAACGTGGACTGTAATGAATTAAAACCATTCGTCT
>JAEEGL014849315.1_pt1 | contig 10174 bp, 7 predicted proteins | sample 9134231 | NCBI WGS metagenome assembly JAEEGL01 (sample SAMN16246548, study PRJNA631951) | gut metagenome | biome: gut microbiome; feature: rumen; material: fiber-attached | host: Bos | place: Iran: Karaj | collected 2018-10
CACATCATCGTCCACCTGGATCTCTCTCTTGATCGAGATCGCACCGAATATGATAAGGAATATACCAAGAGCAAGTCCTGCTACGAGTATTCCCACAGCCGTAAGAGTACATCTGCTCATAAGATCAGCTGCGAGCTCGTTGATGACATCACTTCCGTCAGCCTTGAACGCTGCGGTAAGAAGAGCTCCCAGACCGCCGACAGCCAGTATGTTAAGTGCTTCGCTGATAACAAGTGCGATACCGGTATTCCTTGCCGCAGCGAACTTGATCTTGCTGATGACAGCCATGATCACGATAAGGATAGCACTGAAGATACCGGTAATGGCCAGGAGGATCTTAAATCCGTTGTCGAACTTGGTCATATAATCAAGAAGTCCTGAATCCTCGAACTCATCGAGAGCCTCCTCGATACCGTCACATGCAGAATCATAGAAATCATCCTTGAACCTGCCGCGCTCGGAAGGAGTAGCATTCTCATATACGAGATCCTCGAGATACTCATCATAGAGATCGTCGAGACGATCCTCATCGATATCCGTATCTCCTGTCTCCAGAGCTTCGAATAATTCGTCCATCATAAAGTTATAGTACTCGGGGAAGAAATCCTCATCGAGACCATCCTTAAGGATAGGATCCTCCATGAGCTCGTCTATATTGGCATCCTCCATGATGGCATCAACGAACTTATCACTCATCAGGAAATCCTTCCATGTCTTGAGATTGAAGATCGTTGCCTTCAGTGTGATGCCTATGCTCATGAGACCGATAGATATCGTGAGCATTATCGTGATAAATACCCTTGCTACAACTACACCTGTTGAATCCTTCTGCATACCTGTTAACCTTCCTTTTACATGACCATACTTCTAGGATTATACATAAAATATGCTTTACATGCACCAGATATAAATATCCGGCTCCCGAAGGAACCGGATATAAGGTATGACCCGGTCAATATCAATATGCGCCTACATAGCAAACAACGATGATCTGATCAGCGCCGGAATAACGCTGGTACCGGTAAGCTGTGTCTGTACCTTCATAGAAATCAGAAGAATATGTCTGCAGTTTCGTACAAAAACAAAAACGGATACTCTTCCGAGTATCCGTGCTCTGGCGGAGAAGGAGGGATTCGAATTAGAAACGGTTCGTCCCATCCTATCCAAAACAATAAAATACGTAGCTTTCAGGCTATAAATCGAGTCACTTCTAAACGGGTCAGTCCATTTATTCTATTCTTCATGATGCTAATTGTCGTCAAAACTGTCGTCAGCATCCCACTCTACAACTCAGTACAATCAGTTTTATAACAAGTATATTCTCAAAATTAATCTCTATTACACTACACGCAAGATATAAATTCTATTCTGCCTTCACTCTTATCCGTTAACTCAATTGTGCGATCTTCTCCAATAACTCGAACAAGATTTGAAATTTGCTTTGCTAATGCACTTTTATTGTGGTAGTAAATTATGATGTTTGCTTTCTCCGAATTGATTAAGTCTCTTAAGATATCCCCGTCAGTCGGATCAAACGAATGTCCGTAAAAATATATATTGAGTTCATGATATGGCTGTAAAGGACCATCGAATGCTTTCAGACCTTGGTTAACTTCAAATTCTTTTAGCCATTTTCTATAAGTGCTTCCTGTATTTTTATATATTCTTTGATAAAACTTCTTAAACTCAACGAATTCATTATCTTTGTCTTTTCTCTCACCTTTTAAAAATTCTCCAATTCCCAAAACCATATTGTTGCTTTCCAAGTCTGATCCTTTATTTATGACTCCATGTATATAATCAATCTCTGAAGGTTTTGAATAAAGCTTTTCATAAGTCTTTGTATAGTTGAAGGAAATGACGTAGTCCGCTTTTAGATTTTCTATGATTGGTAATCTTTCAGGTTTACATTCATTCAAAAAATCCAACAAATATATTTCTAAACCACGAATTGTTTTTCTTAAGTCTTCGAGCAATGTATGCTTCCACTCTGTGATTTCTTTAACATATACGTTTTTTTCTATAGAAATAGATTCTCCGGTAGAGATTTTAAGAACTCTATTCAAGACTCTAAATACACTATCATCCACATCGATTTTACGCTTACCCCTACTTTCAGGATTATTGATATGATTGTAATATAACAGTAAGGCTCTATCTAAAGCTTCAACCACATTACTCATCTCTGATTCAAAGTCAATCCAACCATCTTTTCCCTCTGCTTTCCGTTCTTCAAAAATAGAATCAAAGTATTCCAACCAATGATTCTTATCGATACACAGCTTTAATTCTTCATTAATTCCGCCAGTAGCTTTATATGTTCGGACAAACTCCAAAAAATCAGAATAAGAAGTGTTTAAGCCATGGGCAATGTCAAATCCGTTTCCTATAACTAAAATATTCATATTTAGCTGCCTCCCATATCCATAACTCTTTCTAAAAACTGTTTTTAGGAATTTTCTCTCAGCTACATATCTCACAAGGTAATTATTATCTGACTTAGTTCTTCACCAACACATTATTCGAATCCTGTTTATTCTCCGCAGCATAACGTATCTTCTCTTCAGCTATCAGATCCTCAATGCAGCTCCTAAATGTCTTTGAAGCGTTACCGGAATACCCGAGTTTTTTGTACAACTCATTAGTCGATATGCTTTCAGTTGACAACACTTCCAGAATCAATGCCTTTATCTGCTCTTTTGATCGGCGTTTGGATGATGCCTTGTCAACACTAATTTCTGAAACATTATTTATATTATTTTCATGCAAAAACGCTTCGTGTATAGGAATAATTACAGAGAAAAACGAACGATCTTCATCTGTAAGAAGCAATGGTAACGGAGAACCGTTTTCCTTTATTGCTCTAATTGCAGTCGGAATACCAGTGTTTCTTCCCTCTACAAGATGTAATTCTTTAAGGAAATCTCCTATTCTTCTATTTCTATATCTTCTGGTTCGCATCTGATAATTGCGAATATCATCGTCTGTAATAGATCTATCAGGTCCCGGTGTACTGGTTATCTCAATCTTATCTGCTTCTATTCTTACTGTAACCGGTTCATGAATCTGATAGGATTTATGATATATGGCATTCGATAAGAATTCCTCGATTGCCTCATAGCTATAATTCTTTACTCTAACAGCTTCAGCCTGTCCAGAAACCTTAAATATCTTCTCTGCTATTACGTTATTCTTTATATAGGTAAGAGCATCCCGTAGCTGTTGATCTATAGGTCCCGCGAAAATACGCTCTTCCATACCCTGACCGGTCGGATCAGGAATATTAACTACCTCTATCCGGCAATAAGGGAAAAACAATTCAGGATGATCATTGAAAAAGAGTAATCCAACATTCAATGGTTTATAGTATTCCGTTGGGCCATCTGCAATTCGAAGATCCTTCGCTATTTGAACCGTGTCTAAGTTATCGATCTCGTTTATTAAGCTACTGTTTACATTCTGCAGGTAGTTCTTGATAATCGGATACTTTAGATCCTTCATCTCAGCTTTAGGATTGATCCTGTCATCAAACGGAACATTATGTGCTAAAGACATCAATTCCTTAACATCTAAGTCGGTAGCTTCGATCGTGCTGGATAACTTGCGAATATAGTATATTTTCTCGCTATTCTTCGAATCCGGTGATTTAGGGCATGCATATGGTCTTTCATATCCGCCCGGACACCATATCAATAGAAGCAGTTTCCCATTAAACCACACAGGCTCTGTTTGCGGGATATATACAGGCCTAAGATATTTGCAATATCTGAGAATATCCTTTTGTATTTTATCCACTGAATCCGGCGATATTCCCTTTACCGGTCTAATAACTTTCCCATCTTTTTCTTTTGCACCTATAACGATATAGCCACCACCCCAGTTGTCTATATCGTTAGCAAATGCACTTATGGTTTTCAGGGTTGTATCCGGATTCCATCCCTCTTTAAACTCTATTCTCGCCCACTCAACAATGTTTTCGGATAATAGTTTTTCTATTGTGATCGGAATTGCCATGTTCGTCTCCTATGAACATACGATTACACTTACGACTTAGCTTACGACTAAATTATATAGTCGTAAGCAGTCGGAGTCAAACATAAACAACTCCAATTACTATATTCTTGAAGCTATACTTCCTTTTAAACGGCATTTATATTGAATCAAATAATTGATTCAAGTGCTTTTCACTTAAATGATAGTACCTTAAAGTCTTTTTTTAATATCATATTTATAATTATGCTCTCTCTTTTGTGATGCTATATCAATATACTTGCCAATATTTTTGGTGAATTCATCCCATTCAATCAGTGAACAATATGAATCGTAATCCCGATCGAATATTCTGGAATTGGGATTTTTCTTATACCGAGTTTTTACATTCATCATGTTTCTTCTGAACAGATTGTCAACATTATTAACGGATACTATTCCACCAGATCGAACACTAACAAGCATGCTTGCGGCCTCAGGCGTATATACTGCCACTAGACCATTTGTACGATTCCCTTCTCTACTTTCGAGGGAGTATCTTATTTCATCATACATCCAATCGTCGTAGTCACCCCTCCAGTTCTTCTTATGATTTACCGCTGAAGGTGTTAATAAAACGATAGTAACGCTTGATCTGCGAAGCTTTCTATATAGGTATTGCTTGATTGTAACTTCTGACATTTGAGAGCGATCTATATCCTCAGAATAATCGATAGTATCTCTATACTTATCAAAAAGATCCGATAAGTATTCCTTGTATCTGTTTCCGTCACTAAAACGGAATGAAATAAAAACATTCTTTGCCATGACAGAATCCTCACCGTGGCGCCTTGTTATTCAAAGCATCTTCTATCAGATCTTCAATATTGTTCGAAATATCATCGTAAACGTATTTGCTTGTCTGATAATTCGAATCAAAGCATGTTACATATTTAGACAGCCTTTCACCGTCTTTGGTATAAACAGAATGAAACGGATTCGCGCCCATATCTGTTTGATTACCATCTTCATCTTTTAGCTTGTGAATATAAATCCCCACAATCCCTTTGTTAAGTTCATATGCTTTTTCAATTTCGTATTTAATCCATTTACGAGTAGAAGTTGTTTTACCAATTAAAACGACAATACATGACCGTCTGGCCATTTGCTCATTAATCCAATCCTTAATATCTTTGTCGTTTTTACTTTTGACTTCTTCCCAATCATTGTCAGAAAAAGTCGACGAATTACTGACCTTACCCATATTCCGAACTTGGGAGGCTCTCCATGCATCCTTCCCATATTCAAAACTAAAAAACACTTGCCGCTTTTCCATAATTCTTTTCTCCTTAGTTTTGCTGTCTTTTTATTACATCCATAACGAGTGCGACAATACTATCAATATCAGTTTCAGTCTCTAATCTTTCAATAGAGTCAGATAGATAAGGATAGTCTGAAATATTGCATTTTACCTCGTCACTGATGACTTTTGCAGCATATCCAGTACTACCAATCGGTATTATAAGATTTCCTTTAGCTTTAGCTATTTCAAATTCTTGAAGGCAGCCATCAGCTACAATGGTGCTCCTAGTAGCAAAATCATTTTTATTTCCAAATAAGAATATCGAAATTCCTGTTTCCTCAATCATGCTTTCACGGTATTCTCTCCATCGCTTTGCTCTATCATCAGGATCGGAAATGTTTTGTGGGAAAGGGCGTAGACACAAATGCTCATCGATATGTCTATATTTTTCTCTGTAGATAACATCAAGAGCACCATTTATAACAGCAGAACCTAAATCAAGCCCAAATCCAGATGTTATGCGGCACTCCTCGTGCACCAAAGCAGCTGCAAGTTTTCTCGCTAACTCTTCAGCACGCGACTTATTCCACGGAGCTGTATAATCGTGAGCACTCCCAGAAATAAAAACATTATGTAGCTTTGATACTCTCTCAATTTCACGGAGTATACCCGTTATCTCATTGTAAGAATCCACAAAAACCGTTTGGATACCATAATTCCGCAAGTTTTCTTCTTGCATATCTTGTCTTGCTTTGGAATATCCATATTCTGTCGGATCGCTAAATTCGCTTTCCTGAACCCGCTTAAAGAAACAATAATGATTAGGGACATTCTCGCCAAGAAGAGAATGGATTTGGCCCAGAATATAGTCCAAATTAGGGTCTTCAAAACTGAACCCGATAAATAGGAATACTTTTGATACTAAATCGCCTTTTAATGCTGTACGGAACAAGGGACGATGATGCTCGTAAAGCTCATAGTCCTCTTTAGTCAAGACTGCGTTTGTAGGGTGATTAACATCTCCATGCATTTTATATACAATTGCATCTCTATCTCGCTTTATATTTGAAAGCTGGTCAGATTCTGATTTGACATCTGGATTTCTGTTAGCTTCTCGAATACCTTTTTCCAACAGCTCATCGTAGTTCGTTGTCCAATATGTAAATATTGGTAATCGTGAAATAATCCGAATATTCTCATTGATCTTAGCATCCACAGAAAAAGCATCAAGGATTGCTTGGTCAATCCCTCTTCTCGTTCTCCTTTGATTTTTATAGAATTGAGCAACGGAAAGCATATCTGTTTCTTTATCTACATCTAAACCAATATCAGATGCCAATGGACGAAGCAATCCCTTCCAATCCACAAAACCAGAAGGTCGTGACAGTCCGGCACCACCAAAAATAGCAGCATTGCCTTCGCGTATAGCTTTAGCGTAATTTCTTATCAATTCCTCTTTCTTTACAGCCAAAAGAATCACCTCATTTCTTTTGTGTATCATTAGAAAACCTGACTTATCACTTACAAATCTATCATTGTTGATATGCGGTTAATTACCCATATCTTAGAGAAGCTCCAGCGAAGCAGCTATTTTATACCAATCTAGATGTCGATATCCTATTCCAAACCTTTACCTCTCTAGCCTTTGTTTTGATTACCCATATTGCGCCATCAGTTTTCGCAACTAAATTAGGTAATATTACTACCTTCCTTTAGTTTATCTTAATCAACATTTTCCGTGAAGCTTTATCATCATAGTACTATCCCCGTTACAATTCTCTTTGAACCCACTCTTTCCACACGTCCTTCATCAAACAAGTACTTCATCATTGCTTGTAGTCAATTTTATAACGATAGCACGCAAGCGCTTTAAAAATGTAATCCCAAAATCATCGAATTAGTTTTCCGTCCTCCATCACATACAGTTCATCCGCATGATCAGCAATCGACTTATCATGGGTTACCATCAAAATGGTCTTCTTATATTTCTTATGGATTGTATCAAGTAATGTTATAACTTCTACACTATTCTTCTTATCAAGATTTCCTGTAGGTTCATCACACAGGATGAGCGCCGGATCATTGGCTAACGCTCTCGCAATTGCCACTCTCTGTTGTTGGCCACCAGACAACTGAAGTGGCGTATGATCAAGTCTGTCAGACAACCCTAATGTTTCAGTAAGCTCCTTTATATATGGTTCATTCACCTTTCTCTTAGCGATTAACACCGGAGTAACGATATTCTCCATTACAGTCATTTCATTTATAAGATTGAATTTCTGAAATACAAACCCTATCTCGCAACAGCGAAACCGGGAAAGTTCGGTATCATTCATCTTCGAAAGATCATTATCATTTACAATCACCTTTCCAGAAGTCACTTTGTCAAGACCACCGATAAGATGAAGGAGTGTAGTTTTGCCACATCCGGATGCCCCCATAATCGCCACAAACATCCCATCAACAACTTCAAAATCCACTCCATTTACAGCATGAACAGTATTGCTGCCTATTATATAATCCTTCTTAAGTTCTATTGTCTTTACACTCATATTCAATCCTCCTTAGTCTCAATCATTTTCATCTTTCTTAAGTATAATATCTGAGGTAAAGTACCTATAAAGATTAAAAGATATCCGAGCACAAAACAGCAAATGAGCACAGGAATAAAATCGTAAGAAAACAAATCAGCAATCAATGGCAGACGAATACCCCATGGTGTTTCCGTTATATTTATTTCTCCATTTTCCAGTTTCCTGAGATATATTTTTAAAACAAACTGTATGAAATATACTGGAATCAAAGCGGCTAATGAAGCAATTACCGGATAAAACATATTTTGCGTATATATCATCAGACTAGCCTGCTTTACTGAAAGTCCAATTCGACGAAGCGTCTGAAACCGACCAATATTACTTCGTGTCTTAGTATACATTCCCGTAATTATCGATATCGTCCCAAGAAAAACAAGCACAATTATCAACGCAAAAAAGATTGTCATAACGCGATTTGTACCTATGCTTATATCATCCATATAATCAAATGTTGATCTTGTTTGTACTTCTACAGAACCCGAAAGTGCCTCATACCAGAATTTATCGAATTGATATATATTACAATCATCGTTGAGCTCTACCTTTACTGATGTAAACATTCTATCCGGCAGGCCCCAATTATAAAAAGTATCAGGAAGACATAAAACACTCATACCATATCCAGGTTCGGGGTCAATAGAATCAGAAGTGGCAATATAGTGCAACTGATTTACCCAATTTGTTCCTCGGGTAAGGTATTCAGATATATCATGTGTTTCATGCAGTACGACTATAGCACCAACTCTAGTTTCAATACCGTATCGTGAACCAAAAGAACCATAGCTTACATATACATCCCCTGATTCAGTTTCAATATAGTTATCATATACGACCCATTTTGGATCATCTAATGTATTAAAGTTGAGATTATCCTCCTCGTCACTCAATACAACATCATCAAAATCCAAAATTGTCCCAACTGGATAGTATTGCAAACAAAGGTCCTGCAACTCTTCTGGAACGGCTAATACGATCTCTTCTCCGCTACTGATCCTATCTAGATTAATTTCTCCTGAAACAACTTCTCCTTCAAGTCCAATCAATTCATTAGTAGTTAGTCCAACAGTTGGCAACTCATACATATATACATCGGGATCATAACCCATGTGCTCGAAAACAATATCTTCAGCTATTAAGGCATCTTCAATAAAAGGATCATTAGAAGCACGGTAATTCAGCAACCTATTTCCCAATAACAATTGAATATTGCTATCAGGTTCCTCATCAAAAACCATTCTAGTAGATTCATTAAATATTACAGACCAGGAATCTTTGACATCAGGATTACTTTCCACAAGCTCTGGAAAAGATGCAATAATACCGGCATCATGCCGATTCGACACATTATATCCCCAATCTCGAAGACCAGAAGATTTGGTTACAACATAACCAATCCCATCAATATCAAGCAATTCCATATATCCTCTCGGCTCAACAGTTGCCTGTTCGGAAAAGGCTCTAAAGAATACATACCCCAAAAGCAAGGAGGAAAGTACAATTGTCAATACAAGCATCGTACTCCAATCATGAAGATCAACACGTCGATTCAACAAGCCCAGCCATCCAGAACGCAAATTGGATGTTTGTGACGCATTATTCCTTTTCTCTCCAACAAAAACACTATCAGTAGTAGATAACAATTCCGCAGGATACATCTTGTATAACCTATATACAGGGATGATCAAAGCTAAAACCAAAGCACAAGCACAAACCGATAAAGACATCATAATCGGATCATATGTAATTCGACTAACAATATGATCTACATGAATTCCATCGTATAATCGAAGGTGCAGCAGTTTATTTAAAGCATTAATCAAAAATATATGACCAACATAACCTAGCGTAATTCCAGCAATTGCACTTACTAATCCAGCCCCCAAAACATCAATCAAAAGGTTGTAAACAATCTGCTTCGCAGTCACCCCTAAACTTCGAAATATGGCATAATGCTCTTTTCGATCAGCTATAATATTACGTGAAAGCATAAATATTGATACAGCTTCTGTTACAATCACCAATAAAGACATTATTGGAATGAGAAATTCAGAATAGAAGTCTCTCTTGTACAAACCATTGTTTACAGCTTCATTCATTATGTCCCATGTAAAAAATCCTGATAAACTATGACCTAAACCAACATACCAAGAATATCCGTCACCTCTTCTGCTGTTATTATCAAAACCAATACACTTTTGCCCTGTTTCGCGTAGCAAATTAGCGACTTCTCTATTTATTGCACCCCCATCAAGAGAACTAGATCTAAAAAAAACGGTTTCATTTTCACATGCAAATACATCACAATAAG
>JAEEGL015168095.1_pt1 | contig 10174 bp, 9 predicted proteins | sample 9134231 | NCBI WGS metagenome assembly JAEEGL01 (sample SAMN16246548, study PRJNA631951) | gut metagenome | biome: gut microbiome; feature: rumen; material: fiber-attached | host: Bos | place: Iran: Karaj | collected 2018-10
GTAGCCTGGTTAGCTTCGATAACGAAGATGTCAGGCATGTTGTCAGCCTGGTACATTTTCTTAAGCTCGTCACCGGCACTTGTGTCACCACCGATTGTCTCGATAGAAACCTCATTACCTGTCTCAGTCTTGTAAAGCTCAGCAAGCTCTAAAAGCTGATCGTTGATCTCAGGCTTACCATTAAGAAGACGAATAGCGCCTGCAGCAGCTGTTGTATCAGCAGCTTCCTCAGTAGCTGTCTCTTCTGTAGCAGCCTCCTCAGTGGATGCTTCTTCTGTAGCTGTCTCTGCTGTCTCTGCAGTAGAATCAGCTGTGTCTGCAGCAGTGTCGTTGCTTGTGCTGTTTGAACCACCGCATGCTGTCATGCTAAGAACCATTGTTCCAGCAAGAAGAATAGATAATACTTTCTTTTTCATGTTACCCTCCTTATTGTGCACTTTGCTAACCGAGTTATACGATTAGCGGTTACTTTTGCGCATAAGTTTTATGCTGAAATTAAAATATCACGATGACTGGAAAAATACAAGTAAAAAATTCAAAAAAAATCATTAAATATCAATACCTTACGCGCGAAAGCTGATTATAACTGGCTTTGTGCAACATAATCAAAATAATTAATTTTTTATAAAAAAGAGCAATGTGCATGATGGCACATTGCTCAAACGATTTCGACTATTTAACCTGATTCGTTGTGTACTTTGTATACTGGCTGATAAAAACTTCGTTTTCTTAAAACGGGCTTATTGCTTAGCTCGTACAGTATCTCTGATAATCAGTTCCGTAGGAAGCTGGATCTGCTTTGGTGTCTTTTCACCGCGGATACGCTGAAGCAGAGTGTTTGTGGCAACAATTCCTTTTTTCTTGACGTTCTGATGGACAGTAGTAAGTGCGGGACGATGCAGCTGACCAAGAAGAGTATCATCAAAGCCTGCAATAGAGATGTCATCAGGAATACTGAATCCGCGATCCTCCAGTGCACACATAAGCTGTACAGCATAAAGGTCGGAAACACACATGATGGCATCGAATTCTTCCGCCCGATGACAGATTTCCTCAAGAGAGCTCTCAATCTCATCACTGCGAGGCTTTATCTTAAGGAACCAGTTTTCTTCATAATGAATGCCGTTTCCTTCAAGTGCATATTTGTAGCCTGAAAATCTCTCGTAGTCGACGCCCTTCATATTATCGGAGAGGAAAGCAATCTTCTTATGGCCCTGTTTTATCATGTAATTTACCATGTCAAAGCAGCCCTGTCTGTCGTTAAGACCTACATTTATGAAGTGTTTGAGACCCTCAATACTATAGGTATCAATACATACGATGGGCTTTTTATATCTCTCACTGACACGGATACCATCGTTGTCAATCATACCGAATAGAAGAAGTCCGTCCACGTTCCAGGTGGAAACGTGACGCATGATTTCATCAGTGTCGCTTGATATGTACAACATCATAAAGTAGCCGGCGTTTCTGATCGATTCCTCAATTCCACCAATAAGCTCGGAAACAAAGGGATCCATTAGAAGATTCTCATACTTGTCGGCTCTTGCCTTAAGTGCAACACCGATAATCTTGGATTCGTTCTGCGCAAGATTTCTGGCATTGATATTAGGAACATAGTCGACCTTTTTCAGATAATCTTCAACTATCTTAATTGTAGCCGGAGATACCTCACCTGTTTTCCCGTGTATAACGTTGGAAACAGTGGTTGTACTTAGATTCAGTTGAGCCGCAATTTCTTTAATAGTTATCATAAAAAATCCTTGAAAAAGAAAAAATTAACTTTACAAAAGTTCAAAAATGATTATAGTGTTAAAATATCACAGCGAAAAACCGCTGTCAAAAATTAAAAAATGCACATAATATAAGTAACTTTTGCGTTAAAGTTGTAACCAGGCAATTTTTAATAATTTTTTTTTTGAAAGGAACCCAAAATGAACAAAGATTACAACAAGATTAATCCTATGAATGCTGTTACAGCAGATATGGTTAAAGAACTTTCCCAGAAGGACATTCAGATTCCTTCCGATATTCCTCATGGTGATATGCCCGGAGACAAGATTGAGATCGGTGACAGTCATATAGCTAAGGCAAAGACAATTTTCCCTAAGCTTCTTGAGGAGCTTTCAAAGGTTACAGCTTCAAACCCTTATGGCAGAGCAGTAATTACAGTATGCGGTGGTTCAGGTGTAGGTAAGTCTGAGATCGCATCACTTCTTTCTTATATGCTTGAGCAGTCAGGAATTGGCAGCTACACAATGTCAGGTGATAACTATCCTCATCGTATTCCTATGTACAATGATGCTGAGAGACTTCATACCTTCAGACAGTGCGGTATCAGAGGTATGGTTGATGGCGGCGCTATGAACGCTGATAATTACAAGATAGTAAAGGAACTCCAGGAGAAGAATGACGATGCTAATGCAGAGCACGTTAAGGAGAATCCCTGGTTTGCATCTTATCTTGATGCTGGTAAGCAGGGACTTGATGCTTATCTTGGAACACCTAATGAAACAGATTTTGCAGAAGTGGATTCTATCCTTGCTGCTTTCAAGGACGGAGCTGATAAGCTTTGGCTTAAGAGAATGGGAAGAGATGAGTCAACTCTCTGGTACGATGAAGTTGATATGACTAAGAAGCAGGTACTTATCATTGAGTGGACACACGGTAACACAGACTGCATGAAGGAAGTTGACATTCCGATCCTTCTTAACAGCACACCTCAGGAGACTCTTGAGCACAGAAGAAGCCGTGCTCGTGATGGCAAGGTCGACAGTCCTTTCACTATGATGGTTCTTGAGCTTGAGCAGAATAAGCTTATGGCACAGGCTCACAAGGCTAAGATTATCGTAAGTAAGCAGGGCGAAATCATAAGCTACGATGAGTACAAGAAATTAATGAACATTTGATTATAAGACCCTCATCCGCCCTTCGGGCACCTTCCCCCAGAGGGGGAAGGCATAAAATATAAAGCATCCCCAGAGGGGGGAAGGCATAAAATATAAAGCATCCCCAGAGGGGGAAGGCATAAAATATAAAGCCTTCCCCTTGGGGGGGAAGGTGTCAGCGAAGCTGACGGATGAGGGGAAAAAGAGAGGATTTTATGAGTAAATTTGTAGATAACGGACCTATGCTGAATGCCTACCCGGACAGTTGTGGTGGCACACTTGGTGACATAGTTACCATGCTTGAGAAGGATGAATTCAAGGACACTTTCAGTTCTTTTTATATTCTTCCCAGCATATATAACACAGACCTTGACAGAGGTTTCTCTGTAATTGATTACGGAATCAATAAGGAACTTGGATCCAAGGAGGATCTCGACAGACTTCGCGCACTCGGGATTGACTTAAAGCTTGATTTCATTCTGAATCATGCATCAGTTTTATCTCCCCAGTTTCAGGACCTTCTGAAAAATGGTGAAAAGTCCAAATATGCAGACTTTTTCATCAACTGGAACAAATTCTGGGAAGGCTGCGGCGAGATGACAGAGGAAGGATACATCCAGCCTGATCAGAAATATATTAAGGATATGTTCTTCAGAAAACCCGGACTTCCTATCCTTATGGTACGCATGCCTGACGGTAAGGAGATACCTTACTGGAACACATTCTATCAGGAGGTTCAGTACAGAAGACCTGACGCACAGGATATAATCTCCGCTGTGGAAGATTATAAGGAAAAGAATGGCACTGCTACTAATTCAGATGAGCAGGGCGGAGGCAGAATGCAGTATATGACTGCCGAGAGAATTGCTAAGAGTGTCTGCGAGGGTCTTGATGAGGGAAAGAAACCTGAGGAAATCGATTTTGGGAAATATGAGGAATACAAGGAGGCTGTTCTTGAATTCCTTGCAAACGGAAGAAAATATTTGGGACAGATGGATCTGAACATTAAGTCGGATCTTGTCTGGGAGCACTATGAAAATACACTTAAAACACTTTCAGGCTATGGAGCTGCAATCGTAAGACTTGATGCTTTTGCATATGCACCCAAGGAACCCGGTAAGAAGAACTTCTTAAATGAGCCCGATACATGGGATGTACTTGAGAAGGTTAAGGGAATTGCTGATAAGAATAGTCTCCGTCTTCTTCCTGAGATTCACGACAGCTATGGCGCCGGAATATATGAGAAGGTTGCAGGAAAAGGATATATGACCTATGACTTCTTCCTTCCCGGACTCCTTATCTATGCAATGGAGCAGAAGAGCGGAGAGGTACTTGCACGCTGGGCGAAGGAGCTCATGGATAAAAACATCAGAGTTGTAAATATGCTCGGATGCCATGACGGAATCCCGGTTCTTGACCTTAAGGGCTTTATTCCTGACGAAGAGATTGAGAAGCTTATCGAGACTATTGTCGGACGTGGCGGTCTTGTTAAGAATCTTCATGGTCAGAAGAATATGTATTACCAGGTTAATTCTACATATTACAGCGCTCTTGGAGCTGATGATAAGAAGATGCTTTTCGCAAGAGCTGTTCAGATGTTTATGCCCGGTAAGCCCCAGGTTTGGTATCTTGATCTGTTTGCAGGTGAGAATGATTACGCGGCAGTTGAGAGAGCAGGCGCAGGCGGACATAAGGAAATCAATCGTACAAATCTCACAAATGAGATGATGGCTGAGATGATGAACAAGCCTGTTGTAGAGAAGCAGCTTGAACTCTTAAGACTCAGAAACACAAATCCTGCATTTGGATTTGACTCAAAGCTCACACTTGAGCAGGATGGTTCCGTGCTTAAGTTCATCTGGGAAAAGGATGGAAACAGAGTAGCTCTTAAGGCTGATTTTGCAACCTATGACTACGAGATTGAGCAGTGAAATTTTATTACATAAAAATATAATAATGAGCTATTAAAATTTTCATAGCCATTTTATGAAATGGTTATTTTTACCACAATAATATTTATTTCTGAACGGTAAAATACTCCTAAATGAGACGATTCCCGAAATTCCTTTCGGGAAGGAATGGGGGTATAGATGAAAAATTTTAAGAGCAGACAGCTAAAATCAGCATTGGTGATTCTATTTGCCGTGCTGATTTTTTCTGTTTCAATCCCGGATTTTGCAGGTATCAGAGTGTGTGCAGAGGGAGATTCGGATGTTGCTGTAATCTATGAGGATAATACCGCTATCGAGAGTGACGGTGACGACGATGATGGCGAAGAGGTTGACGAAGAGGGCGATGACCAGAGCGATGACCAGGGTGATTCGAGTGATGATGGCAGTGAAGATTCCGGTGACTCAGATGGTAATTCGGATCAGTTAAGCGGTGAGAGCACTGTTATATATGATAATAGCGACGAGGCCATTGCTGATATGATCAGGGCTATGGAAGAAGACGAAGAAGATGATGAGGACATCTTAAAGAAAGAAAAGAATAAGCATAAAGGGTATAAGAAGTGTAGCTGTGTTATTTCGAAAAAAAAGAATACCTATTATAATAAGCTTTCGGTAGGGGACGAATTAAAACTATCGGTTAAGCTTAAAGGGCGTAAGATAAGCTCTAAGAAACTCTCTATTTCATGCAATAAGAAATCCGTGGTCAGCATATCAAAAGACGGAATAATTACGGCTAAAAAAAGCGGAACTGCAAAGATTAAGGTTAAAAATCTGAGCAATAAAAAGGAAAAATGTACGATAATAGTCACTGTGCAGCGTAAGAAGTAAGATCTTTTTTACTTGCTAAAACTGTAGAAAATATAACAAAATGGTATTGGAGAAAAACACTTCTTCAATACCATTTTTTAAGGAAAGAAAAATGATTGCTAATCTCGAATACTATAAGGTCTTTTACTTTGTGGCAAAATGCGGAGGAATCTCTGCGGCTGCAGAAGAACTGAATATTTCCCAGCCCGCGGTGAGTCAGCAGATAAAGCAGCTTGAGAAAACTCTTGAGGTCAGTCTTTTCAGAAGAACAAGCCGTGGAATGGTACTGACCGGGGAAGGAGAGCTTCTTTTCAGATTTGTTTCCAGAGGATATGAGCAGATGGAGCTTGGTGAGCAGAGACTTAAGCAGGTTCTGCGCCTTGATGCCGGTGAAGTGCGGATAGGAGCAAGCGACATGACTTTGAGATTTTTCCTGCTTCCTTACCTGGAGAAATATCATGAGCTGTATCCGGGGATAAAGGTTTCCGTAACCAATGGTCCCACGCCTGAGACCTTGAATTACCTTGAAAATGATGTGATAGATTTTGGTATAGTTTCTACCTTTGATAATTCAGAGACGAAGGAGGGCGCTGCGGTTTCTTCCTATGGTAAGGACTTTTCATATAGAAATGTCCGTGAGATTGAGGACATATTTGTTGCTGGGAGACGGTTTACTTCCTATAAGAATCATATGATCGATTTGAAGGAGCTTGAAAAAATGCCCCTTATATTTCTGGAGGGAGACACTAGTACAGGAAAATATATTAAGAATTTTCTGTCGGAAAACGGGGTTACAATACACCCTGAGTTCGAGCTTGCTACAAGTGATATGATTGTCCAGTTTGCCCTGCGTAATCTGGGAGTCGGATGTGTCGTCAGGGATTTTGCCAGGGAATACATTGAATCCGGAGTGCTTTTTGAGCTTAGATTCCAGAGGATGATTCCAAGGCGCCACATGTGTATTGTTACCGACGAAAACAGACCTATGTCCATCGCCGCCAGAAAGCTGCTTGAGTTGATGATAGATACTGCTTAAAAAGCCTTCCCCCAATGGGGGAAGGTGTCAGCGAAGCTGACGGATGAGGGGATAAAAGCCTGACGTACGAGAGATATAAGTCTTAATTATACATATCATAATTAATATCAATTTTACTTATGCATGTTTTTATAGTATAGTAACTATGCTGATGGCATCAAACAACTACCGCCATGCAGCAGAAATGGAGAATAAAATGGTAAAAGCAGTTGTTGGAGCAAACTGGGGTGATGAAGGAAAAGGCAAGATCACAGACATGATGGCTGATCAGGCCGACGTGGTTATCCGTTTCCAGGGCGGTGCCAATGCAGGACACACAATCGTTAATGAGTATGGTAAATTCGCACTTCATACTCTTCCGTCCGGAGTTTTTCACCAGCATATTACAAATATAATTGGTAATGGTGTGGCACTTAACATACCTGTACTTATCGGAGAACTTAAGTCAGTAGTTGAGAAGAACGTGCCTCAGCCTAACCTTCTTATTTCAGATCGTTGCCAGATCGTAATGCCTTATCACATCCTTTTTGACCAGTATGAAGAGGAGAGACTTGGTGGTAAGTCATTTGGTTCAACTAAGTCTGGTATTGCACCTTTCTATTCAGATAAATACGCAAAGATTGGTTTCCAGGTTAATGAGCTCTTTGATGAGGAGCTTCTTAAGGAAAAGGTTGAGAGAGTTCTTGTAACAAAGAATATTCTTTTGAAAGAACTTTATCATAAGCCGGAGATCGATCCCGCTGAGCTTCTTGATACACTTCATGAGTGGAGAGATATGGTTAAGCCTTATGTGGCAGACACATCTCTTTTCCTTGATAAGGCAATTAAGGAAAACAAGACAATTCTTCTTGAGGGTCAGCTTGGAACAATGAAGGATCCTGACCACGGAATTTATCCTATGGTTACTTCTTCATCAACACTTGCAGCATACGGCGCAATCGGCGCAGGTATCGCACCTTATGAGATAAAGAAAATCGTAGTTGTAAACAAGGCATATTCTTCTGCAGTTGGAGCAGGCGCTTTCACATCAGAAATCTTTGGTGATGAGGCAGACGAGCTCAGAAGACGCGGTGGCGACGGCGGTGAGTACGGCGCTACAACAGGACGTCCCCGTCGTATGGGATGGTATGACTGCGTAGCCAGCAAGTATGGCTGCAGACTTCAGGGTGCAACAGATGTTGCTTTCACTGTTCTTGATGTACTCGGATATCTTGATGAGATTCCGGTTTGCGTAGGCTATGAGATCGACGGTGAGGTTACTAAGGACTTCCCTGTAACACATCTTCTTGAGAAGGCTAAGCCTGTATATGAGACACTTCCCGGATGGAAGACTGACATTCGCGGAATCAGGAAGTATGAGGATCTTCCGGAGAACTGCCGCAAGTACATCGAGTTCATCGAGAAGGAAATCGGTTATCCGATCACAATGGTATCTAACGGACCTGCAAGAGAAGACATCATCTACCGCGAGAGTCCTCTTAGCAAATAAGATTAACCTTTACGTTTATCCCGGCTGTCACTATCGTGGCAGCCGATTTTTGATGCTTGACACTTGGCGATATGAATTGGTAAAGTAGTCGAGGTTGATTTTTTAATCGTAGAATAAAGGAAAAAGAAATGAAAGAAAATAACAATTCAATGTTTAAGAGAGTAGTAGCAATAGTAGGAATTGTCCTACTGGTTGGAATATATGTAGTTCTTCTCTTTGAAGCTATCTTTGGAGAGATGGGTCCTGGAAGTGCGTTTGCAGGCTGCGCTGCGGCAACAGTAGCAATTCCGATTGCGCTGTGGCTGATATTGTGGGTGTACACAGCATTAACGGGGAAAAAGACAGTGGCTTCAGCTGATCCTTATGGCGATTACGACAATAAGGAAGATAAGTAAATTAGAGGTTAGTATTATGGCAATAAATACAGTTATATTTGATATAGGAAATGTTCTTGTTGATTTTCGCTGGGAGGATTTCCTCCGCGATAAGGGCTATGATGAAGAAATGGTTCAGCGCATCGGAGATGCAAGTGTAAGATCCGAGGCATGGAATGAATTTGACAAGGGAGTACTTGACTCTAAGGGAATAATAGACGGTTTTGTTAAAAACGATCCTTCTATAGAAAAAGAACTCCGTGAGGCATTCGCAGATCTTACAGGACTTCTTGGCAAAAGGGAACGCACAATTCCCTGGATTAAGGCACTTAAAAAGAAGGGCTATAAGGTGCTTGTTCTTTCTAATTTCTCAAAGCAGGCACTTGAACCCAATCTGTTCATGAATGAATTCCTCGATGAAGTAGATGGCGGAATTCTGAGCTACAGATATAAAATCATTAAGCCTGACAGAGCGATATTTGAGTTAATTACGGATAAATATGATCTTGTACCGGAAGAGTGCGTTTTCATTGATGATACTGTAAAGAACATTGAGGCAGCTAAGAAATTCGGAATGCATGGTATTGTATTTGAATCATATGAACAGGTTGACAGAGAACTGTCGGATAAAGGCGTTGTGTTTGATATTAAAGAGATTGCATGAAAATAAAGTTAAAAAATGTGTTGACAACATCATTCGTGGGTGTTATCCTATCACAGTATGAAAACAAAGCAGAGGTATCCACTCTCACCCTGCGGCTAGGCTGGCAGCGGTTAATACATTTATAATACGGTTAGGAGATTTGAGATTAACCGGATTTTGTTTAAATGTTCAGTGGATTCTTTTGCGAATCCACTTTTTTATTGTTTCGTTTATTGAATTGGAGGTACAAAACAATTAGCAACAACGATTTATTCATCAATGAACAGATCAGAGACAAAGAGGTTCGTGTAATTGGAGTTGACAATGAACAGCTTGGGGTAATGTCAATTCAGGAGGCAAGGAAGCTTGCAGATGAAGCCGGTGTAGATCTGGTTAAGATTGCGCCTAATGCTAAGCCGCCTGTATGCCGCATCGTTGATTACGGTAAGTTCAAGTATGAACAGCTTCGCAAAGAAAAGGAAGCACGTAAGAAACAGAAGACTGTTGAAATAAAAGAAATTCGTTTGTCTCCTAACATAGATACAAACGATCTTAATACTAAGGTTAACGCAGCAAAGAAATTCCTTGAAAAAGGAAACAGAGTTAAGGTTACTCTGAGATTCAGAGGACGTGAGATGGCACACATGGGTGCAAGCGTTCACATTCTTACAGACTTTGCTGAGGCACTTGGCGATATAGCTGTTATTGATAAACAGCCTAAGGTTGAAGGACGTAGTATGACCATGTTCCTTACTGAGAAGAAGTAATAGATTGTTTCTCTTCAATAACCCATAGGAGAGTTACATATATAGTAATTGTTCAGACCATTTTTATGGATGATTACACTGCTTAAATTAGCAGAGCATTTAATAATTTACAGCATAGGAGGATTTAGTTATGCAGCACAAGATGAAAACAAACAGATCTGCTGCCAAGCGTTTCAAGGTAACAGGCACAGGTAAGCTGATCCGTAACAAGGCGTACA
>JAEEGL015906870.1_pt1 | contig 10174 bp, 6 predicted proteins | sample 9134231 | NCBI WGS metagenome assembly JAEEGL01 (sample SAMN16246548, study PRJNA631951) | gut metagenome | biome: gut microbiome; feature: rumen; material: fiber-attached | host: Bos | place: Iran: Karaj | collected 2018-10
AAGGTTACAGAGATTGACCTGAGAAACGGCGCCAAGATAATTCTGGACCGTCAAGTTTTAAGTGATTCTGTAATTATAGAATTCCAGGAAATACAAGGTGTTGGTTATCAGGGAAATGCGCCGCAGAATGCGGCTTACCAGAGAGGTCCTCAGCAAAATTCCGGTTATCAGTCAAGTCCTCAGCAAAATATCGGATACCGAGGAAATGGCGCACAGAGTATGAGCTATCAGCAGGGCAGTGCGTATAGAAACCCGGCACCTGCAGCTGCTCAGACACCGAGACCACAGTCAAATCAAAGTGTGAAAAAAGATGATGCGCAGAACCGAAAAGGTAACATAGGTCTGGCACTTGGAATAATATCTCTTGTTCTGGTTGTAATTCTCATGATTGTTGTTGGTATATTTATCTTTGGCAAGGATGATGATGACAAAAAGGCTGAATCAACAACAGAGCAGATAACCACAGAGGCTGCCTCCGATATATCTACAGAGGCTACTACAGAGGCTACAACCAGTTCGACTGATGAAATGACCGGCGAAGAGATATTTAATCTTGCTGACCCATCAACTGTAGAAATAATAGCAACAGTAGCGGATAACTATGGATCGCTCGGAACAGGCTTCTATATAGATACAGATGGAACAATCGTTACTAACTATCATGTAATTGATCAGGCAAGAAGTATCGTAGTTAAAGCATCTGATGGAACAGAGTATCAGGTTACCGGAGTTAAAGGCTATGATTCTGATATGGATATTGCAATTCTTTCGACTACAGCCGGAAAAACTGTTCCACTGGAGAGAAAGACAGATGAAGTAAAAACCGGAGAAAAGGTTTACGCTCTTGGAAATTCCCAAGGATATCAGAGTACCTTTACCGAGGGTATAGTTTCATCTGCAAACAGAGAAGAAAACGGACATAATTATATACAGCATAGTGCTCCGATAACAAACGGTAATAGTGGTGGACCGCTTCTGGATGATCATGGAAAGGTAATTGGTATAAATACCTGGGTACGTACAGATGGTCAGAATTTGAATTTTGCCATACCGATTGATGAGATAGATAGAATATCAACAACCGGAGACCTTTCACTTGAGGAGGTTTACGGTCAGGAGTATGAAACAAGTACATACAGTCAGTCATATGTTACACCTGATTGGGAAAGCGTGACTATGGCAGAGAGTGGCTCGAAAATAGTAACGATGAAGTTTCCAGACAATACTGAAATAACAGATGAGGATGGATCGAAAACTGCCAAATACTTAAACAATAGTATTGGAATTAATGCATCTGCAGAGATAGAACTCGGAGATTATTCAAGCTTTTCAGATGACAGACTTGAGGCTATGGATGATGAAATAATCAGCAAGATGTCGGAGCAGATTGATTCCGTGTTTGATAATGGATTTCAGTCATCTGCAGAGGGATGGAACATCAATGGTAAGTATTGGAGAGTATATACATTTTCCGGAACAAGTCAGTCGTATGATACAAATGTATATCTTATGATATCTTATGATGATGATGCAGTTGCATCAGTTTATATTGTTTCAATGTCAACGGATGATGCGATTGCAGAAACCTCGCAGCAGGTAACAGATATTCTTTCTTCAGTTGAATTTAAGTAGGTATAGTTGGATTAGATGGGATAGATTTTATGAACAGAAGATGCTTAAACTGCATGGAGGTATTTGAGATAGTTCCGGGCTATGAATCGGAAAATAACTGTTGTCCTTTTTGCGGATTTGTTGAAAACACACCTCCTAAATATGCAAGCTACCTTGTCCCGGGTGTTCAGCTCGACAACAGATATACTATCGGTACAGTAATCGGTGCCGGTGGATTTGGAATAACCTACATAGCATGGGATAATTCTCAAAATGCCACAGTTGCAATAAAGGAATACTATCCTCAGGGAATTGTGTCGAGGAGTGGTTCTTCGAAGGTTGAGATATATAATAAACAGGAGAAGAGCTACGAGCATGGAAGAGCCAGATTTCTTAAAGAAGCTCGAAGTCTGGCGCAGCTGAATGCCAATCCTCGAACCGTAAGCATACTTGATTTCTTTGAGGAAAACAATACTGCATACATAGTAATGGAGTACCTGAAGGGTTGTAATCTAAAAGAATATTTGAAGGACTCAAATAATTCTATATCCTTTGAGCTGATAAAACGTATGGCAGATAATATCTGTGATGCACTTAGGGATGTTCACTCGATAGGAATGGTTCATAGAGATATAAGTCCGGACAACATATTTCTTTGTAACGATGGTACCTTCAAGCTGATCGATTTCGGAGCAGTAAAGCAAAGCATAAATGATTCCAATCTATCTGAGACAGTTGTACTAAAGCATGGTTATGCACCTGTTGAACAGTATTCAAAAAGCGGAAATATAGGACCTTGGACTGATATCTATGCACTTAGTGCAACTATTTACAGACTGGCAACAGGAAATGTTCCACCAGAGTCGATAGACAGACTATCCTCTGATAATATGCTGCCACCTAAGGCGATAAATAATCAACTGCCAAGGAATTTCAGCAATACTGTTATGAAGGGTATGGCAGTTCAGATAAATGACAGGTATCAAAGAATAGAAGACTTTAAAGCGGATCTCTTTAGAAGTGACGCATCGGGAGTTTCTGCGATTTCTTCAGGGGCAGGGAGTTTTACACCAACACCTATTTATCGACCGCCGGTACCTCCGAGACCTGTGGATCCACCTTCCCCACCTCCTAGTGATGATCCTAGTGGTTTCTTTAGTGGTGCTGCCGGAATAATACTTGTTTCGCTGATAGCACTTATAATTACTGCATCATTAATAGTATTTGTTATATTTGTAAAAGATGATTCTTCGACAGATACGGGAGATACGGGAAGTACAGGCGTTTCCACAGGCTATGGTGATGAACCGACTGATCAGACGACTGACGTCACGACGGTTCAAACAACAGAAGTGACAACTGAGGCAACAACAGAAGCTGTTGATAAAGAGTTTAAGATAAGCGAAATCAAGGCCAATACAGACGAAAATGACACCAGTACATATCAGGATAAATTTGAGCATGGTGTAAAGTGGGTACATTTCTACTGGACTCTTGATTCTGCACCGGAGGATATTGAGTATAAAGTTGAAGTAGACTATAACGTCTCAGAAACACAAAGAACTACCGGAGAAATGGTTCTGTCCGGCAATTATAAAAAGGGACAGACAACGGACTTTACGGTTTATGGTAATAAAAAGGATGACCCTAAAGAGCTGTATCCGGAGTATATAAACTTAAGGGTATATAATGCAAAAACTGATGAATATCTAGGTTCAAAAACCGTAGAGATTCTTGAGTAGAGGAGGTAAGGACTATGCAAAGCATGATAGACATATGTATGGATGGAAGCCATAAAAAGTATGATCTAAATAGCTATGGAAAGGAAGTTGTAAGCTTTGGAAGGAGTTCTGAATGTGATATTCAGATACCTAAGAATTACATATCAAGAGTACATGGCTGCTTCTATCTGGAGAACGGAGAATGGTTCATAAAGGATATGGAGAGTACGAATGGTATATACTTTAATTCCAATAAGATAGGGGCTCTGAGAATGGCAGTAGGAACTGTTAAGATAGCGAAGAATACTAGCTCTCAGGATTTTGTCACTATATCGATGCCTTTAGTGGGTTACAACCAAAATTCCGGCTTTGGTCAGGCAGCGGCCTCTGCATATCAGGCTCCTCAAGGATCTATGCAACAGCTCCAGGGACAGCCTCAGTTCCAGCAACCACAGATGCAGCAGTACCAGCCACAGAGACAGATGAATCAGTATGCAAATGGAAGAGCCGGAATGAGCCAGGGGGCTTCTTCAGGAATGGGACTAAAGATCACTATGATAATAGTATCATCATTGCTTTTAGTTTCGTGTTTCTTCCCATTTTTCGGAGCAGGTGGCGGCTGGGATGGTTATATAGATAAGTATACAAGCAGAAATCTTTTTAATTCAAAAATATTGTTATTCGGAATACTCATTGTTGTTAATTCGTTGCTTTTGATTGCAAATGGAATATTTAACAGAGTATACGGATTAAATATCACAGCTTTGATATTTGCAATTTTCTGCCCGATAATTACAATCATTGCGTTAGTTGTAGTAAAGGGTGCATCATTTGGACTTTTAAAAGCAAGCTGGGGATTCTACGTTGTTCTTCTTTTAGGAATTGCATCGATAGTTCTGGCAGCTATAAATATCTCCCAGACATCGAAGGCCAGAAAAGCCTCTATGATGGGATATGGGCGATAAAAGCTTCTATCCTGTCAAGAGCTTCTCTTAGCTGGTCAATAGAATAAGCATATGAAATACGAATAAAGCCTTCGCCTGAGTTTCCGAATGCAGTTCCGGGAACGACGGCGAGCTTTTGTTCTTTAAGGAGCTTTTCGGCAAACTCCTCTGATGACATTCCAAAACGCGAGATGTTCGGGAATATATAGAATGCGCCCAGAGGTTCGAAAGCAGGCATGTTCATATCAGTAAGACGCTTAAACAGATAGCGCCTTCTTTCATCATAGGATTTCTTCATTATTGCGACATCCTTGTCGCCGTTTTTCAATGCTTCGATTGCAGCATACTGGCTTGTTGTCGGAGCACACATTATACAGAACTGATGGATCTTTGTCATTACTGAAGCAATCGCTTCAGGGGCGAGTGCATAGCCAAGTCTCCAGCCTGTCATTGCAAAGGCCTTCGAAAAACCATTTATTACGATAGTTCTTTCCTTCATACCCGGGATAGATGCAATAGAACAGTGCCCCTGCTTTCCGTAGGTCAGCTCAGAGTATATCTCATCAGAAATAACATAGAGATCATGCTCTATGGCGAGTTTTGCGATAGGCTCGAGATCGCTTCTGGTCATTATTGCGCCGGTAGGGTTATTAGGAAATGATAGAATAAGCACCTTGGTTTTATCTGTAATTGCTTCTTCAAGCTCCTTAGCAGTAAGCTTGAAACAGTTTTCATTCTTGAGATCAATAGTTATCGGAACGCCACCTGCAAGACTAACACAAGGTACATAGGAAACATAGCTTGGCTCCGGAATAATAACCTCATCCCCCGGATTAAGCATAGCCCTAAGTGCAAGGTCTATTCCCTCAGATCCTCCAACAGTTATGAGACATTGACTTGCAGCATTATAAAAAATGTTATATTTACGTCCATACCATTTGCAGATTTCTTCTCTCAGCTCCATCAAACCGCTGTTTGATGTGTAGTAGGTTTTTCCCTTTTCAAGAGAGTAAATACCTTCATCTACAACATGCCAAGGGGTATCAAAATCAGGCTCTCCAACGCCGAGTGAGATAGCATCAGGCATCTCACTTACAACATCAAAGAACTTTCTTATTCCTGAAGGTTTTATATTGTTAGCTGTCTCGCATAGAGATCTCATTTCAATTCTCCTTTATGCCATTACCTGGATTCTTTCGTCATCATCAGGACCATCAGTCATCTCGACGTTGTGATCCTTGTATTTTTTCAGAACAAAAAATGTTGCTGTAGAAACTACTGTATCCATAGCTGCTATTTTTTCATAAACAAATCGGGAGATCTCTCTAAGTGATTCTCCTTCAATAGTGAGTATCAGATCGTAGCTCGCTCCGGACATAAGATATACAGAGTTTACCTCGTCAAATTTACTTATTCTTGTTGCAATTCTGTCAAAGCCCTCTCCGCGTACAGGAGATATCTTTACTCCTATCTGAGCTGTGACAGTTTCCTTGTTTACCTTTTCCCAGTCAACAAGTGCGTGATAACCACAAATGATCTTTTCTTTTTCCATAGTTTTTATTTCTTTTTCAACAGTGCTTTCGTCGAGATTCAGCATAGCGGCTATCTCGCCTGCAGAAAGTCTGCTGTTTTTTTCAAGAAGCTCAAGTATTTCAGTTCTCATATATCTGTTCCTCTCTTATATCTATTTCTCGTATATCTATTCGGAGCTTAATTGGATGCATTAACAAGTATCTGTGTTTCACCGGAATGAGTTGCATCTTCAGATGCCTTCTTAAGCGTGAAGACAAATTCAGAGCCTTCGCCTTCTGTACTTGATACATCAATTGTTTCGTTATGTGCTTTTATTATTTCCTTCGTTATTGCAAGACCAAGTCCGGTTCCGGCTTTATCTTTACCTCTGCTGGTATCGTCCTTATAGAATCTTGTCCATATCTTCTTCTGGGTCTCTTCACTCATACCGATACCCTGATCACGGATAGAAACCTGAAGCTTTTCGCCTTTTTCAACGATGGTTATGTATATATTTTTTCCACCCGGGGTAAACTTGATCGCGTTATCAAGCAGGTTGTAAACCACCTGTTGTATCTTGGTCTTATCAGCTGTTACAACCGTAACCTCTGCATGGTTATTTAAGTAAATAGCTATTTTTCGGTCGATACATTTTATTTCAAATGTATTTAAGGTTGTACGTATTATATCTATGAAATCAAAATCCGTCAGGTTCAGATAAGGTCCGTATATCTCGAGTCTGTTAAGATCAAGAAGTCCCTGTGTCAGCTTGGTCAGACGGTTTGTCTCATCAAGAACTATATTCAGATATCTATCCTGTTTTTCAGGTGGAATTGTACCATCCTGAATAGCAGTGACATATCCCTTGATAGAGGTAAGCGGACTTCTGAAATCGTGAGAGATATTGGAGATAAACTCATGCCTGTATTCTTCAAGCTTTGATAGTTCAGAGGCCATATATTCCATTGACTCAGCCAGCTGTCCTATCTCATCGTCAGATGAGATCTCAGTCTTAACGTCGAAGTCTCCCTTTGAATAATCCTGTGCAACCTCAGCCAGCTTCTTTATAGGTCTGAGGACCTTATGGGAAATTATCTGAATCAGCGCAAAGGCTATGATGATAATTACCAGACATGGAATAAAGCTGATACTGTAGATATTTCTCAGCGCTTTGTTTATATCCTCAGTAGAGGAATGAATGATAATCGAGCCAAGGAAAAATCGGGTGTTAGTATCTGTATTTGGATCATAGTTATTTATATAAATAGGTGCATTTACAGAAATAACATTTGTGTTGTATACACCATGAAAATCAGAAACTCTTGCACTTTTTTTCTTAATATCATAATCCTTATCCAGACTGTAAATACTTGATGGAAGCTTTTTGAGGATAGCAATTGTTGATTTATCTATGGTTGCTGTTTCAATATCGACTTTAGTCAGGTCATCAAAATAACCGGAGGTTGCAATGAAACGTCCGTGCTCATCTACATACCATATATCTGACTGCAGTGTCTCTGAATAGTAATCAAAATAAGAAGCAAGATCGGACGCAGAGATATTGCCTGATTTGTAATCAATAATAGTCTGACTTGCGATAAGAGTTGCTTCGTTTGTAAGTGTAGTCTGCTTTTCCGAAATAAGAGATTTTCTCGTAAAAAACGAAATAAAGAATATAATAAAAACAAATGATACTATAAGTATCAGAAGGAAAGCCAGATATATTCTGTCCAGTACGGAATGTTGCATAATACTACCTCGAAATCACTTCAAATTTGTAACCGATTCGATAAACTGTCTGTATAGACCAGTTATAATTATTCTTCAGCTTTTCACGGAGTCTCTTTATATGAACGTCAACAGTTCTTGTATCTCCGATAAAGTCATATCCCCAAAGCTGGTTTAGAAGCTGATCTCTGGTGAAAACCTGATTTGGATGCGAAGCAAGGAAGTAGAGCAGCTCCAGCTCCTTTGGAGGCATATCAAGAGGCGCTTCATTAAATGTAACTGTGTAGTTTGAGATATTAACAATAAGGTGATCAAACTCAACAAAATCACCTGTATGCTCGAAGTCATTTTCATTAACAGGCTCTTCTGATTTTGAAGTTCCGGCACGCCTTAATACAGCACTCACTCTGGCTATCATTTCGTTTGAATCAAAAGGCTTTACGATATAATCATCGGCACCCATCTTGAGACCGAGAACCTTATCGAAAACCTCGCCCTTAGCAGAAAGCATGATAATAGGGACATCCCTTGTCTTTCTGATCTGCTGGCAGGTTTCGTAGCCGTCAATTCCCGGAAGCATTATATCAAGAAGTATGAGATCTGGATTATAGACCTCAACTATTTTCAGGGCTTCTTCGCCGCTGCCGGCTGTTTCTGTATCATACTGCTCTTTTTCAAGATACAGTGAGATAAGCTCAGCTATATTTTCATCATCATCAACTATAAGAACTTTTTGTTTTAACATATCCCTCTCCTTTAATTTGTTCGAAGAAAGGTGTGATAGAAGCTTACTTAAATGTAACTATGGTAACTCCCGCATCGCCCTCTCCAAATTCCCCTTTTCTGAAATCCTTCACAAAGCTTTTTCTTTTTAAATAATTCCAAATACCGGTTCTCAGAGCACCTGTTCCCTTTCCGTGTATGATTGTCACCTGTTCAACATGTGTGAGCAGTGCATCATCCAGGTACTTATCAAGTGCTGCGATTGCTTCATCAACAGTTTTACCAAGCAGATTGATCTCAGGTTTAAATGTAAGTGCAACTCCTGATGATGAGTTTCCTGCCTGCTTGTATTTCTTCTGTACTTCCTTTATTCCCTCGGTCTTTTCCTCTATTATGAGAAGGTCGTTCGCCGGGAATCTGGAAGTTAGTATTCCCATTTCTACAAGGAAGAGCCCCTTTGAATCAGCAAGCTCAACGATATGTCCATCTACATTCAGGCTTAGAACTCTGACCCTGTCACCTATACTAAAGTCGCCTGTTTTATGGCCGGAGCTTTGTACTTGTTTTTCTTCCTTGCTTGTGAACTTATCACGTTTGTTTCTTATATCAGATCTCTTCTTCTCCATAGCACGAGCATCTACAGAAGAAGGGTTCTTCAACCATTTATTATAGCTTTTTATTGCGTCATCGGCAACAGACTTTGCATCTTCAAGGATTTCGCGTGCTTCTATACGCGCCTTTTCGAGAATCTCTTCTTTCTTGGTGTCGAGTTTTTCTTCTTTTTCGGAAAGCCTCTGAAGAAGCTGCTTCTGTGAGCGTTCCTCTATTTCAAGCTCATTTTTAAGTCGGGTTGCCTCTTTTTCCGACTCCTCAAGCTGAGCGATAATACGCTCCATATTCTTTTGTTCCTCGTCGATATTCTTCTTGCCGGATTCGATTATGTCATCAGGCATCCCCAGTCTTTTAGCGATGGCAAATGCATTTGAGGAACCCGGAATTCCAATCATAAGTCTGTATGTAGGCTTGAGGGATTTTATATCAAATTCACAGGATGCATTTTCAACTCCCTCAGTTGCGATAGCGTAGGTTTTAAGCTCAGTATAGTGAGTTGTGGCCATAACGCGGGCACCATTAGTCTTTAGGCTCTCAAGGATAGAGATGGCAAGTGCGGCACCCTCAGTTGGATCGGTTCCACCACCGGGCTCATCAAAAAGAACAAGAGAACCGGCTGTTGCATGCTTAACGATATAGATAATATTTGTCATGTGTGATGAGAAGGTCGAGAGACTGAGCTCGATGCTTTGTTCATCACCGATATCTGCAAATACGTCATCAAAAACCGAAAGTCTGCTTCCATCCATAGCAGGTATGTGGAGTCCGGCCTGTCCCATAAGTGTGAGAAGGCCGAGGGTCTTTAATGACACAGTCTTACCACCGGTATTAGGACCTGTAATTATAAGAAGGTTGTAGTTATCACCAAGAGTCAGGTCGATAGGAACAGCGGTGTTCTTTTCCAGAAGCGGATGAACAGCTCGCTTCAGCTCGACTATACCATCGTCGTTAAAAACAGGCTCTGTTGCATCGATTGCGGCAGCATACTTAGCCTTTGCAAAACAAAAATCAAGCTCAATTAGAGTCTTGTAGTTTATATATATTTCTTCTCTGACAGGAGTGAGCATAGCACTCAGGTCTGAGAGTATTTTCTCGATTTCAAGTAACTCATCATTATGAAGCTCCTGAATACTGTTGTTGATTTCAACGACCTGCATCGGCTCAATAAAAACAGTAGAACCTGTGGCGGAGCGGTCGTGAACCATTCCCGGAAATGCATTTTTATGCTCTATTTTTACAGGGATACAGTATCTGCCATTACGCATAGTAATAAGAGCATCCATGAGCATATCACGGTTGCTGGAGCTCTTGATCATTTTGTTC
>JAEEGL016113409.1_pt1 | contig 10174 bp, 10 predicted proteins | sample 9134231 | NCBI WGS metagenome assembly JAEEGL01 (sample SAMN16246548, study PRJNA631951) | gut metagenome | biome: gut microbiome; feature: rumen; material: fiber-attached | host: Bos | place: Iran: Karaj | collected 2018-10
GTCGTCACTGACGGGGATCCTGATCTTTTTATTCCGGTCTGTTTTACTGCCAAGAACACAGATGAGAATATCGATCAATTTCATCAAATGTTCCTCATCATGTGAATCAGAAAGCAGTACTGTCAGATCCTCAGGATGCTTCTTCGTGTAACCCGATATCAGAAATCCGTCAACCTGTCCATTTTTCATGATCGCAAAAGACAATTCCTTTTCCGTTTTAAGAACAGATATGCCTCCGCCCTTTACTCCGTCTTCGCTTTGATGCATGAGTTCATGGAGTCTGTGTTTCTCATCTTCGTTTAATTCAAAGACGCATCTGATATCCGTCATGTCGGGCGTTTTGTGTCCAAATCCATAGTCAATATATGCGCCGAAGCTTCCCAGGTATATCCGTTCAGCTCCTATATCCTCTATAATATCCATCGCTTCCATGAACCGTCCGATGGTATCGGATTCGCCTTCGCCCTCAACATAAGAAAGAACAGCGATGGGAACATTGTTTTTTTCAAGCAGGGTCTGTAAAGCTTCTATCAGCATCCTGCCACCTCCGCGCCTCCGATATGAAGGATGAACGTAGAATGACATCACGCTGAATATGCCACCCTGCTCTATCATGCCGGCTATCGCACCGGCCGGGCGCGAATCTTCTATAAGACCTATGGCAGTAACAGGAACGTCACTCGTCAGTGCCTTATAGACGTTTGGCATAAGAAGGTTTTTGAAATTGTCCCGGCTCTCTGGGGAAATCATTTTTATCTCAAAGCTGTTCATGCTTACATCCTATTACACTCTTTATCACACTAGTGTCACAAAAGCAGGCACCTTTCAGCGCCTGCAAAAAAAGGGTAAATTACCCAAGAAACAAACGTATCTTTTCCTCTACAACTTTGCGGATTGCGGCAGTTTCATATTCCGCCAGATCAAACGCGTTGTTGATCCCTGCGTCAAGGCCTTCTTTGATACCTTTGACCTGGGCCTTGTTTATGTCTGTGAAGATATTGACCTTGGCGATGCCGCGTTTTATGGCTTCCCTGAAATCATCATCGGAAAGACCGCTTCCGCCGTGAAGAACAAGCGGAACATCCACTGCTTCCGCTATCTTGGAGATACGTTCAAAATCGAGTTTCGGCGGGAACTTATAGTCTCCGTGTGCATTCCCCACAGCAACAGCCAGCGCATCAACACCCGTACGTTTAACGTAATCTGCTGCGATCACGGGATCCGTATAATATGCGCTCGGATCATCAAGCTTTCCTGCGCCCTCATTATCTCCGACATGACCGAGTTCACCCTCAACCGTCACTCCGACAGCATGCGCGATCTTAACCATCTCGGCGACACGGCTTACATTTTCTTCATAGGGCGCGGTTGAACAGTCATACATGATCGAAGTAAATCCGGCATGGATCGCCTCAAGACATTTATCAAAAGTAAGGCCGTGATCATAATGCAATACGACCGGAACCTTTGAATCCTCTGCCCTCGCCCTGACCATTGCTGCCACTTCCTTAAGGTCTGCCGCCTTTAACAGGATCTCGGCAGTCCCCATGATCACAGGGGCATTAAGGGCTTCAGCGGCATCCATGATCGCATTGGTCATTTCAAGATTTATCGAGTTAAAAAGACCGACGCCGTAGTGCTTGCTCTTCGCAGGCAGTAATACGGCATCCAAATTGACAAGCATATATGCTCCTTCCTTTAACGGGCTTTTTCCCAGCCCGAATCGATCTTCTTTCTGATATCTGCAAGTGTGGGAATTCCGCTTACGGCATCATAAGACAGACAGCACAGCGCTCCGGCGCCCGCGGCATTTTCCAAAGCCGTACCGGGTTTAGCTCCTTCGAGCAGACTAGTCAGAAAAGCTGCTATACACGTATCTCCTGCGCCCGTAGCCGACAGGACTTTATCTATCTTATAACTTGTTTCAAACCTGCAAAAGCCGTTCCATTCACCGGCATTAAGTTCAAGTCTGCTTCCCGTCCCTTCCATGTTCTCAGAAGCCATATAAAGAAGTCCGGGAGCGCCGCATTTTAACAGCACGGACCTTGCACCCATTTCAAGACACTTTCGTGCCAGCGGTTTGATATCATCTTCTACGCTGAGAAGCTCTGTCAGGTCGCCTTTTCCCGCCTCTTCATGAAGTTTTTCATACTTAGGACGGTCCAGCATATAGCAGAGTTCTTCAAAGCTCGGCGTAAAGAAATCAACGTAGGGAAGAACTCCTTTAAGGATAGATTCCCAGTCGAGCATTCCCGCCTCGCTGTCCGGATCAACTGTTGTTAAGTCAAGGCTTGTCGCTATGCCTTTTTCCTTGACCCTGCGAAACAGGTCGATAAGCTTTTCGCCGCCGTTTTCATACATCTTCCTCATAAGCGTAGGATATCCGAAATGAAACAGCGCGGCATCATCAAGAGCGCTCTCCGGTATCTCGGTTCCGTCAAATGTGTTATTGGCACCTGTGCAGTGCAAAAAGACGCGGTCAATCCCGGGAACCGCCAGAACCACAGAATAACTGGTCGTCTCACCGTCAACCATGATCAGGTCATCACCGGCATCATATTGATTCAGGATGTCGCGCACCATACCGCCAAAGGCATCGTTTCCGGCTTTGCCCATAAGCCGCACTTTGGCGCCCAGCCTCTTCATTCCGAGACCGGTATTTGCAACGGAACCCCCTGTATGAACGTCGGGAGCCGACATATTGATGAGTTTTCCGGACACCAGTATCTCGTTGATATCTTTGACCTTGGCCGTACTCTCAGGGAATATCGGCGTGATATCAATGCAGATATGCCCGGCTGCTATTGCTTTCTTTTCCATGAACAGATCCGGTTACATTGCGGTGTATCCGCCGTCAACAGGCAGAGCGACACCCGTTACATAGGATGAAGCGGGGGATGCAAGGAATACGGCTGCGGTATCCAGTTCGCCTTCATTTCCGTATCTCTCAAGCGGGATAGCACCTTTGGAATATGCCTTGAAGTAATCCGAGTTAAGTGTTTCCTCGGTAAGAGGTGTTATGAAATATCCGGGGCAGATAGAGTTGACTGTGATGCCGTACTTGCCCCACTCACATGCAAGCGCTCTGGTCAGGTTTACAACACCGCCCTTGGCTGCGTGATAAGGTGAAGAAGCTGCGATCTTATTGCCCAGAAGGCCGTACATTGATGCGATATTGATGATGCGTCCGTAACCTGCGGGTATCATTGCCTTTTTCGCTACCGATCTGGCCATCTTAAATGTTCCGAACAGGTCTATGTTCATCTCGTTTTCAAACATCTCATCGGATACATCTTCTGCAGGTGTGATTCCGCCCGTACCTGCATTGTTGATCAGTATGTCTATGCGTCCGAATTCTTTGATAACGGTATCGACTGCAGATTCAACCATCTCTGTATTGGTGATGTCGCATACCACAGCGAGAGTCTTCACGCCGTACTTGTCAGCGATATCAGCTGCAACCTGCTCGATGAGTTCCTGACGCCTTGCAAGAGCCACGATATTTGCGCCTTTGCGCGCAAGAGCATGAGCCATCTGCACTCCGAGTCCGGTTGAACATCCTGTAACGATAGCAACCCTGTCTTTCAAGTCAAAAATGTCATTCATGTTTAGTCTTCCTCCAAAAGAATTTATGTAAAAACATTATAGCACTATATTATCGGTTTTTTGCCTTTATGCGAAGCTGTGACAGATTATCGAGAGCTTCTTTTAGCGTTTCGTCCTTCTTGGCAAAATGGAACCTGATCAGATGGTTCACGTCTTCCCTGAAGAAACTGCTTCCGGGGACGGCTGCAACCTTGACTTCCTTCGCCAGCCATTCACAGAATTCATGATCGTCTTTTACTCCGAATTCGCTCACATCCATCAGCACATAGTATGCGCCCTGCGGATCTGTGTACTTAAATCCCAGATCCATTAATCCGCCGACAAACAGTTCTTTCATGTGGGTATAATGCGCCTTTAGTTCAGCGTAATATTCATCACCAAACTTAAGCCCCGTAACGGCAGCTTCCATCAGAGGCGCCGCAGCTCCCACAGTCAAAAAATCATGGACTTTTTTCACACGGTCGCAGATGGGTTCTTCTGCGATCACATATCCGAGACGCCAGCCCGTGATCGAATAAGTCTTTGAAAGAGAATTGCACACGATGGTCCGCTCTCTCATTCCGGGCAGGGACTGCATATAGATATGTTTGTTCGGATCATAAACGATATGCTCATACACTTCATCAGTGACAACATAAGCATCATACTTGATCGCAAGATCCGCTATGGTCTTTAGTTCGTCATAAGTAAAGACCTTGCCGCAGGGATTGGACGGATTGCACAGAATAAGCGCTTTGGCGCCCTGTTTAAACGCATCCTCGATCAGATTGGGATCAAATGTAAAGTCGGGAGGCACAAGCGGTACAAACACAGGATCTGCCCCTGACAGGATCGTATCGGCGCCGTAGTTTTCATAGAAAGGACTGAAAATGACAACCTTATCACCGGGATTGATTATGCTCATCATGGCAGCCATCATGGCTTCTGTCGATCCGCAGGTGACCACGATCTCACTCTCGGGATCAATACTTATCCCGGAGAAATGCTCGTACTTCGCGGCAAGCGCGTCCCTGAAGTTCTTGGCTCCCCAGGTAAGCGCATACTGATGAGGGCCTGTAAGCGCAACTTCAGCCAGCCTCTTGGTTATCTCGCCCGGAGGATCAAAATCAGGAAAGCCCTGAGACAGGTTGACTGCTCCCGCATCGTTGGCTATCCTCGTCATCCGCCTTATGACCGAATCCGTAAAGCTCTCAGTTCTCTTACTCAGCTGCATCTGTACTCATCCTTTTTTCTCATACTTAACCGCTGTCACTATAGCAAGTATCCCTAACACAAACGGAGCGATGATGGTCATTTTCTTTTCCAAAGAGAAGCTCCCGCGCTGTAGGAGTCCGGGAATTCGTCTTCATTCCACGTCCAATGGTATTCAAGGACATCGAAGCCGCCCAGTTCTTCACTGTCACTTTGACTGCTCTGATAGGAATACTGTCCTTTGCTGTTCGAGGCCAGGACCCGGTATCTGCCGTCACCCGGTTCCTCGATACTGTCGATCTGATCGGAATATTCGGGAATGAATTCATCACCCTTCATATGTCCGTAGATGATCTCGGTATCGGTAAAGCGGACATAGTATTCTGCCTGTGATTCTCCGTAATACTCGTATCCCATGGATGCGGTATTCCATGTCCCCTGCAGGTATTCGATCGTTGTTGCCGCTTCTTCCACAGGCTCAGCGGCAGTATCCGGTTCGTCAACGGAAGTTTCGACTGTTTCCGATGCTTCCTCGACGATTTCTGTTGTCTCCGATACTTCAGCGGGACTTTCTGTTGTCTCCGATACTTCAGCAGCATTTTCAACTGCTTCCGATACTTCGGCAGGACTTTCAGATGCTCCGCACGCTGTAATCCCAATGCACATCATGATAGTAAGCATCGATGCTATGGCTTTCTTCATATATCCGTTCATCATCTAATACCGATCTATTTCCTGAGAAACATACCAAGGCCGAAAGCGATGATTCCGAGAAATACCAATAATCCGCCGCAGAACGTGAACTGGTTGTTTCCCTGGGTTTCAGGGTGAACGATTATCTCACCGTCAACGATCGCGTAGCTGACTACATCCGTATCTCCGACCTTGGGATCGATCCCGTCACTTTTGTACTTCTTTTTTTCCACATAAGTATATTCGGTACCGTTGTCGGTAATGCTGTACTTCACATCAAACTCATAATCGAGTTCGTCTTCCGTAGCGCCTTTGTCTTTTTCAATCTTGCGCTCGGACTGCGAAAGACTACGGCTGACCTTGTCTACCGATATGACCGTGGCAGTCTGTCCGGTCTTGATATCATCAAGAGATACCATGCCTGCGGGGTGATACAAAAACTTTCCAAAAAGATAAAGCAGAATTCCGATTACAAGAAATCCCGCCATGAAAGCGAAGCATGTCTTTGATTCCGAACTGATACTCTTGTTGCCTTTTTTGCTCATGTGTGAAATCCTCTTTTCTTACTCAAATCTATTACCGTAATCCAGGTTGGTATACTCATCTGTCTTCTCAACCGCATATACGTTATAGCCGCCGTTTCCGTATGTGTTCTTACTGAGCGATTCGGTAAAATCATCCGGCAGATACTCAGTGGGTATGCTCTTTAACGACATCGGCGTGGATTTAAACGAAGTATAAATATATGCTATTTCGTTATTCCCGAGATCCATCGCATATTCGTAGGAATGATTGTCGCAGTCTATCGCTTTATATACGGGATGGATAAAACGTGCGCTATCTTCATATTCCAGTTTATGCGTCACTTCTTTGCCGGGCTCGCCGAGCGTGAATTCGCTGTTCGCCAGACGGTCGATTTCTTTCGCGTAATCATCGTCGGAATAGTGACATTTCAGATACACTTCACAGGTCGGATCGTCCCATGTGTCCTGATATGAAAAATAGAATTCCGGCCCCTCTGCGCTTTCAAATGCGCTTGCGGGAACCGTTTCGGGGAAAGTAAAGAAACCGGTATGCACTTTTCCGACCACTTCAGTGGTATACTTATGCATCGCCGCTTCGTATTCATCGGCATTCTTCGTAACCTGCTTCGGGCCGCCTGTGAAAAAAAGAATGATAAAACCGACAAGAAGCGCCGCCATCAGAAGGATGCCGATGCCAAGTCCGATCAGGACGCCGATAACAACTTTTCTTTTTTTATTATTCTGTTCCATAATTCTCCAAAAAATCTGATGTCTGCCTATAGATATCAACCATCGTTTCCGAAGAAGGCAGGTGTTTGCTGTCAATCTCTATCAACGTCAGCTGTCCCTTAAAGATTTCTTTTGCGCAATAATAATATGCCAAGCGCAAATACCAATCCGCCAAGCAGGATAAAGAATCCCCAGATAAGATTCCAATAAGGAGCGCTTGTATCAAACATCTTATCAAGCAGCTTCTGCCAGAATTTCAGACCCGTGGCTATAGCGAACAGATCAAACAAAAGATATGATCCTCCGCACAGATAAACTGCTCTCCACCAGTAATTATTTCTGATCTCACGAAAAAAAGTGATGATTCCGAGAATACACAATACTGAAAGCATTCCCATAAGCAGAAAATAGATCAGGCCTTTGTTTTTCAGTACACCAAGCCAAAAGGATGCATATGATTCTCTGTCTATAAGAGCCCAGATCCTATGCAGATGAAATACTCCAAAAAATATAAAGAACCAAGGTTCCCATGAGTATATTTTTTTGCTCATGTCGTTAGTTTCCACAAAACCCGATCATTCATCAAATAAGATGATTCAAACATAAGAAATATTCTATCATTTATTCAATATTTTGGCATTATTTGGTTTTGTGGTATGACGTATATTTTCCGTTCATCCCGAAAAATCCAGTCTCGCTTTATGCGCCTGCGAATGCTGGAGTTTTCTGGGAATCTTATATAGTTTCCCATCCTTGATAAGCTTCGCGCCGGTCTGGTGATAATAAAACGTTATATCATTCTCTATACACTGCTCATGAACGCGTTCCACCCATGAATAATCGCACGGCCTTGCGTCTGCGCCCGACTCTCCGCCCACGGAAACATGTTTGATAACAGGAGTCCCGTCGGATGACCTGTATCCTTCTATATACGGCTTAAGATCGACCGAACTCAACATCGGCTCTATCATCACCGAATGATGAAACAGGGGAAGTGACAGGTAGATCGGCAGCCTTTTATCTGTCATCTCCTGATTCTCACAGGTAACGGCTATGATCACATGTTCCCATCCGTCACCCCATCCACTGGGAAGATGCTCTTTAATACGTTCCGGTCTTTTGGTGATCATAAAGAACGAACAATCTTCCCGTTCTCTCATCATCTCCCAGGCTTCATCCCTCCATTCATCCGCATCTGGGTGAAAAAAATCCGATGAAAAACAGGTATAGATATGCGAACCGTATGGGATCTTATACCTTCCCTTATTCTTGCCCGACTTTAATACTCTGACCGGAAGATCGAAGTTTTCGGTCTTGTGAACCACGGAAGGATCCCTGCCGACTGCCTCATCGCGGCGATACATATAACAATGCAGACAGCCTGCGCTAGCCTTCGTGCATCCATGCCACAGATTCCAGTTGGCCGATATCGGCGCGCGCGGATCGGTATTTAATTCCGGAAACAGTGAAAGCTGCTTCATACTTACAACTCTGTCGCATCCATCGCTTTTACTATACGCAAAAACTTGCCGAGATTGATCAGCGCTCTGACTCCTTCATCCACAATAACAGCCATAAATACGCCTATAATTCCAAGTTTCATGACATAGACAAATATGCATGCGCATAAAACCACTAAAACGGTTCCAAAGAGCTGCGTGTAAAGCATCCACTTCGTATCTCCGTTTCCTTTGATTCCGGATCCGACGATGATATTCCCTGATTTACCGAAAAGATTAAAGCAGACCAGGATCAGATAAATACCGCATCCTGTTATGATCTGCTCATCACTTGAGAACAGGGAAAGGATCTGCTTTGGAAATACAGCGCATATAACAAGGGTAACGGCAGCGATCGCGGCCGAAAGAAGATACGCCAGCTTAACCACCTGCTTATACTGTTCCTTATCCTTCTTTCCTTTCGCTTCGCCTGTAAGCGTCATCGTTGCATTTCCGAATGAACCGATGACCACAACGATCAACACTTCCACACTGAATACAATAGAGTAGATACCTGCCGCGATTTCATTTATGGAATTGAGAATTCTGATCGTCACAAGGTTTCCCACATTCCACGCAAGATCCTCCAATGCGCAGTTAATGCCAAGCTTAAGCGAATCAAGAAACGGCTTTACCGGTGCTTTTAATATTTCTTTTACCGGCGGTCTTGTAGTAAGCTTGGGACTTCTCATTGCGTTTGTAGCAAAGACAACTCCGGCAAATTCCGCTATGGTTGTAGCAATAGCCGCGCCTTCGATGCCAAGTGCCGGCAGGCCGAAGTGTCCGAATATCAGGGCATAATCAAGAATAATATTCGTACCCGAACGTATTATGCCGTAATAAACCATTGGCTTGGTATAATTCGAAGTCTGCATGATCACGGAGGTTGAACCCTCTATCCCGATAAGCAAAAATGTCGGCACATAATACTTCATATAGCCTAAGCAATATGGCATTACGCTTTCGGATACTCCCATCAGCTGAAAAACGCGTCTGCCGCATAATATCCAAAAGATAAATAATAATACAGAAGGAATGTTGTTCCATTTAAGAAGCGAAGCAGCGTATTCATTTGCCTTCTCCTTATTGCCGGCTCCAACATTCTGACTGATCAAAATAGATGCGCCGGCTGTGATCGTGAAAGCAACCGACATGGTGGTCCACATTGGTGACGTAACATTTCCCAGTGCACTCATATAAAGTGTATTAAGTTGTCCCAGGAAGATCCTGTCTATGATCATCTGCAGCTCAGATATAACGCTGCTGAGGATAATAGGCACTGCGATCTTCATGATCCTGTTTATATAGATTTTATTCGTGTTTTCTTCCATAGCGTCTATTATAGCAAAAGAAAACCTTGTAAGCATTACGTTTACAAGGCTCTCTTGAAAGGTTCAATATAAGGATTCGGTTACAAAACCGGCCTTGTCCTTCAATTCTTTTCTCTTTTTCTGAAAAAGCAACGAACCGTTGCTTGACACAGAATCGTTAGTCCATATCAAAATATATATTAATTAACGACATTATGAAAGGGGGGCAAATCTGCCCCCCCTAAATTTAACTGTATGTCCTTACGGATCAGAACTTGCCTGCCTTGGCAGCTTCTTCGATCGAAACAGCCGTGGAAACGGTCATGCCAACCATAGGGTTGTTGCCGGCTCCGATAAGGCCCATCATCTCAACGTGTGCGGGAACAGAAGAAGATCCAGCAAACTGAGCATCCGAGTGCATACGCCCCATGGTATCGGTCATGCCGTAGGAAGCAGGACCTGCAGCCATGTTGTCAGGATGAAGTGTACGTCCTGTACCGCCGCCTGATGCAACTGAGAAGTACTTCTTACCCTGCTCAAGTCTCTCCTTCTTGTAGGTACCTGCAACAGGATGCTGGAATCTGGTGGGGTTGGTTGAGTTTCCGGTGATGGATACGTCAAC
>JAEEGL016239280.1_pt1 | contig 10174 bp, 7 predicted proteins | sample 9134231 | NCBI WGS metagenome assembly JAEEGL01 (sample SAMN16246548, study PRJNA631951) | gut metagenome | biome: gut microbiome; feature: rumen; material: fiber-attached | host: Bos | place: Iran: Karaj | collected 2018-10
TGATTACGGAATAAGCAAGACCTGCGGAAATGTCGGCAACGGTTGCGCCTTCCTTCTGTGCCTGCTTAACCTTGGAGTTCATGAATACGGTACATCTGGTACCGAGGTCGATGGGGTGGGGAGCAAAGAGTGCTTCCTTGGCAAAATCAATAACGGAGTAATCAAGAGATTTTGCGAAAGTCTCGATGAAAGATCCGCATCCGGATGAACATGCTTCGTTCAGTAGGACGGAATCAACCGTATTATTTTTGATCTTGATGCACTTCATGTCCTGACCGCCGATATCAAGGATACAATCGACGCTGGGATTGAAGAATGCTGCAGCGGTGTAGTGAGCTACAGTCTCTACTTCACCGTCATCAAGCAGGAATGCAGATTTAAGAAGCGCCTCGCCATATCCGGTGGAACAAGCTCTTGCAATTCTTGCACCTTCGGGGAGATTCTCTTTGATCTCGGCCACGGATCTGATGGCAGTCTTGAGAGGGCTTCCGTCGTTGCCTGAATAGAAGGAATAAACAAGCTTGCCTTCTGCGTCTACAAGCGCAATCTTGGTGGTGGTTGAACCTGCATCGATTCCCATGAAAAGATCGCCTTTGGCATCTTTAAGTTCAGACTTTCCAACGCGGGCTTTATCGTGACGGGCTTTGAATTCTTTATAGTCATCCTCGGTCGCAAAGAGAGGATCCATTCTTGCAACTTCAAATTCCATCTTGATGGGAGCGGCCAGTTTCTGAACCATCTCCTCGAGAGAATAGGAAACATCGCCTTCGGTGCAAAGGGCAGAGCCGATGGCAGCGAAGAGATGTGAATTGTCTGTTTTCATTATGTGCTCGTCATCAAGTTTGAGAGTCCTGATGAAAGCTTTTTTAAGTTCGGGAAGGAAGTGAAGAGGTCCGCCAAGGAATGCGACATGTCCTCTGATGGGCTTTCCGCAGGCAAGCCCCGAAATGGTCTGATTAACAACAGCCTGGAAAATGGAAGCGGACAGGTCCTCTTTGGTAGCACCTTCATTGATGAGAGGCTGAATATCAGTCTTGGCAAATACTCCGCAACGAGCGGCAATGGTGTAAAGGGACTGATAGCTCTCGGCATACTTATTGAGACCTGAAGCATCTGTCTGGAGAAGTGATGCCATCTGGTCGATGAATGAGCCGGTTCCGCCTGCGCAGATACCGTTCATACGCTGCTCCGCATTTCCGTTTTCAAAATAGATGATCTTGGCATCCTCACCGCCCAGCTCAATGGCTACGTCGGTTCCGGGACAGAGTGTCCTTAAGGATGTGGATACGGCTATAACTTCCTGGGTAAAAGGAATACCAAGATGCTTAGCCAGAGTAAGTCCTCCGGATCCTGTGATCATGGGGTGGATCTCTTTGTTACCCAGCTTTTTGTATGCGTCGCTTAAAAGATCCGAGAGAGTCTCTCTTATCTTGGCAAAATGTCTTTTATAATCGGAAAAAAGTAATTTTCCGTCTTCGTCAATAAATGCAACCTTAACCGTGGTTGATCCGATATCAATTCCGAGTCTTACTACGTTTCCAGCCATTTCAAACCTCTAATGTGACAATTCTTTCCTAATTACATGGTTTTTAAAACCACATCAAACCATTATAGAGGGTTAACGGGGTAAAAAGCAACAAAATAAACTCCGTATTAAGGTTTTATTAACTGGGGGGCCTTGCCTTGTTATAAATGTCTGAAAATGGTAAACTTTACAAGGTTTTAAATCCTTGTTAAGGAGAGTTGTTTTGAGCAATTTAGATAAGAAATTTCGTAAGTATGCAATACCTAACCTGACCCTTTGGCTGATCATCGGATATGCCATAGGATATGTAATTCAAATGGCGGTTCCGAAGCTCATGTATTATCTGGCCCTGGACCCTTATAAGATACTTCACGGACAGGTTTGGAGATTGTTTACCTGGTTGATAATTCCACCCAATTATATCGAAGGTGAAGGAATGCCCAGCTTTATATCATTCCTTTTCATCATTCTGATGATGTATTGCTGTTACTGGATCGGAAATATCCTTGAACGAACCTGGGGAACGGTTAAGTACAATCTGTTTATCTTCTCCGGTATTATATTGACTGTTGTTTTTTCTTTTGTATGCTTTGGTTATCTGTGTCTGGTATATAAATATGATGTTTTGGGGGCATATGAGAGTTATAAAGCCATTCAGATGACTTCTAACGGGCTTACTCAGGATGCTTATGATTATCTGCGCTATGTGTATGACCGTTCTCCTGCTTTGTCAGGAACGCCCTATCTTTGGTTTTACTTCAGCACATATTACATCAATGTTTCCCTGTACCTTGTTTACGCCCTTACTTTCCCGGAAAGACTCATTTACATCTATTTTGTCATCCCCATCAAGATGAAATGGCTAGGTGTTGTAGACAGTGTTTATTTACTGTTCCTTCTTGTTTTCGGGGGAGCTATTACAAGATGCGCTGTTCTTGCAACGGTTGTGAACGTTTTGATCTTCTATCTGTCCAATATTAAGGGCAAAGTCCTTAATCCATATCAGATTCACAGACAAAACAGTTTCAAACGCAAATTCAACAGCGGCAGGAGCTCAGAAGCACCTAAGGGTGACAAAGCTCCCAAAATGCACGCGGGTACCATGTACAGACATAAATGTGCCATCTGCGGCAAAACAGATATCTCGGATCCGGATATGGAATTCAGATACTGTTCGAAATGTGCGGGCAGCTATGAGTACTGCTCGGTACATCTGTTTAAACATTCCCATGTCAGAGGTTAATGATGGATAAAGAAGTAGCATTCGGTAAGACTCTTGAAGCGCTGAGACATAAGGCTGCTCTTCAGGGTGGATTTATAGATAAGCAGGATATCATGGAGATGTTATCTCCTCTGGAACTTGATGAAACCCAGACCGGTATGGTCTTTGACTATCTCAAAGGCCGCGGTATCAGATGGAATATCAAGTTTTCCGACGAAGAAACCTTGCATGCAAACGATATCGCGGGCACTGACGGCATAACTCCTTCCGAGAACGAGGCGGTTTTATCCGAATTTGCCCTTGATAAGATAGATACCGATTATTTGAATGAATACCTGAAGGAACTGGACGAGCTCCCTGTTTTTTCGGACGGCGAAAAGAAAGCGTTCGCCATGAGCGCCATGGCAGGAGAGAGAGCTTCCATGGATAAGCTCATAAACTGCTATCTTAAGGACGTGGCTCAGATAGCACGTATCTATACCGGACAGGGCGTTCTTCTGGAAGATCTTATCGGGGAAGGAAATGCGGCACTTTGCCAGGGCGTTTTGATGCTTGATTCACAGGAAAAGCCGGAAGAGTGTGAGGGCTTCCTGATGAAGCTTGCAATGGACGCAATGGAAGAACTGATCTGCGAAGCAGGTGAGGAAGACAAAAAGGCGGATAAGATCCTCGAGAGAACAAACAAAGTTTATGACAAGGCCATGGAACTTGCCGAATCTCTTGAGAGAAAAGTAACCGTTAAAGAAGTTGCCGAATTCGCCAAGATGTCCGAAAAGGCAGTCAGGGATGCGCTCGAGATAAGCGGTTATAAGATTGAAGTTATTGAGGATGTAAGAGAGCAGTGACGAAACAGGTTTACGAAGATTACAAATATTTCATGCAGGATGCGGGCTGTTTCTATGTAGGGGCAAAATATACCCTCAAAGAGATTACCCTTAATGAGGATATTTTGTTCAAGTTTCGTAAAGTTGTTGCGGAGAGCATCCTCCCTTCCTATTCGGAAGAGGATACTCTAGAGACCGTACTCTATTATCTGAAGCCCGATGACTTCGTGTTCCAGGTATTTAAACAGATGAATGCCGATGTAAGAGTCAGCATCAAAGTTAAAAAAAAGCTTCTCTTCGGCAAAGAGGAAGAGGTCTATCAGACTAAGTACATCAAAGTAAAAGAATTGGTTTCAATGAGCGAAGAAGAGAAAAAGAAAGCAGGTCTTCTGATCCAGGAATTAAAAGGAGGAAAGCTGGCACTGCTTACAGTCTGATCTTCGTCTGAGTAAAGGATTGTTATGGATATTGAAAAGCTTAGAAATTACGAACTGATCGAAAAGAAAGAATTGAAGGATATCGCGTCAGTCGGATACCTTCTTTCACATAAAAAGACGGGAGCAAGAATCTCCGTCATCGAAAACGACGATTCAAACAAGGTGTTTGCAATAGGCTTCAGAACTCCTCCCACCGATTCAACCGGTGTGGCACATATTCTTGAGCACTCCGTTCTCTGCGGATCCAGAGAATTTCCTCTCAAGGATCCTTTTGTGGAACTTGCCAAGGGTTCACTCAATACCTTTTTAAATGCTTTTACATTTCCCGATAAGACCGTATATCCCATTGCATCTACCAATGATACCGACTTCAGGAATCTGATGCATGTTTATCTTGATGCGGTTTTCTATCCCAATGTATATAAGAATGAGAGCATCTTCCGTCAGGAAGGATGGCATTACGAATATGATGAGGAAGGAAAACTCATCATTAACGGTGTTGTCTACAATGAGATGAAGGGGGCAAGATCCGCTGCCGAAGATATCATTTCTTCGGAATCTATGTTCTCACTGTTCCCGGACAATGAATACGGCGTGGAATTCGGAGGAGACCCGGATTACATTCCTTCTCTTACATATGAGCAGTTCCTTGATTTCCACAGGAGATATTACCATCCTTCAAACAGTTATATCTATCTCTATGGTAATTCCGATATGCTCTCAGACCTTGAATTCATCGACAGAAAATATCTGAGCAGATTTACTCAGCTTGATATCGATTCCTCCGTGAAGCTGCAGAAGCCTTTTTCTCAGCCTGTTAAGGTTATGAAACAGTGTCCTCTTTCACAGGGAGAAAATGCGGATGAGAATACTTTCTTCTCCGTTAACTTCGCTCTTGAAGAAGCGCTTGATACCAAAACAAGACTTGCTTTTGAGATGATCGACTACGCGCTTGTGGGAAATCCCGGTGCACCTCTTCGCAAGATACTGGTAGAGCAGGGCGTTGTGGGTGATGTATCCAGCCGTCTTGAGACTTCCGTAAGACAGCCTTTCTACAGCATTGTAGGTAAAGATGCGGCTATGAGCATGGAGACCAGATTCGGTCAGCTCATAACCGAGACAATAGAGTCCGTTGCCAAGAAGGGCTTTGATAAGAATGCTCTCAGAGCTGCCATCGATTCAAGCGAATTCAGATACAGAGAAGCTGATTTCGGCAGATACCCCAAGGGACTTATGTACGGCATCACCATGTTTGATTCATGGCTCTATGATGACAGCAAGCCTTTCGACTACATCGAGGCAGATGATGCTTACGAATTCCTCAGGGAAAATATTGAGACCGGCTATTTCGAAAAGCTTGTAAGGAAGTATTTTATCGGAAACAAGCATAAGTCCTATGTATGTGTACGTCCTACCGAAGGTGTTTCCGAGGCAAAAGAAAAAGAGCTTCGTAAAGCACTGGACAATATTCAGGCTACGCTTAGTCCTGCGGAAAAGAAGGCTATCGATAAGATGATCGAAGGCCTTAACAAGTTCCGTGACACTCCGGATTCGGAAGCGGCCATCAAGTCTCTTCCCATGCTCACAAGGGATGAACTTACACGTGAGATAGAGCCTATCATCAACGATATCTCGGATGTGGACGGTGTGCCCTTTATTTTCCATGACATTGATACCCGTAAGATCGGATATTTAAGGCTTGCGTTTAAGACCGACAAGATCGGAACACAGTACCTTCCTTACGTGGGACTTCTCCGTGATGTGCTCAGCATGGTTGATACCAAAGAGCACAGATACGAAGATCTTAATCCTATGATTGATCTTGTGATGGGCGGATTCAATGTATCCACCGAACTTTATTCTCTCTATCACGAGAAAGAAAAGTTCGTTTCTACATTTGAAGTTAAGGCTAAGTATTTCAATGAAAGATCCGGAGATGCTTTTGATCTTATAAGAGAGATTCTTCTTGAATCCAAATTCTCCGATCTTCGCAGGATCAAGGACATTCTGGTTGAGATCAAGAATTCCATGCAGTCAAGCTTCCTCAGTGCGGGTCACTCGATCGCTGCAGCTAGAGCCATGGCCTCAGTTTCAAAACAGTCCGCATTCTCCGATTTGATTCAGGGTATTTCTTATTACAGATTTATCTGCGATCTTTTGAATGCCTATGATACCAATGCGGGAATCATGACCGAGAATCTTAAATATGTATCGGAGCTGATTTTCAGAACAGAGAACATGATCGTCGACTATACCGGTGACAATTCCGAGGCGGATCTGTTAAAAGAAAGAATCGCATCCTTCAAAGAGGAACTCTATACCGAAAAGCACAGACCCGTATCTCAGAATATCGATCTTGTTCGTAACAATGAGGGACTTATCACTTCCGGACAGGTAGTGTTTGTCTGCAGGGCAGGAAGGTATGACAGACACGGTCTTACTTTTAACGGTGCTCTCAAAGTACTGAAAGTATTCCTCGGATACGATTATCTGTGGATGAACGTAAGAGTTAAGGGAGGAGCATATGGCGTTATGAATGCCTTTACTCCCGCCGGAACAGGATATTTTGTTTCATATCGTGACCCGAACCTGACTAAAACCGTCGATGTATATGAAGGGGCAGTAGATGCTGTTTCGAACTTCGAGGCAGATGAGAGGGCAATGACCAAACTTATCATCGGAACCATCAGTGATATGGACCTTCCCCTCACACCTTCCGCTAAGGGCTCCCGCAGCTTTAATTCATACATTACGGGAATCACCGAAGAAGATCTTCAGAAGATCAGGGACGAGGTTTTGGACTGCACTCCCGAGGATATCAGGAAGACCGCCGAGTACATCAGAGAAATGATGTCCGATAACAAACTTGTTGTAGTCGGTAACGAAAAACTCATTCGCGAGAATGAAAAGCTCTTCGGAAAAGTGGAGAATCTGCTGTAAATTGTTTTCTTTTTGCAGGAGGAATGTTATGAAAAAAATGAATCTTTTCGGAAAACTTGCAATAGCCGGACTTCTCAGTGTTTCAATGCTCGCGGGATGCGGCAGTGCGGACAGTGCATCGGGAAACTATGCTGTCGCTCCCTCCGCTGTAAACGGCGGTGAGTCTTATGATTATACCGCTGAAGAGGCGATAGCGGATTATGATTACGGCTTTGACAGTTATGACATGAAGGTGGATGAGACGGCAGGAACGAGTTCATCCGCACCCTCCGCAGTTGATACGAGCAGAAAGCTCATCACCACTTCATATCTTGATGTTGAGACCAAAGAGTTCGATCAGCTTTATTCCGACATTGAGAACTATGTTAACGGCGCAGGCGGATACCTCGAATCCATTAACACATATAACGGAAGCCGTTATTACGGTGAAGTTGTTGAGAGACATGCGGATCTTACCGTAAGAATCCCTGCGGATAAACTGGATGATTTCATCAAGCAGATCGGCAATGCCGGAAACATCACCAACAGAAGCCAGAGCGTAGAAGATATCACTCTTACTTATGTTGATCTTGAAGCTCACAAGAAGACTTTAAGAGATGAGGAAGCCCGCCTTGAGGAGTTCCTCAGAAATGCCGAGACTATCGAAGATATGATCTATATCGAGGACAGACTTGCCAATGTCAGATATCAGATCGAGAGCATGGAAAGCCAGCTTCGTACCTATGACAATAAGATCAATTATTCGACTGTATATTTAAACATCAGCGAAGTTGTAGAGTATACCCCCGTTGTTTACGAAGAGCCTACAACCTGGCAGAGAATGAAGGACGGCTTCTCCGAACAGCTTGAAGATATCGGAAGAGGATTCAAGAACTTCGCAGTATGGTTCGTATCACACTTTATTTACCTTATCTTCTGGGCAATCGTGATCTTCGCAATCGTTAAGTGGATCATTTATCTTAATTCCGATAAGAGAGCAGCCAAGAAGGCGGCCAAGGCAGCGGCAAAACAGAAAGCTCAGTACGAAGCATATCAGAATACCATGAACAATCTCTCCGGTACCGCTCCCGTTGCCGGTAATAACGCACAGCCTCAGCCTCAGGCACAGGCTAAACCCGAAGAAAAGAAATAATATGTCAGAAAAAAAATCAGGATTTGTCGGCGTCATCGGTAAAGCCAACGTCGGAAAATCAACTCTCGTAAACAGAATAATCGGCCAGAAGATCGCAATTACTTCTCCCAAGCCTCAGACTACCAGAAAAAAGGCAAGAGGAGTATACACGGACGAAAGAGGACAGATTGTTTTTCTCGATACACCCGGCATCCATAAATCCAGAAGTAAACTCGGGGATTATATGGTCTCCAGTGCATGGAGTTCTTTTGCGGATGCGGATCTTATACTGTGGCTCGTTGAGCCTGCGGATCATTTTACCGATACGGAAGAACTCATTTGTACCAAACTTAAAACTCTAGATTGTCCCATTATACTGGTCATCAACAAGACAGATGCATATCCCAAGGAAAAGCTGCTCAGCTTTATAGCCGATTACAGCAAACATATGGATTTTGCCGAGGTTGTTCCCATTTCTGCTCTTAAAGGCAAGAATGTGGAGGATCTTGTTGATACCGTATTCAAGTATTTGCCCGAGGGTGAGCCTTTCTATGATGAAGACACCATCACGGATCAGCCCGTAAAACAGATCGCAGCAGAGATAATCAGAGAAAAGGCTCTTATGTGTCTCGGAGAAGAGGTTCCTCACGGACTGGCGGTTGCAATCAACCAAATGAAGTACGAAGGAAATATGTACAACATCGATGCGACAATCTATTGCGAGAGAGATTCTCACAAGGGAATGATCATCGGAAAAGGCGGAAGCAAGCTTAAGGAAATCGGCTCCAAAGCTCGCCCCGAGATTGAGGAATTATGCGAAAGCAAAGTATTCCTTAAGCTTTGGGTCAAGGTTAAGAAAGACTGGAGAGATTCGGACATATTACTTAAGAACTTCGGATTTGATAAATCTCAGTTATGAATGATATTTTTTCCTGTACCGGGATGGTGTTAAGATCCAGGCCTGCCGGTGAAAATGACAGACTCATAACACTTCTTGCAGGTACGGAAGGAAAACTGAATGTATTTGTGAGGGGCGCGAGGAAACCATCTTCGCGCTTTTCAGCATCTTCGGAAAGTTTTGCATTCGGAGAATTTAAGTTAAGCCACGGTCAGAGCGCATACTATCTGAACGACGCGGATATATCCAATTATTTCGAGGAATTCAGAACAGATATCGAGCTTGCCTCGTATGCGTCTTATTTTGCGGAGATAGCGGATTATTATTGTGTGGAGGGAGAAGACTCCACGGCGATGTTGGGACTTTTGTATGCATCGCTCCTTGCTTTGAATAATCCCAATTTCTCATACAGACTGGTAAGATGCATTTTTGTACTCAGGGCCATTGTTATAAACGGAGAATTTCCCGGACTGCCTGCGGGAAGAGTATTTAACGAGGCGGTTATAGCAGCTGTTGACCGCATACAAAATGCCGATCTCAGACATCTGTATACTTTTAAACTGACGGATCCTGCTGAGGATGAGCTGTTCAAACTTACAACGGATTACGAGAAACGTTTTATTGACAAGCATTTTAAGTCACTTGAAGTGCTGTCGGCACTTTAGATAGGAGGTACCATGAGAAAGAAATTCGGATTATTTGCACTTTGCCTTTCACTTATGCTTACCGCATGTTCTATGCCTGCAATCGGATCACAGGGGAATGATGCCGGTTCTCGTCAGGAAGAAGAGGATGATGAGGAAGAAATCGTCATCGAGCTTTCGGATAAGAAAGTAGAACTGGAAGCAGGTGAAGAGTTTGAAGTTGAAATCGAAAACTACGATGACCTGTCCAAGGTTAAGATTGAGGTTGAAGATGAAGACATCGCCGAGGCGGAAATTGACGATGAGATCATTACCATTACCGCTGTTTCCGAAGGTAAGACCAAGATTACCGTAAGTGCCAAGGGATGCGATGATGTTAAGATAACCGTCAAGGTTACCGCGCCTCCTGTTCCTGAGCCTGTTACCGAATTTCCCGAAGCTGACCGTTATGTCTGCAAAGTGGAACTTACCAAGGATGTCTGGAGGGAGATTATAGGCTTTCCCGATGATGAGCTTGATGAAGTTGTAGAATTCTTTGCTGGTCTTAATATTTCCTTGAATTTCTATTTGGAA
>JAEEGL016597545.1_pt1 | contig 10174 bp, 10 predicted proteins | sample 9134231 | NCBI WGS metagenome assembly JAEEGL01 (sample SAMN16246548, study PRJNA631951) | gut metagenome | biome: gut microbiome; feature: rumen; material: fiber-attached | host: Bos | place: Iran: Karaj | collected 2018-10
GGCTCGTCGACACCAGCGAGAGCAAAGCCCCACACATGGACTTTCATGCCACTCCAGTAGGCAGGCACATCCACGCTGATAGAACCAGCGGAACGTTTCACCATGCTAGCGCCCGAGAGAGGCGAGAGGATGCCAGCCTTTGCATCGGGGCAATAGACGAAGAGGGCAATTTTGTCGTCGGCGGTGGCGCAACCCATGACGGTGGTGTCGAAGGACACGTCGACCTGCTGGGGAGTGTCGAACTGAGGGGTGCCGAAACGAGGGCAGTGCATACTACCGCGTGCGACGATAAGGTCGGCATAGTCGATAGTGATGCTGTCGACGGTGTTAGCGTGGACGAAGGGACGGTTGTCCTTGGTGAACAGGCCACGAGTGGTGGTTTGCTCATTGTTGGCCTTCTGCTTGTAGCCTTGATTGATGGCAACAGCAAAACGGTTGGACAGGTCAACGACGGCCTTGAAGATGGCACGAGACAGCTGCTGTTTCTCGGTGTTGGGGTTCTTGACGAACGGATTGTAGGCGCGGTAGATGTTGCGCCCTTTCCACATGAAGCCGACGGCGGGACCGAGTTTACCCACCTGCACGCCCATGTAGCCATTTGCATTTTTACTCATACGTTTTGTTTTTTAGGGTTAATATTGGACAATTTTAACTTAAATTTAACAGATGCTCGCAGGGAGTATTCACGGAGTATTCACGGAGTATTCACGGAGTATATATATAGAGAGTATAAAAAGGGGTTTACGCCATTCCCAGAGCGGTCACCGCTTCCCGTCCACATGATACTGCGAGGAATCCCGCTGCACCAGCGAGAACGAGTTCGCAAATGTACTTGACGACCTTGAGGACGACAATCCACCAAGGGTCAGAGACTTTGATTTTTGCTTCGGCTGCTGCCTCGGGGTCGGCAACGATGGCCTTAATCTGTTCGGTTGTGAGTTTGATTTTCATGGTAAAATACGCTTTTGTTTTCGTGGGCAAAGGTACAAAAGAAAAGAGACAACTTTGGTTGTTGTCTCATTTTCTCATTATACAATGCTGAATATCAAGGGATATACTTTGCATTATATAATATATAGTCGAGAATCTCGGTGAATGCTTTTTGTGCGCTCCTCAAGCGTTTTACTCGAAATCTAGCGATGTCGATGTCGCGGTAGGTAATTTATTAACAACTTTGACGATGCAAAGATACGAAATTTTTAATGTAGATTGTAGATTGTAGATTTCATTTGCAAAAAAAAATTACTTTTTATTAATGAAATAATATTAATATACCTTAATAATATATATGATACACGTAAAGCATTCGCAATCTACAATCTACAATCTACATTTGAGACAAAAATGGAAAAAGTCAAATTTTTCGACTACCAGGGGTACCGTTCCGCTACCCTTTCCCTGCCGCAGGGGAAAAGAGTGGGCTGACAAGTGGTTTACGAACTTGGACGGCAGGAGTATCAAGCTGGTTCAGGTGCTGGACGCTGGCGCTGGTCAGGAAGAGGCACAACCGACACCACCCGAGATGCCAGTTTCGGATGACGAACTGGAGTTCGGCAAGTGAAGTTTATTGTTCATTGTTATTAGTGTGGCCCTCTGTCCTTCGGGATGGAGGGTTTTTTAGTGTAGATTGTAGATTGTAGATTTCAAATGCGCGGGGATGATGCCGTTGGCGGTTTTGTCCGCATGCCGCCGAATTTGCGCGGGTGCGACGGCGGAATAGCATGTTCCCGCAATAAAAATGCCCCATCCGCCCGCTGACAAAGTATTCCCCCCAGTTTCATTGGCGACCAAGTTGATAGTAGGACTAAAGGGTGCACCAAGGCGGTTGATAGGGTGATGGTACGGCGCTGGTGCGGTGAAAAGTTTTTTTTGGTGCCAATATACTATATTTCGTTTTTTGGCGTTAAGGGTGATATGAAAATAAGAAAGTATATATATATACTGCTGGCGGCGATGGTTTTCGGTGCTGTGCCGGCGAGCGGGCAGTCGGAGGCCGAGATGATGACGAAGCGCTACACCGATGCCTACGACAGCCTGATGAACAGTTTCTACCTCCGCCAGTTCTCCCACAGCCGCCTATTGAGCAGCCGCGAGCTGAACATGGACGAGTTCGACATGATTCCCGACTCGGTGATTGCCAAGCGCCTGGCTGCACTGCACACCGTGATTCCGATGACTTTCAACAGCGAAGTACGCTCATACATAAGGTTCTATCTCAAGTATATGTCGCGCCGGCTCGACGTGATGCTCTCGCTGGGGCAGTACTACCACCCGATGTTCGAGGATGCCCTGAGCCGCTACGGCGTGCCGGAGGAGCTGAAGTACCTGACCATCGTGGAGAGCGCCATGAACCCCATGGCCACCTCGAGGGTGGGTGCCGCCGGATTGTGGCAGTTCATGTACAGCACGGGCAAACTCTACGGCCTGGAGGTGAACTCGGTGGTGGACGAGCGCAGGGACATCTACAAGTCGACCTACGCCGCCGCCCATTTCCTGAGCGACCTGCACCGCGTGTTCGACGACTGGACGCTGGCCATAGCGGCCTACAACTGCGGCCCCGGCAACATCAACAAGGCCATTGCCCGCAGCGGCGGCAAGCGCGATTTCTGGGAGATATACTATTTCCTGCCGCGCGAGACGAGGGGCTACATCCCCGCCTTTATCGCGGTGACCTACGTGATGAACTACTACCGCGAGCACGGCCTGCGCCCCGTGGCGGTGAAGGTGCCCCTGCGGACCGACACGCTGATGGTGGAGAGCGACGTGATGATGTGCTATGTGGAGGAGTATACCGGTGTGGACGACGAGGAGCTGCGCACCCTCAACCCGCAGTACCGCGCCGACTATATCCCCGGTGCCACAGGTCCCTATCCCATCTGTCTGCCGACGGACAAGATGGAGATTTTTATCACCCATCAGGACTCTATCTACGCCCGCTCGCAGGACAGCCTCGCACGCCGTCCGATGACGGTGGAGCCGAGGAAGACGAAAGGGCAGAGGGCCAAGGAGTCGAAAGGCGGAAAGAGTGGCAAGGGCGGCAGCGGCCGCTACCACACTGTGAAACGCGGCGAGACCCTCTCGTCGGTGGCTCGCCAGTATGGCCTCTCGATAAGCCAGCTGAAGAAGCTCAACGGACTGAAACGTGACCAAATCAACGTCGGCCAGCGCCTGAGGGTGAAAGGGTGATTTAAAGTTTAAAGTTTAAAGTTTAAAGTTTACAGTTTACGGTTTACGGTTTACGGTTTACGGGTTAAAGTTTACGGTTTACAGTTTACAGTTTGACATACGGGTTGGAAATGGACTTAAAAAAGATAAAGGAAATAAAAGGACTGAAATACTGGGTGGCGACGGCGGTGTTCGTGCTGGTGATACTATTCATCGACCCCAACAACCTGCTGGTGACCATGAAACTGGGCCGTCAGGTGTCGCAGCTCCACGATGAGGAGCGCGAGCTGGCCGAAGCCATCGTGGAGGACAGCATCAACAACGCCGCCCTGAAGAACAACCGCGACGCCCTGGAGCACTACGGCCGCGAGAACTACTACATGAAACGTGCCGACGAGGATATATTTGTGATTAAATAACAGGAGTGAAAGGGAGTGAAGGGGAGTGAAAAGGAGTGAAGAGACGATACTTCAAGCTAGCAATAGGATTGTCAAAATGATTATCAATAATAAAAAAACAAGTTGTGAGAAAGGCAAATTTCATTTGTCCTTTCACTCCTTGGTACTCATTCTTCTCATGGCAAGTCTGACGGGCTGCAACGCGTTGCGCAACTTCATGTCGCGCGACCTCGAGGATGAGGATTTTATCATCGGCCAGCTGTATGTGGACGAGATGGTGGACGAGACGCCGGTGATTGCCAAGCCTGTGGAGACTCCCAGAAGCAGTGGGAAGAACCCCCTGGGCCTCAGCTACAGTCCCGGCGACAATCAGCAACTGTACGAGGCCATCAATTCGTGGCTCGGCGTGCCCTACAAATACGGCGGAACCGACCGCAACGGCATCGACTGCTCGGCTTTTGTGGGCACCATCTACAAGCAGGTCTACGGCGTGAAGCTCAACCGCACGGCCAACGACATGCTGAAGAACGTCACCCCCATCGGCAAATCGCAGCTGCAAGAGGGTGACATTGTGTTTTTCAAGAATTCGAAGGGTAAGGTGTCGCACGTGGGCATCTACCTGAAGGATGGCCTCTTTGCACATGCGTCGACAAGCAACGGCGTCAGCGTGAGCCGTCTGGACAACGCCTATTGGGAGAAACATTTCTACAAGGGCGGTCGGGTCAAGAAGTGACATAACCCCCTCCCCCTGCGGGTACTCCCCCTTGAGAAGGGGGAGAGTTGGGAATCTGGATTTACTTTGTGTTTTTGTAACCGAGGGCCAGGAGGAGCGAGACGACTTTGTCTTTCACTTCGCCCTGGATGATGATTTCGCCGTCTTTGGCGCTGCCGCCGGTGCCGCACTTGGTCTTCAGCTGCTTGGCCAGCGCCTGGAGGTCGTCGTCGGCACCCACGAAGCCACGCACCAAGGTGACGGTCTTGCCGCCGCGGTGGTGACGCTCGATGCTCACGCGGAGCTTCTGCTTGTCGGGAGCCAGGGTTTCTACCTCGGGTTCCCCGTCGTTAAAGTGAAAATCGGGGTTGGTGGAGAAGACGATATTGTTCATTTGCGTGCAAAGATTTTGACCGAGCCGGGATGGTTGACGAAGTGGAGCTCCTTGCCCAGGTTCTCTCCCTCGCCGTCGATGTTGACCCACTTGTGGACGTTGCCCTCGATGACGAGCTCTTTGGCGCGGAACATCTCGGCATGCTGCGAGTGGTCGAGGAGGTTCATGAAGGCCATAGGGGCGGTGATGAGGATATGGTCGAGGGGTATCTTGTCGATGATGGAGATGTCGATGAGTCCGTCGCTGAGGTTGGCCTTGGGGGCCACGGAGAGGTTGTAGCCAAACTGGCGTCCGTTGGCCACGGCGATGAACCAGGCGCTGCGCTCGAGGGTGCGGCCGTCGACGGTGAGGCGGTAGGAGTTGCTCTGGTAGCTGGCGTATTCGCGGAGGATGAGGTTGGTGTAGGCCGCGAAGCCGCGGGTTTTGGCGGCTTTCATCAGGCGCGCGATGTAGGCGTCGAAGCCCACGCCGGCGGCGTTGACGGAGATATACTTGTCGTTGATGACGATGGAATCGATGAAGTGCTCGTTGCGCTGGTTGAGGAGCTTGATGGCGCTGGCGGGGCTGAGGGGAATCTTCAGCGAGCGGGCCAGGCCGTTGCCGCTGCCGCATGGGATGATGCCCATGGTGACGCCGCTGTCCTTGAGGCCCTGGGCCACGTCGTTGACGCTGCCGTCGCCACCCACGGCCACCACACAGTCGTAGCCCTGGTCGACAGCCTCGCGGGCTATCTCGGTGCCGTGGTGGATGTGCTCGGTGTAGCGCACGGTATAGTCAAAGAGGTCCTGGTTGAGGTTCTCCTTGAGGAGGTTCTCTATCTTCTTCTGTTTGCCAACGCCCGAGATGGGGTTGACCACAACGACGGTCTTTGTTTTCATTGGGCTAGGAGTTTGTTGTTCATTACACGGGTGAAATATTGCTGCACCACGGCTTTGAGGAAGCGGATATTCTTCGGGGAGCCGAATGCGTGACGGCCGCAGAGGACGGTGATGTCGTGCTTGGCGGGGTCGTCGGGGTTGTTGCTGACCATGCAGAAGTAGTCGTTGCCGAAGTAGACCTGCCAGCCCTGCGGCTGCTGTTTGATGCTCTTGCCGAAGGCAACGACTTGGTCGTCGAACTCCAGGCGGTCGATGAGCGAGGGCAGGAGGTCGGTCTGCTGGACGATGCGCTGGTCGACGCGTCCCACGGGATTCTGCGGGTCGTAGACAATCATGGGGATGCGGTAGGAGCCGTCGTAGTCGAGGTACTCGGGGCTGAGGCCCGGGCCGCTGTGGTCGGCGGTGATGATGAAGAGAGTGTTGTCGAACCACGGCTGCTTCCTGGCCTCGTTGAAGAAGTGGCGCAGCGAGTTGTCCATGTATTCGACGCACTTGAGGATGGGGTGCTTGCCCTCGAGGAAGCGGTCTTTGTACTGCTCAGGCAGGGGGAAGGGGTCGTGCGAGGTGACGGTGAAGACGGTGGTGAGGAAAGGCTCCTTGAAGGTGCTGGTGTGGCGCACGACATATTGCAGGAACGGCTCGTCGTAGACACCCCATACGTTGTCGAAGTCCTTGTTGCGGCTGCGGCTGTCGGCCTTGAACTCGTTGAGGCCGAGGTATTCGTGGAAGCCGATGCGGGCGCATACCTTGTCGAAGTCCATCACGCCGTTGTGGCTGCCGTGGAAGAAGGCTGTGTGGTAGCCGTGGCGGTTGAGGACGGTGGGGATGCCGGCGATGGAGTCGTTGCGATAGGTGCAGTTGACAAACGGCACGTTCATCAGCGTGGGGATGCCGGTGAGGAGGGCCGTGATGCCCTCGATGGAGCGTTTGCCGTTGGCGCGGCCCTGGTAGACGGTGCTGAAGCGAGCCAGCGAGTCGAGGAAGGGCGTGCGGGTGTCGGCATCGGCCTGACGGTTGTAGGTGCCGCTGTATTCCTGGCCGAAGCTCTCGACGATGATGAGGACGATGTTTTTCGGCTGTTTCGGGAGGGTGTCGACGACCAGGGTGTCGGCAACGGGGCTGCCCACGCCGCGGAACTCGGGGCTGAAGAGGCGGTCGGCCTCCAGCTGGCTCATGTATTCATGAGGCTCGAGCTGGGGCTGGAACAGGGTGCGGAGGATGTTGTAGCCGCTGTTGCTCACCACCGGGATGTTCTTGGGCTGGCAGAAGGTGGCGGCATCCGTCAGCTGGATGAATCCGCCGAAGCCGCCGCGCAGGAAGAACCAAGCGACGAGCAGTCCCACGCCGAAGCCGGTCCATTCGTTGGCTATGGCGGTGTAGGGGTTGCGCTTGGACAGACGGATGCGGAAGTTGAGGATGAGGAAGGCGATGATGATGAGGATGCCGAAGACAAAGGCATACCAATAGTTGACCATGAAGTGGGGGATGAGCTTGTCCATGGGGCCGCTGTTGCCGAGGTAGGTGAATATCTCGTTCGACAGCATGCGGTAGGTGTATTGGAAATAGGCCGAGTCGGCACCTTTGGCCACCAGCACCACCAGCCACGGCAGGATGTAGAGGGTCTCGGCGATGATGCGATACCATTTCTTCCAGCGGACCTTGACAGGCAGGAGCATCAGGATGATGTACGGCAGCAGGACGGAGCAGACCGTGGCCATGCCGAAGACGAAGTTGCCTCCGAGGATGCCCATCCATTCGCCGAAGCTGTCGGGGCGGAAGATGTGGCTGTTGGCCACGAAGAAGAGCACCTGCATGGCCAGCAGCGAGCCGAAGGCCAGCAGCAGCTTCCAAAGCAGGTAGATATAGGTGTTATGTCCTTTGTGTTCCATGGTCTAGATGATTGTTAGGGTCTCCATCCGGAGGTTTCGAGAATCTTGCGGCTGTCGGTCTCGGCGAAGAGTTTGCCGAGGCTGGTGCCGCTTTTTTTCATATATTGTTTGACAATCTGCCATCCGATGTAGGCGTTGGTGCGTGGGGCAGAGCCGTCGCCGAAGGCATTGGTCTTTGGGGCGTCGTCGAGGAGGTTGCGCAGCTTGGCCATATCAGTGCTGAAAAGCACGTCGTTCTGGATGAGCCACCCCCACACGTTCTCCAGGTTCTCCTCCATCCAGTCGAGCTGTTCGCGAGAGTAGCGCAGCTTGACGGTGTCGGGCGTAGCGGGCAGCACCTGGTCGAGGAAATAGAGCGTTTTTCCCTCGGCAATGGCATAGTCGAGGAAGGTGAGGTCGCCTTCGGGCAGCACGATGTGTGCGCGGGCGGCGGCAGACATGGCGTCGGATGCGATGTATTCGCGACGGCAGAGGCGTGTGATGTAGGTGGGCACCCCGAATTGCTGCATCTCCTCGCTGTGGCCGAGGGTGTAGCAGTCGATGGAGATGGCCACATCGGTCAGGTTGCTGAAGACGCGGTTGGGATAGTTGCCGATGTCGGCGGTGATGAGGGTGTAGAAATTGCGGTAGTCGATTTCGGGGCAGAGCTCGCGGGCGCGCGCTGTGGCATCGCCCAGCTCCTGCTCGAGCCACGAGAGGTCGTGGTAGAGGCTGTCGGTGACGGCATAGACATGATGCACAAAGGGGTCGTTGACGAATCCATTAAGTGCAGCCATGAATTCTGGATTCTCGGGGTGGTAGTTGAGCAGCGGGGTCTGAAAGTCGGCGGCATTGCCTTGATTGGCAAAGAGGAACTGCTCGAAACGGTGTATCGTCACCGGCTCGGCCTTGTGGCCGCAGGCGGCAAAAGCCAGCATCGCTGGCAGCAGGTATGTGAGAAGACGTCTCATCAGTTGGTCAGTTTGAAATATTTCTCCAGCACGCGGAGACCTATGTAACGCTCGCGGCGCAGGTCGCGGAACTGGTCGACGTAAAGGTTGGCGTTGCGGGCCATTTCTTTGGCCTCTTTGATATGGCTGCTGTAGTAGTCGAGTTGTTGCTCGAGGTCGCTGAAGTCGTCCTTCACCTCCACATAGTGGACTCCCGGCACCAGCCGCTCTTCCATGAACCACGACTCGCACGTGGGTTTGGGCATGACGGCCAGCGAGTTGCTCGACATCACCCAGCGCAGGTTCGATGCCACGTCGTTGCCCTCGAGGGCCATGATGTAGCGGTAGTCGAGGTGCTCGTAGAGCGAAAGGCGCGGTGCGGCGTTTCCCGAGTTGGGAATCTTCTCTTCGGCAAAGGGGCTGCCGCCCGAGAGGGTGTTGGCCACGTCGACGCGCGGGTTGCCGGCGAAAGTGTTGCAGAACTGTAGTCGGTTGGGCCGCTGGCCGATATAGCCGCGGAAAATGGCGCGGTCGGCCTTGGCCTCGAAGGGACGGCGGTCGCGCAGGTAGACATAATGGCGGCACTTGTCGAGTTTCAGTAGCACGCTGTTGCTATTGTCCTCGCTGCCCTGAGCGTGGGTGTCGTTGCTAAGGCTGCGGCTCTTCACGATGGAAGGGTAGGGGGGAATGTCGCGCACGTCGCCGAAGACGTAATTCCAGCGCAGCTCGGGGTCGAACCATTGCAGCAGCTCGCGGCTGTCGTAATAGTAGGTGCTGCCGTGGTTGCGTTTCAGCAGTCCGCCGATGGTCTGGGCACCGGGGCCGAGGGCGCGGTGCTCGTCGAAACGGCAGTAGTAGTTCACGCGGTCCTCGATGTAGGCTTCGTCGTAGAGCCGTCGGCATGCCTCCATCTCGTGCTTCATGCGGCCGCGGAACAGGATATCGGGTAGAATATCTCTAAAGCCGGCTTTGAGGTAGTAGCCGGCTTTAGAGTTTTTGCCACTGTGCAAGATATAGCCTATGGTTGCGTTGGCCATGGGGCTTATTCTTCGGTTTTCTGTTCTTCCTTCTCGGCCTTTTCGGCTTCGTTGAGGATGCGGAGTTTGGCCTGCATCAGCGCAATCTGCTGGCGGGCGCCCTGCATCTTCTTCTCGAACTCCTGCTTCAGCAGGTCGGCCTGCTTGGAGCTGGCCAGGAAGCCCAGGTTGTTCTCCCAGAGGCTGAGGTCGCTGCGCAGTTTCTCAATCTTCTCCTGGAGTTCGGCTTTCTCGTTGTTGACGAACTTGCGTGCATCGCCGCCGGCATTCTTGATGCGCTCGCGGTAGGCGGTTTCTTCGGCCTCGCGGGCGCTGATTTTCAGCTGCTCGAAGATGCGGTCGATTTCGCCGCGGAACTCCTTGTGCAGGCGGTCTTTCTCGGCCATGGGCACGAATCCCACCTCGGCCCAGCGACGCTGGAACTCCTTGATGGCGGCCAGGTTCTCCTCGCGGTCCTCGCCGAACTGGTGGGCCTTCAACTCGCTGAGGATGGCCTCTTTCTGGGCCAGGTTCTCGCTCTCCGAGGTGCGGCGCTCGGCAAAGAACTCGCTCTTCTTGGCGAAGAACTCGTCGCAGGCTTTGCGGAAGCGCTGCCACACTTTCTCGCTCACCTTGCGGCTGGTGGTGCCGATGAATTTCCACTCCTGCTGCAATTCGAGCAGCTCCTCGGTGGCTTTCTTCCAGTCCTCGCGTTTGGCGATGGCTTCGGCCTTGAGGCAGAGGTCCACCTTCTTCTGGTAGTTGGACTCCTGCTCGTCGCGGATGGCGCCGA
>JAEEGL010444854.1_pt1 | contig 10173 bp, 12 predicted proteins | sample 9134231 | NCBI WGS metagenome assembly JAEEGL01 (sample SAMN16246548, study PRJNA631951) | gut metagenome | biome: gut microbiome; feature: rumen; material: fiber-attached | host: Bos | place: Iran: Karaj | collected 2018-10
CACTCAATCAAAATTATATTTCCAATTGAAAGCAAGCTTTCATTGGAAATATAATATTGATATGTGGATTAACTTAGTTACCTTGGGGGAGTCATGTTTGCAGATCATGCTCAGATAACAATTAAATCAGGCAAGGGCGGGGACGGCCATGTGAGCTTCCACAGGGAGAAATACGTGGCAGCCGGCGGACCCGACGGTGGAGACGGCGGCAAGGGCGGAGACGTCATTTTTGTCGTGGATAAGGGTATGAACACCCTTCAGAATTTCAGATACAAGAAAAAATATGAAGCTGAAAGCGGTGAAGAAGGCGGAGGAAACCGCAGACACGGCAAGAGCGGTAAGGATCTTATCCTGAAAGTCCCCGAGGGAACAGTCATTTTTGAAGCTACCACCCATAAGGTAATCACGGATATGTCCGGGGATAATATGGAATTCAACGTCCTCCAGGGCGGAAAGGGCGGTAAAGGGAACTGGCATTACGCCACTTCCACGATGCAGATACCCCAGTACGCAGAGCCCGGAGGAGAAGCCATAGAGGTACAGATAGAACTCGAGCTAAAGTGCATAGCCGACGTAGGACTCGTAGGCTATCCTAATGTAGGTAAATCGACGCTTATCTCAAGGGTGACTAATGCAAAGCCAAAGATTGCCGATTATCACTTTACGACCCTGGAGCCCAACCTCGGCGTGGTGGATCTTGACGGAGCTTCAGGCTTCATAATCGCAGACATTCCCGGACTTATAGAAGGCGCCGCGGACGGAGTAGGTCTTGGCCATGATTTCCTGCGCCATATCGAACGCACAAAGGTATTGATACATGTGGTAGACGCTGCATCTGTCGAGGGGCGCGATCCTATAGATGACATAGAAAAGATAGATCATGAGCTTCTATCCTATAATGCCGATATGTCTAAGAGACCTCAGGTCATAGCAGCAAACAAGCTGGATCTTCTGTCAGATGAGGACAGGGAGGCAGTATTAAGTAAGCTGCGTGACAGGTATGAGAAGGATGAGGTCAAGGTTTTTCCCATTAGCGCGGCCACAGGAGAGGGACTTAAAGAGCTGCTTTACCATGTGTCACGCCTTGTGGAGGAGCATAAGGATGAGGGCGCGAGGTTTGAGCAGGAATACTTCCCTGAGTTCACCATCTCGGCAAAGGAGCCTGTAAGTGTCAGCTATGACGAAAAGAATAACGAATATGTGATCGAGGGACCCCGTGTGGAGAGGATGCTTGGCTATACCAACCTGAACTCGGAGAAGGGCTTCCTTTTCTTCCAGAAATTCATGAAAGAAAACGGTATCCTGGATGAGATGAAAAAGCTTGGCATACAGGAGGGGGATACGGTAAGGATCTATGGACATTACTTCGACTATTATGCCTGAGATAACGGAGGAAATATGAAGCTTACATCCAAACAAAGAGCATACCTTAAATCACTTGCGATGGAAATGGATCCTGTTTATCAGATAGGTAAGGAATCCCTTACCCCCGAGATAGTGACCGGCCTTGATGAAGCGATTACCGCAAGGGAGCTTATAAAGATTTCTGTCCAGAAAAACTGCGATGATGATATAAAGCAGATAGCCGAAACAGCCGCTGAACGCACAAAATCAGTGGTAGTACAGGTGATAGGCAGAAAGTTTGTCCTGTACAGGCCGGCGAAGAAACCAAAGATAGTTTTACCAAGACCGTAAGATGAATCCATACCGCACAGGTATCCTCGGAGGAACCTTCAATCCCATACATAACCAGCATCTGCTGCTTGCTGAAACGGCCTTTGAACAGCTTGCTCTCGATAAGGTCCTGCTGATCCCCAGCGGCATATCCTACCTGAAGGAAGGGACAAATGTACTGCCTGCCAGCATAAGATATGAGATGTGTACTCTTGCGGCAGAGGGTATCGATCATATTGAGGTATCCGATATAGAGATCAGAAGAGAGGGAAATTCCTATACCTGTGATACGATAAGGGAGCTTAAGGAAGCATTTCCTGATAACGTGTTTTATTTTATCATCGGAGCGGATACTCTTTTCATGATGGATAAATGGCGTGATCCGGGCTATATATTTGCCAACTGCACTATAGCTGTAGCGGCAAGACTTGACGGAGACAGCTATACAGATGATAAGATAAAGGAAAAGGCTGATGAATATAAGGCCGCATATGATGCAGAGATCAGGATCATAAATATCGATGTCTCCGGTCTGTCCTCCAGCATGATAAGAAAAAAAGCGGCGGCAGGAGAGGATATCAGGGCATTTGTACCTGAGGCTGTAGCTGAATATATAGAAAAAAACAATCTATACAGATGAACGAGAGAAACGAAGATCTGAAAAAGAAAATGAAGAAGATCCTGGATAAGGATCGGTATCAACATACGCTTGGAGTCGCTTATACCGCAGCCTGCCTTGCCATGAAGTATGGAGCTGATATGGAATCTGCGATTACGGCAGGATTATTGCATGATTGCGATAAGTGCATACCCACGGACGAGAAGTTCAGGCTATGCAGCAAATATGGTATAGAGCTTACGGATTTTGAAAAGAATAATTCAGCCCTTATCCACGCGAAGCTCGTAGCATACCTTGCTGAAAACAAAGACGGGATAGAGGATGAGGACATAATCGCTGCGGTACGGACACATACTACCGGGGAGCCCGGCATGAGCCTTCTGCAAAAGATCATCTTCACGGCTGATTTTATCGAGCCCAGGAGGGACCAGGCGGCAAACCTTAAGGAGATCAGGGCCCTTTCTTTTGATGATATCGATCAGGCGATCGAAAAGATATTGTATGATACACTGAATTATCTGGGCAAGAAGAAGGATGCTCCGATCGATCCGACTACGAAACGGACGTATGAGTACTACCATAAAAACTAAGACGTCTGTTTCGACGGGATATCAGGGTAGCAGGAATGATAACAGGCATGGCGCGATCGCGCTTTACAGGAGACGGAGAGATAACAGATGAAAGACATACAGGATGTGATACAGGGACTTCAGGAGGCGCTGGATTCAAAGAAAGCCGAGGATATCAGGGTGCTTCCCATATCTAAGATTTCGGATGTGGCAGATTATTTCGTGCTGGCAACCGCAAACAATGTCCATCAGATGGAAGCCCTTCAGGATACTACCGATGAGTATATGATGAGATCTGGTTGGAATGTCCGCAGTATAGAAGGCCATGCAAGGGATAGATCGAACTGGATACTTATGGACTACGGTGACATCGTTGTACATCTGTTTGACAGGGAGGCAAGAGAGTTCTATAACCTGGAGCGTCTTTGGAACCTGTCATAAAAATCATCTGTTCTATGACTCTTGTTCCACAGATGCCGCATCTTTTTGGAAGGGTAGAGCAATCGCGGTCATAGAACCCTTATAATGCCGCCTCTGTAACGGATATGACCATAGCATTAATATGCAAGGATCACTTTATATCCGTCGAATAATAGGGAAGTATCAACACCTGGCCCGCGTAGATGTCGGAAGCGGAGACCAGATGGTTTATAGATACTACCTCTGAGATATAATCATCTGCTGTACGATAATCATCAGTCATGTATCTGTTTGCCAGAATGCTCAGATTCTCACCCTTAGCTACAGAATACGAAGTATAATATTTATAGCGCGCCTTATCATTATCTTTCTCACTCGCAAAAGAACGTATCGACAGTGTAAAAGTGGCTATCGTCATTACTATGAACATTGCTGCGGCGAAGCGGAAGATTGCCTTCTGACGCTCATGCCTTCTGCGCATCTTTGATCTTTCTAGTATCCTTTTCCCGGTTCTTTCATTATCCTTCATCTTGTTCTCCCCCACTCCTTGTCGAACATCTGTTTGTATCGTTATTATATCGAACATATATTCTCCTTGTCAACAAAAATCGAACATATTTTCCGAAAAAATGTTCTATTTTTTGAAAACCTGTGGTAAAATACATAAACAAGGCAATATTCAGGAGTAATCATTGATTCCTGTAACAGGCAAAACATCAAGGAGAGGTTCAGGCTATGGCAAATGGAAAATTAAGCGAAAAGCAGAGACAGATACTTGAGTATATTAAATCAGAGATATTGGATAAGGGATATCCGCCGGCTGTCAGGGACATCTGCCAGGCAGTGGACCTAAAATCAACCTCATCGGTACATGCTCATCTGGCTACCCTCGAGAGGAATGGTTATATAAGAAGGGATCCTACAAAACCCAGGGCCATAGAGATACTGGATGAGGATTTCAATCTTGGGAGACGCGAGGTAACGAACATTCCCCTTGTAGGAGCGGTTGCTGCAGGACAGCCCATACTTGCTGAGCAGAATATAGAAAACTATTTCCCGTTCCCGGTGGAAATGGCTCCGAACGCCCAGTGCTTTGCATTAAAGGTTAAGGGCGAGAGCATGATCAATATCGGGATAAACGACGGTGACTATGTCTTCGTGATGGAAACGAATCAGGCCAGGAACGGAGATCTTGTCGTAGCCCTGATAGACGATTCAGCTACTGTCAAAACCTTTTACAAGGAAAAGGGATATATCAGGTTGCAGCCTGAAAACGATAACATGGAGCCGATCATAGTAAACGACTGCAAGATACTCGGAAAGGTTTTCGGAGTTTTCAGATTATACTAAGCTATTGCACAGGGACTGTCCCGTGTGATAGAATACACAAAGCTTAATATTCCGGTGAAGAAGCGTGGGGTGACCCAAAGATACCGGCGAGATATGTCTCAGGAGAGAGGATGGCCATCGGCTGGAAGCCGTCCGGGATGAATGCCGGGAAGATATTCAGGCGCAGAGCCGGAGCGACACAGGTTCACGTTACGGATCTGAGAGTGATAAAAACGGGTGGTACCGCGAGATTTTCGCCCCGGGGTACCACCCTAATTTTATTTTAAGAAGGGAGTAATCAAATGGCTATTAATGCTGCTGAACTCGAGGAGATCAAGGCAAGGGCACTTGAAGCTATACAGAAGGCCGGTGCTTTGGAAGCCCTGAACGATGTACGGGTCGCCTTTACGGGAAAGAAGGGCGAGCTTACCGAAGTCCTGAAGGGCATGAAGGATATTTCACAGGAGGATAGGCCCAAGGTCGGCGCCCTCGTCAATGAGACCAGGGACATCATAGAAGATGCCATAAGCAAGGCAAAGACAAATCTTGAAGCGTCAGCCCTTGAGGCAAGGCTTAAGCAGGAGACCATAGATGTGACACTTCCCGCAAAGAAAAGGAAGCTTGGGCATGTACACCCTAATGCCATCGCTCTTGACGAGCTTGAAAACATCTTTATCGGAATGGGATATGAGGTAGTAGAGGGTCCTGAGGTGGAAAAGGACTACTATAACTTCGAAGCACTGAATATCCCCGCGGATCATCCGGCCAAGGATGAGCAGGATACCTTTTATATAAACGGAGATATGCTGCTGCGCACACAGACCTCGGGAACACAGATACACGAAATGGAGAAGGGAAGGCTTCCCATAAAGATGATATCTCCCGGAAGGGTATTCAGATCCGATGAGGTGGATGCCACCCACTCACCCTCATTCCATCAGGTCGAGGGACTTCTCATTGACAAAGAGGTGACGCTTGCGGATTTAAAGGGCACCCTTGAGACATTTGCTAAAAAGCTTTTCGGCGAGGATACAAAGGTAAAGTTCAGACCTCATCATTTCCCATTTACCGAGCCTTCCGCTGAAATGGATGTTTCCTGCTTCAAATGCGGAGGCAGTGGCTGCCGCTTCTGTAAGGGAGAGGGATGGATTGAGATCCTCGGCTGCGGAATGGTGCATCCGAATGTGCTTGAAATGTGCAAGATCGATCCGCTGAAATATAAGGGCTTTGCTTTCGGCATAGGCCTTGAGCGTATTGCGCTGCTTAAGTATGAGATAGACGATATGAGACTGCTTTACGAGAATGACCAGAGATTTCTCGATCAGTTCTGAGGGAGGGTTAGATAATGAAGACACCATTAAGCTGGATAAAAGATTTTGTTCCTGACCTTAAATGCACGGATCAGGAATTTGTAGATGCCATGACCATGTCCGGTACGAAGTGTGAGGGTGATGAAAAGCTGGATAAAAACCTGGAAAAGATAGTGGTCGGTAAGATAGAGAAGATAGACAGGCATCCTGACGCTGATAAGCTGATAGTATGCCAGGTAGATATCGGTAACGATACCGTCCAGATCGTGACCGGCGCCCCCAATGTCAGCGAAGGAGATCTGGTCCCTGTAGTACTCGACGGAGGAAAGGTCGCGGGAGGACATGACGGCGGCCCCCTTCCCGAGGAGGGTATAGAGATAAAGGCTGGAAAACTCAGGGGAGTGGAATCAATGGGCATGATGTGCTCGATAGAGGAGCTTGGCTCCTCAAGAGATGTTTTCTCTGACGCGCCTGAGGACGGTATCTATATCTTCAGTGCCGAATCCGGAGTGAAGCCCGGAGATAATGCGGTAGAGGCTCTAGGCTTTAATGATACGGTATTTGATTATGAGATCACTTCTAACAGAGTGGACTGCTATTCGATAATGGGAATAGCCAGGGAGGCTGCGGCAACCTTTAATCTTGTATTTAAGTATCCCGATGTAAAGGAGACCGGAAACAGCGAGCAGGCTTCCGACTTTATTTCCGGCAGCATCGAGGATATGGATCTTTGCACCAGGTATATCGTCCGTGTGGTAAAGAATGTGAAGATCGGGGAATCACCCGACTGGATGAAAAAGAGGCTTCGCGCGGCGGGCATCAGACCCATCAGCAATATAGTGGACATCACCAACTTCGTGATGCTCGAATACGGACAGCCGATGCACGCCTTCGATCTTTCTACCATAGCGGGGAATAAGATCGTAGTAAAGCGCGCTAAGGACGGTGATACCTTCACCACCCTGGACGGGGAGGAGAGGAAGCTCGACAGTGAGGTGCTCACTATCTGTGACGGTGAAAAGGCTGTCGCCCTTGCAGGCATCATGGGAGGAGAAAATTCCATGATCACCGATTCCGTGCATGATGTACTCTTTGAGGCAGCGACCTTCAATGGCCCGAATATCAGGAAATCTTCGCGCAGGATAGGCCTTCGCACTGATTCATCCGGAATATTTGAAAAGGGACTTGATCCGAATAACGCCTATGACGCTATGGAGCGCGCCTGCTCACTGATAGAGGAGCTTGGCTGCGGCGAGGTGGTCTCCGGGCGTGTAGATGTACATGGAGAGCTTCCTGAAAAGAAGCATATCCCTTTTGAGCCCGAGAGGATAAATAAATATCTCGGCACGGATATCTTAAGGGAGACCATGCTTTCCTATTTTGAAAGGCTTGAAATAGACTATGACAATGAAAAGAATGAGCTCATAGTCCCTACCTTCAGGCAGGATGTTTTAAGCTTTGCGGATACCTCGGAGGAGGTTGCAAGGCTTTTCGGATATGATAAGATCCCCACGACGCTTCCGAAGGATTCGGCGCAGCCCGGCGGCCTTCCGTTTAAGCTGAGGGTTGAGAAGCTTGCAAGGGATACCGCCTGTGCCTTCGGTTTTTCACAGGCCTACTGTTATTCCTTTGAAAGCCCCGAGGTCTTTGATAAGCTGCTGCTTGCGGAGGACGCTCCGGAGAGGAAAGCCATCCAGATATCAAATCCCCTTGGAGTTGATTTCTCGATCATGCGTACACTGCCTTTAAATGGGATACTGGGTTCGCTATCTGCCAATTTCAATCACAGGAATGAGAACGTAAGGCTTTTCGAGCTCGCAAACATATATATACCAAAGACAGAGCTTCCGATCACGGATTATCCCGACGAGAGGATGCAGTTTACGCTGGGAGCCTATGGGGATATAGATTTCTTCGAAATGAAGGGAGTCATCGAGGAATTCCTATATAAGGCAGGCATGAAGGAGCGTGTGAAATATGAGGCTTCGAAGCGCTCATATCTCCATCCCGGACGTCAGGCGGACATAATCTACGCAGATAAGATCATCGGCTATCTGGGGCAGGTGCATCCTCTGACGGCAAAGGCATACGATATGGCAAAGACAGATGTCTATATCGGCGTGCTGGATATGCCTGAGATAGTTGAAATGGCTTCCTTTGAGCCACGGTATGGAGGGCTTGCCAAATATCCCGCTGTTTCAAGGGATCTTTCCATGGTAGTCCCCAAGAGCGTCAGTGCTCAGGATATCGATGATATCATAGTCCAGCGAGGAGGAAAGATACTTGAAAATTTCCGTCTCTTTGATATCTATGAGGGCAAGCAGATAGAGGAAGGCAATAAGAGCATGGCCTATACCGTAGTCTTCAGGGCACCTGACAGGACCTTATCTGATGAGGATATCAATGCCGTGATGAAGAAGATACTTAACGGTCTGGAAGGTCTGGGTATTGAGCTTCGCTCATGACGGAGAAGCTTTTAAGGTCAGATTTTTATTATGATCTTCCCGAGGAACTGATAGCCCAGGACCCTCTTGATAAGAGGGACGATTCCAGGCTTCTGGTGCTTGACAGGGATACAGGAGAGATACGCCATGATATCTTCCATAATATCGTTTCGTATCTTCATCCCGGTGACTGCCTTGTATTAAACGATACAAAGGTCATCCCTGCAAGGCTTCTCGGGATAAAGGCTGATACAGGCGCTTCGGCCGAGATCCTGCTCTTAAAAAATAAGGGTGGTGATGTATGGGAGACCCTTGTGCGTCCCGGGAAAAAGCTCCGGAAGGGCGCTGAGGTCATATTCGGGGAAGGGGCCCTTAAGGCTCAGATCATCGAGGTGCTTCCCGACGGAAACAGGCTTGTAAGGTTTTATTATGATGGAATATGGGAGGAGGTTCTTGATTCTCTGGGTGAGATGCCCCTTCCTCCCTATATCAGGCATAAGCTTAAGGACAGGGACAGGTATCAGACCGTATACGCTAAATACGAGGGATCGGCTGCCGCGCCTACTGCGGGACTGCATTTTACGGATGAGCTCCTTGATTCCATAAGGACTATGGGTGTGGATACCGCCTTTGTGACGCTTCATGTGGGGCTCGGGACCTTCCGTCCTGTAAAGGAAGACAATATCCTTGAGCATCATATGCACAGCGAGTGGTATGAGATATCCGAAGAGACAGCCGATAAGATAAACTCCGTAAAGGAGAGTGGGAGAGGACGGATCATCTGCGTCGGCACTACCTCGTGCCGGACTATTGAGGCAGCTTCATGCCAGGACTCAGACGGGAAATGGCATGTCGCTTCCGGAAGCCATGAGACCGATATATTTATATATCCCGGATATGAATTTAAGATAACAGATGCGCTGATTACGAATTTCCATCTGCCTGAATCAACGTTGCTTATGCTTGTGTCAGCCCTCGGCGGATACGACAATATAATGAACGCATACCGTGAGGCAGTATCAGAGAAATACAGGTTTTTCTCCTTTGGGGATGCGATGTTTATAAAGTAAAGCAAAATGATACATCCTGTATAATTCTCAATCAAGCAAAATTTCTCTGACATTCCATAAACTTTCCCATAGTAGTATAATATAAAATAAGTCAACCATAGAACTTTGAATATACAGGAAGCGTTTTCACAGTATGATGCGAGGAAAAGGGAAGAGGTATACAATAACATTAATACTATTCTTTACAATAACTATCCTGTCATCATGCGGTGACAGTTCTAAAACTGATGCCGGTTCAACGGACGGCGGCGGGACTGAGGCGCAGCATACCGATATCATCACCGAATCCCAGAACACAAGGAAACAGCTTGATGCAAACATACAGTCCGCCCAGGCAATGCTAAGCTCCGTCTCCGCAAATGGAGAGCCTGTGGACAGCACGGATATCATACGCCACACTACCGGGGAAGCACCGGCAGGCTATAAACCCAGAGGTCAGATGGCGAGCAGCAAATATGGTCGATATAATACAGAAAAGATATATAACAATATAAATTCCGGACCGGATACCATAACTACCATAACAAGAACCACGCCTTAGGAAAATGTTTTTCTGCCATTACATCTATGATCATCGTATAATATTTTAGATATATGTCTTTACCGAGAGGGAAATATGAAGCTGACAGGCAAATTAAAAAAGCTGGTTGAAAATGCAAAGACCAGGGAAGAAGCAAGGGAAGCCATCAAAAACGCAGGCATGCTTCTTGATGACGATGAACTAGAAGAAGTATGTGG
>JAEEGL011077884.1_pt1 | contig 10173 bp, 10 predicted proteins | sample 9134231 | NCBI WGS metagenome assembly JAEEGL01 (sample SAMN16246548, study PRJNA631951) | gut metagenome | biome: gut microbiome; feature: rumen; material: fiber-attached | host: Bos | place: Iran: Karaj | collected 2018-10
ATCGCTGAAAAGCCAGATTTACAGTGGTGTTTAATTTCTGTTGATATTACACACTTCCGTTTCTTTGATGAATGGTTTGGTAGAGAATCTGGCGATTTATTGCTCGCTAGATTTGGTGCTGCTTTAGCAGAAAGCAAAAAAGAAACTGGTGGATTAAACGGTTATTTCGGCAAAGATGACTTCGCTATTTTAATGCCATATAACGAAAAAATGATTAATAAGTTATACAATGATTTACGCGCAGTGGTGATGTCTTTCGGTTCATCCGCTGGCTTTACACCAACCTTTGGTGTGGCGATTATCGAAAAAGGCTTGTCATTAATGGATGCTTTTGACCGTGCAACAATTGCGGCCGCTAAAGCAAAGAGCGATACAACTAGCCGCATTTCTTACTACAACACAGAGATGCAATTCTTGGCACAGAACGAATCTCGCGTTCTTTCAGAGTATATGGAAGCCTTTAAAAACGATGAGATTACCTTCTATTTGCAACCACAATGCCGTATCTCTTCTGGCAAAATCGTGGGCGTCGAAGCTTTAGCGAGATGGATTAAGAAAGATGGTACAGTTATTTCTCCAGGTATCTTTGTGCCTGTTTTAGAAAAATACGGCTTTATTCCTGACTTGGACATGTATATTTGGGAAAAGGTTTGTAAAGAACTACGCAGTTGGATTGACACTGGTCATCTTCCAGTACCTGTTTCTTTAAATGTCGCAAGAGCAGACCTCTTCTCTATTGATGTCGCTGAAACAATCATGCAACTAGTGGATAAATATCAACTTCCACATAAATTAATTAAGATTGAAATTACTGAATCTTCTTATGGCGAGGCCACAGAACTAGTAGAAAAACTAGTGAATAAATTACGTAGTAATGGCTTCATGGTCTTAATGGATGACTTCGGTAGTGGTTATTCTTCCTTAAATATGCTCAGTTCCTTAACAATTGATGCGATTAAGTTAGACATGAACTTCTTAAAATTTGAAGGAAAAGACTACGAAAAAGCCATTCACGTTTTGGAATCGGTTGTTAATATGGCCAAGGTTATAGCCCTCCCTATCATCGTGGAAGGCGTGGAAAAGAAAGAACACGCTGACTTCTTGGAAAGTTTGGGCTGCCGATATATCCAAGGCTATTATTTCTATAAGCCAATGCCGATTGAAGAACTTAAGCAGTTGCTTTTAAATGAAGATATTATTGATCAACGCGGCTTTGTTGTGAAACTAAACGAACAATTAAGAATTAGAGAGTTTATGGATAAAAATATTTTCTCCGATTCCATGCTCAATAATATTATTGGTCCTGTTGCTTTCTATTCATGGGACGGTAAAAAGACAGATATTGTTCGTTATAACGAACAATTCTATCAAGCTGTTCATGTTCAAACTTTTTCTGAGCGCTTGAATCATATCGAACAATTCATCCACAAAAAAGACGCTGAAAAAATGCACAATGCCTTTAAAAAAGCAATGGAAGATAAATTGACTGGTCATTCTGAGATTTTAAGATTCTATACCCCAGATGGCACGATTTTAAGCTTCAACATTCACTTCTATTATTTAGGTAGAAAAGAAGGCGGAGAACGCTTCTATGGTGCTGCTCAAAACGTCACAAATTTGACCGATTTATTAGAAGAAAAGAAACTAATCGCAAATTATTCAAAAGAAGGCTTAACGTTCGTTAGAAAAGTTAATAACGAAATGTTCTATTCGGTGGCCTCTAGTGGTATCGCTGATCTTTTAGATATCACTCCTGAACAACTAGAAATGGAACTTAATAATGGTGATTTCGCTAAAAAGCGCGTCGTTAATCGCCGAAAGTACGATGCTTTCATCAAAGCGTTCCTTGAATTTTCAGAACAAAACAAGAACTTTGAAGCAACTTTAGAAGTATACGATGCCCATCATAGACCAATTGTTTTGAATATTACTTTCACTTGTGTAAGTGATATGGCAAATAACATTCAATACATTCTTAGAACTAAGGCTTACTAATGGCCTAATTTGACTAATAGTTAGAACGTGTTATAATTTTCCAAGTAAATATGGAAAAAAGAAAAGATCCAGTCATCATTGAAGATGAAAAAGAAAAGAAGGCAATTGCCTGGGAGAATAACATTCTCTTATACTTAATGCCTAGTGTCGGTTTGGTGGCATTCCTATTTGGATTAATTGGCTTTATTTTAGTCATTCCAAACAACACTGGTGTTGCTGTCTTTTTAATCCTATTAGCCGCTCTTGGATTAGGTGGTGTCACCTATGGCGTAGTTGAGTTTCTTAAGCGCCGTAATAAACGCCGCGCTAAACAGGTTGAAGAAGCGGAAGAAAAATAATTATTTACCAAATATATAGTCTTTGATTAACTCAAAGGCTATTTTTTTAACGATGTGACGCTTTTCTTTGGAAGTATTCTTCCATTCTTTTCTCATCGTTGGAAATTTATTGATCAATAAAGGAATGGCTTCAACTTTAGAAGGAATATTCTCTATATCAGCTTTATCGGCAATGTTAAATAAGGTATCAACAAATAGATTTTTAGTTTCTTCATCTTGTTCGGTTAAAGTTTTATTGATTGTATTAACGATACGTGTAGATTTATTGCTGTACGCATTAGCGTAAACAAATGAATGGCCATCTATTTTCCAAGTAAAGAGATCGTGCTGCTTAATTAGTTTAGCGGTTGAACAAATAATCTTTTTCGCACGGAATTCTGGCATTAAGCGTCCAATAATTGATTCGTTAGGGGTGTATGCGTTAATGAATGGATTAATCGCCTTATAATCCTTATCGTAGCAACTTGATGGATAATTAGGCGCATCAAAAGAATATATTGAGGCCAGCCTTTTCTTTTTATTCAACTTTTTAGCGGCAGTAATCGCTAAACGACCACCTTTAGAATGGCCGAGCAAATATATTTTCTTAAACCAGAATTTATCAGCGATGAAATTTGCATATTTACTCGCTTCAATTTCAGAGGGAACGATTTCTAAAAAGGACATGTTTAAGTCTTCTTTCCATCCTAAAGTGGAAGCATCAGTGCCACAGAAGGAAATATATAAATTCTTATTTAAGATAAGACAAATCGCTTGAAACTGTTTGCTGCTGAGTTTGTCTCTTTCTTTTCTAAAGAAAGCAAAGCGAGTATCTTTGTATCGAGGGGCATTACAGAACCTTTTTAATAGATCGATGTATTTCATCTTTCTAGCGGATGTATTATATGGAGGCTTATAGGCCTTAATGAGCTTATAAACATCATTAGCCTTGGTCTTCTTTTGATTTAAGCCCAATTCATCATAAGGAACATAGGAAATCGCTGCGATAATTAAAGCATCGACTTCATTAAAGTGCTTTTCTTTGAAAGATATATCCTTATATTGTTTTAAATAATCAAAAACATCCATGTAAATATCTTAACATCTCTATAAAAGAATAGTGTTAATAATTAACAAAAGTATTATAAAATAATAAAAGCAAGGTTATAGAAATATAAACTTATTCAAAAAATAGAAAATAGAGGTTAATATGAAAGGCTGGCTAATCGTTAATACATTTATGGATAACCAAAAGTTTGTAAACTTATACAAACTCCTTTCTGACGCTTTTAATAAAAACAATATCTCTTTAGAAATAAAAAGAGCGGAAGATATCTCTTTAGAAGTAGGAAAACCCCTCACATCTAAACCAGATTTTGCTATTTTTTGGGATAAAGATATCTATTTAGCGGAACGCTTAGAATCTAATGGTATTAGACTTTTCAATAATAGTCGTGCAATTAATTTGTGCGATAACAAGATCTTGATGTATCAGGAATTATCCAAAAACGGAATAATCATTCCTCGTACCTTTATCGCTCCTAAGACTTTTGAAGGATTGAATTACTCTAAACGTGATTTTTTAAATAGAGTTATAAATGAAATTGGTTGGCCAATCGTTATAAAAGAAGCATATGGCTCCTTTGGAGAGCAGGTCTATTTAGCTAATAATTTAGAAGAAACCAACAAGATTATCGATTGCATTGGTTATAAAGATTTTTTAATTCAAGAATTCATTGCCTCATCCAAAGGAAAAGATATCAGAATTAATGTCGTTGGTGATAAAGCAGTGGCTTCTATGCTAAGAGAAAACAAGAATGATTTCAGAAGCAATATATCTAATGGTGGAACTGGCGCCAACTATAGCCCAAAACAAGAATATATCGATCTCGCCGTTAAAGCTAAGCAGGCCTTAGGTCTTGATTTTGCAGGTGTTGATGTACTCTTTGGCGAAAATGGACCAATTATTTGTGAGATAAACTCCAATCCACAGTTTGCCAGCACTTTAACAGCCACGGGTATTAATTTGGCAGACGAAATAGTGGAATATATTTTGAGACAACTATGATAAGTGGGTTAATCATCTATTCGAAAACAGACAAAGATAAAAACGCCTGGTTTATTAATAGGTGCATCGAAAGATTTGCTGAAAGCGATGTAAAACTAATCTACCAAGATGTCGGTAGTGTTTTAGATTACGTTGCTAACAATAAAGTCGACTTTGCCATCTATCGTTCTAGAGATTATAAGATAGTGGAAAAGTTAGAATCTTTAGGCATCAAGTGCTTTAACAATTCTCTCACCAATAAAATCGCTAATGACAAGTATCTTTCTTATCAGTTTTTGAGCGAGCAAAAAATACCTTGTCTCAAATCCAATTTATCATTTGATAAATTAGAGTGTCCATTCGTCATGAAAAGCACTGATGGTCATGGTGGTCAAGAAGTCTATTTAATCAACTCTATAGATGCGGTAGAAAAGTACCGAAAGAACAGTAAGAAATACGTATACCAACATTTTTACAAAAACGATGGCGATTTACGTGTTTATGTGTTGGACAAAAAAGTCATCGGTTCAGTTTTAAGAAATAGTCGTAGTGATTTTCGCAGTAACTTTTCTTTAGGAGGAGAAATTACTGCCTATGAGCCAGAGCAAAGCGTCTTAGATAAAGCTGTTCAAATCGCAAAATTATTAGATTCTTGTTATATCGGTGTTGATTTTTTAAAAGTTGATAATGAATGGCTAGTTAATGAAATTGAAGATCCAGTTGGCGCGCGTATGCTTTTTAAAGCATATAGTATTGACGCTGCTACTCTTTTAACGAATTACATCTTGCGTGAAATATCTAATAAATCTCAACTCTAATCGTGTATTTCTCGATTAGATTTTTTATTTGTTGTATATTTTTCTTATGAGCGAAGAATTAAACAATCTCGTTTACGATAACACTAAGGTGACATTTACTGGCAAAACTGACAACATCGCCACTAGTGATGAATTAGAAGCCTCATATCTATATCAAGATAAAATGGGCACTAATTACTCTAGAAGTAAAGCGCTTGTCAGGGCTTTTAATTTTGTTGGCGTTTCTTTGATTTTGACTGCATCTGCGATTAAAGGTGGCAACGTCATTTCAAATGCATTTGCCCCAAAATATCCTTCTGTTAGTGAACCAACTTATGTATTGGACGCCAATACTTTTACTGCAGAATTTTCTATAACTAATGCTGGTAAATATGAAGTTTATTATCACCTAATAGTGAACGAGGAAGAAGTTTTAAAAGAAGATTGCTCAGAAGAAACTACATATCGTGTTTCATACTCTCATTTGCAAGCAAATGATGAATGTAGTTTTTATATTGAATACAACAATAAAGTGCTCAAAGAACACGTTTTCAAGGTGGAGGTTTAATTATGGTTGAAGTTAAAAAAGGTAACTGGTGGCAAAGAAAGACACCAGGTCAAAAAGCAAGTTTCATCGCTAGTATCATTATCTTTCTAGTTTCGCTAATTGGTTTTCTCATCTTTATGGATGCTAGAAGAATCTTTGGCGATGAAATAGGCGACTCCTTATTTGGTGAGGGCTACGCTAATGGCTGGGTGAGATTCGGTAGAGAGCTTATTGAAGGTTCGCAAAAGTGGGCGCTTTCCCTCATCTTTATCTTCATGGCGGTTACTGTCATTTTTGTCGCTACTTTTATTACCCATTTATTTGATAACAAATCTAGAAAAGCCAAAACAATCTCCTCTTTAATTAGATCGTTAATCAAATACATCGTCATTATCGCCTTGATCTGCGTCATCTTGGTAGTGTGGGGTGTTGATGTCATTGGCATCATTGCTGGTGTTGGTGTTTTGACACTGATTATTGGTTTAGGCTGCCAAGCTTTAATCCAAGACGTTATTTCAGGCTTATTCATTGTTTTTGATGATTATTTTGCTGTCGGTGATACCGTTATTATCGATGGATTTAGAGGCACAATTATTGATATTGGTCTAAAGACCACTAAAGTGCAAGATTTTGGTGGCAACATCAAATCCATTACTAACAGTTCCATTTTAACGGTGGTTAATATGTCTCGTATGAGAAGCGTTGCCTCTGTCACTTTATCGGTCTCATATAACGAAGATGTTGAAAGAGTGGAAGCTCTCATCCTTAAAGAAATTGAAGATATAAAGGAAAAAGTGCCAAATATCGTTGATGGTCCATGGTATAAGGGCATCGATAATATTTCCGCTTCTAGCGTTGATTTCCTCGTCCTTTGCTTCGTTATGGAAGAAAACCGTTTCCAAGTAACTAGAGATTTAAAGCGCGAATTCTATCTTTGCTTTAAGAAGAACGATGTCCAAATTCCATATACTCAAGTCACTGTTAATCCAGAAGATGATAAGAATAGGGCAAAAGCCACTCCTGAAGAAGTTCTTCTCGCTTTAAAAGAGCAAAAGAAACTTCGTGGTTTAGAAGAAAAACCAAAAAAGAAAAAAGAATCAGTCTTAGGAAAAGTTAAAAAGTCACTTGACCAAACCAAAAAAGACTTAGACTAAAGAAGAGGCTTTGCCTCTTTTTTAATGCAGTAAAAACACGCCAATGGCTTGGGCGATAAAACCTAGCAATACAAAGATGTGAAAAATGAAGTGCAGCCACTTATGACTATGTCCGCACGCATAAATGATTGAGCCAATTGTGTAGATGATTCCTCCTAAAAGAATCAAGATGAAACTATATAAATGAATATGGAATACCGCTCCACAAATTAAAGCGAGCCAACCCATGAGAACGTAAAGCACAAACGAAATGATGCGTGAGACTTTATTTTGGAAAAAGAAAGCATTAAGAATAACGCCGACAATAACGCCAACCCATTGGAAAACCAACATAAATATGCCTAGAGCATAAGGTTTATCTACTTGGAATAAGTTAAAACAGACAGGGGTGTAAGTTCCTGCGATAAGAAGATATATTGTGCAGTGATCAATTATTCTCAAAAGTCTCTTCTTTGGCGATTCTCTTTTAGTGATGTGATAGATGCTTGAGACAAGAAAGACGATAAAAGCGGAAATACCAAAGACAATTAGGCCAAATAATTCGAGCAGTGCGATTTGTGCATTAGCAAATCTAAAGATGCCAAAGCCTATGATAAAAAGCGCAAGTGGCAATCCCAGAAAATGCGAAGAGTAGTTAAATAACTCTTGTTTAGAAGAATAATCGGGTATTTTAGTGTTTTCGATGTTTTCTTTTAATCTCATAATTCGTCTCCTTCCCTTTCAATTTATCAAATTGCCTAATAAGGGTCAGTAAACTCAATAGTGGAAACGCTCTATTAAATAAAAAAGCCACTCTATGGAAAGGGTTTTAGCGAGTAGAGTGGCGAGAAAAATATACTTGTATATTTTATTTCTTCTTCATTTGTAAATGTTCAGTTCTTCCTGAACTTTCTAATTCTTCTAAAAATTCCTCAGGATTATTAATTGAGTAATGTTGATGCTCTGGTTCTGCTTCAATGAAAAACTTAAATTTTTCAATCGCGACATGAGCCTCTTCGTTAATCTCTTTTTCTATAATCTCTTTCTTCTTAATAAAAGCGGCTTTTTCTTCTTCGTTTTGATAGTAAAGGGCTAAAGAATAGGAATGACCGCGGTCAACCATCTGCCCATCTTCATCTAACACATCGACATAGATGAAATATAAATCAAGGAGCTTTTCTAGAGAAATCTCACTCTCGTTATAAATAATCTCAATTGTCTCACGGTGCCCAGTTTTCTGCGCTTTTACTTGATAATAAGTCGCATCTTTTTCTTCTCCGCCCGAATAGCCACAGTTAACTTCTTCGACGCCATCCTGCATGAGAAAATAATCGCCAATGCACCAAAAACATCCGCCAGCGACATAAAGTTTTCTCATTAGAATAACTCCTTGAGAAGACCAGCAATTTCTTCTAAACAAGTTGCGTCTTCTTCTTTGAATCTATTACAAATAGGGGCGTCAATATCGATGACTGCTTTGACTTCATCATCCTTGATAATTGGGACAACGATTTCACTTTTTGATAAAGATGAACAAGCAATATGACCTTTAAAAGCGTTAACGTCATCGACAATGACTGTCTTTTTATTGCTAGTGGCATAGCCGCATACTCCTTTATCTAAAGGGATAATCGTACAGGCAACTTCTCCTTGGAACGGACCTAAAAAGAGGCGATTTCCGCTTAATAAATAGAAACCACACCAATTTATATTATCCAATTGGTTAAGCACCGCAGAAACGTTAGAAAGGTTGCTTACGAGTGGCAATTCTTTATCAATAATCTCTTTAACTTGTCTCACTAAGATGTTCATATCGTTAATATAACCTTATTAATAAATAATTTGAAAGAATATGCTTTAAAAATGTTGTCTCTTTTATTTTTTAGGTGTTTTCTTTATGATAATAAACATGAAAAGAATATTGGTGATTGGCTGTCCAGGGGCAGGGAAAACATATTTCTCTAAAAGATTAAGCAAGATTTTAAATCTTCCTTTAGTGCATATGGATAACCTTTACTGGAATGAAGATAAGACATCTGTTGATTTAGACACTCTTAAAGCTAAACTTCAACCATATCTAGAAAAAGAAGAATGGATAATTGATGGTAATTATCATAAGACGTTAGAAATGCGCCTTCCTTACGCTAGCGATGTCTTTGTTTTAGACCTGCCTAGAAAAGAATGCATCCAAGGTATCTTAGATAGGATTGATCAACCAAGAGATGACATTCCTTGGGTTGAAAGTGAAGATGACGCAACTGAGTTAATCGCTTGGACTGCTGACTATGGTTTCCGCACCAAAGATGAAGAAATAGCTTTGCTAAACAAAAACAAACACATCAAAGTACATGTTATTAATTCTAGAAAAGAAATGAATGAATATTTAGAAAAACTAGCCGCGAATGAGAAGTAATGGCTAGTTTTCTTTTTATATATCAGCAAGTGAGACGTTATCTTTACCTTTATTCTTCGCGGTTCTATTTGCTTTATCCGCTAAATCAAGAACGTGGTTGAAGTTGAATGATTCATCAATTGGTAAGATAACCGCACCGATAGAAACGGTGATATGGAATTTAGGATGTTCTTCAAATGTTGAAGCGGAGATGCTGGTACGATATTTTTCGCCGATGCGCATCAACTGAGCATCATCAATGTCGTTAAAGCAGACAACGTATTCGTCGCCACCCCAACGGCACACAAAGGCGTTTTTTTCTTCCTTGAGGATTTCCGCGATTTTCACTAAAACGGCATTGCCGAATAAGTGGCCATATGAGTCATTAACGTTTTTGAATGCGTCAACATCAACGAATAAACAACCGAGATTGTTATATTTGTCTTTATTATTTGAAATATCTTCAAGATATTTATCAAGCAAGTTTTGGTTAGCAAGGCCTGTTAAAGAGTCGTGCATTGAGACATATTCGTAGTGATCAGTGAACTCTTTGAGGCGTCTTGCAGCTACAAATCTCAATAATTCCGCTAAGAAGCCAAGGAGTAAGCCAACGAGATAGACAAGTGTCATACGAAGTTTGAAGTCAACGCTTGGTGCTAAATCTGGGTTGGTGTACATGATTTTGAGATATTGGTTGAGTGGTGTCCAGAAGAAGAGAATCATAATCACAAAAGTTGGCACAGATGTGATAAAGCCTTCGTAGATACCGAAAGTCACAAATGAGAACGCTGGAATTAAGAGAATCCAAAGATGGATAAAGCCTTGTGGGCCACCGTCCCAACAGCAATAACCGAATAAAACAATAATGAGGGCCATTAAGAAATGACGCCACAAATTGCGATATTTTTTCACGAAGATTGTTAATAACAATATAGTGGTGGATAA
>JAEEGL011328542.1_pt1 | contig 10173 bp, 9 predicted proteins | sample 9134231 | NCBI WGS metagenome assembly JAEEGL01 (sample SAMN16246548, study PRJNA631951) | gut metagenome | biome: gut microbiome; feature: rumen; material: fiber-attached | host: Bos | place: Iran: Karaj | collected 2018-10
CACCTCCGTTCCGGAGGAAGACTTCGAGGAGACGGCCCGCCTGAGAAAAGTGATGGATTTTGTCGTCGAACAGGCGGATGTCACCGAGGTGAAGGCGTCCGAAGCGCAGAATACTGCCGGCTGAGGCCGGACGGAACAGGTATGCGATGAATAAGAAGATGGAAGTGGCCGGGCTCCCGCTGCCCCTGTATCTCGGGATCCTGGCCCTTACTTTTGCGGCAATGTATACGGGAAGCGTCCCCGGGGGCATGGTGGGCGGTTTCCTGGTGCTCCTTGTGGTGGGGGAAGGGCTCAATTTCGCGGGCAAAACCGTGCCGGTCATCCGGACCTTCCTGGGGGGATCAGTCATCTGCATCCTCGGCGGCGCCGTGCTGACCGCTTCCGGAATCCTGCCGGAGGAGACGGTCCGGCTCATGGACGGCTTCGTCAACGAACAGGATTTCCTGGTATTTTACATAGCGGCCCTGATCACGGGAAGCCTCTTTAATATCGACCGGGACCTGCTGATCCGCGCCTCCGTGAAAATACTGCCCACGGCTCTTATCTCTATCGCGGCCGGCGTCCTGGTGACAGGCCTTTTGGGAATGACCTGCGGGAACACCTTCGCGGAGGGCATCCTCTATATCGCGATCCCCATGACCAGCGGCGGCATGACCGCGGGAGCCGTACCGCTCTCCGCCATGTACGCGCAGGCGCTGGGGGCGGACGCGGGAGCGGTACTCACAAAGATTGCCCCGGCGACGGTCCTGGGCAATATCATGGCCATTATTTTCGGCGCCCTGGCAAATGCCCTCGGCAAAAAGTCGCCTTCCCTCTCCGGCGGCGGGAGGCTGGTCAATGACGGGAAACCCGTGCCGGAACGGCCGCCCATGAAGCCGACCTTCGCGAGTCTCGGGACAGGCCTCATCATGACGATGGCATTTTACTCCGTGAGCGCCCTCTGCCATCATTTTGTCCGCGTCATCCCCACCTATGCCTGGATGATCGTCCTCGTGGTGGCGGTGAAAAGCGCGGGGATTCTCAGCGAAGCGCTGGAAGACGCGGCGAGGGAGTGGGGGTATTTCGTCATTCACAGCATGACGGCCGCGGCGCTCACCGGCATCGGGATGACGCTGATCGACCTGAATACCATTCTGCACAACCTGACGCCCATGTATCTTGTCACCGTGACGGCGGGCGTGCTGGCCATCACCCTGACGGCCGGCTTTATCGGCTCGAAATTCATGGGGTTTTATCCCATAGAATCCGCCATCGCGGCCGGGATGTGCACCACCAATATGGGCGGGTCCGGCAACGTGGCTGTGCTCAGCAGCGCGGAGCGGATGGAACTCCTTCCCTTCGCCCAGATCGTGCTTCGCTCCTGCGGGGCCCTGATGCTGACGCTCGGGGGGATCCTGATCCAGGTGCTGGGATAAACTGCATACGATTAGAGGGATTTCTGCAAATTTATTGCCGGAATTCCTCTTTTTTTCAACATAATTGGAAAATACAGGGGAAATATGCTATAATTCTATATATCACCGAACTGCCGTATTGAAAGGAGAGGAGGGTCTTTTATGGATGCAACCTACAGAAAAGTCGAGACAATAGGCGTAAAAGCGCCCCTGAAGATTCAGGGCGGGCACTTTGCCACAAGCCATTCCCATACCAACTATTATATCGACCTTACCACCATAAAGGCGAGGGCGAGTGAGGCACAGGATATCGCCAGCGCGCTGGTGCGGATGTATCTTTTCACCACCGTCGTCGATACCATTGTCTGCATGGAAGGAACAGAGGTCGTCGGCGCTTTCCTCTCGGAAGAACTGTCCAAGGGAGGATACCTGAACACCAACGCGCATAAGACGATCTACGTGGTGCGCCCGGAGTTCAACAGCAACAGCCAGATTATCTTCCGTGACAATATCAAGCCTATGATTGCCGGCAAGAACGTCATGATCCTGATGGGCACCGTCGTAACCGGAAAATCCCTGAACAAGGCGATGGAATCCATTAATTACTACGGCGGGACCATCACGGGAATCTCCGCCATCTTCAGCACCGTCGAGGAAGTAAACGGCGTCCGCGTCAGCGCGGTTTACGGAAAGAAAGACGTGCCGGATTACGAGTATTACGATTATCACAACTGCGAGATGTGCAAGCGCGGTGAGAAGATCGACGCGCTGGTCAATGCGTACGGTATTTCCGTGATTTAGCCTGAAAAAACAGGACAGGCCATAACGGCATAAAAGAGGCTTCCGCACCGGAACTGGTGCGGAAGCCTCTTTCATGGTTCTGTATAAAACTGCTTCGGGAGGTTACTGAAGATTCAGGGCCTCTCTTACCTTTGCTGTGATGTAGATACCGATGTCGCGGGAAGCGTCAACGGACTGCGCGCCAAGGTGCGGGGAAACAAGGAAGTTGTCGCACTCGAACAGCGGGGAAGCGAAGGTGTCGTTTCCGGTAAGGCCGCCGCCTGCAAGTTCGTTCTCCATGACGTCGGTAGCGTAGCCGCCGATCTTGCCGGCCTTCAGGGCTTCGTACATATCCTTCTCGTTTACGATGCCGCCGCGGCTCATGTTGAGGACGATGCAGTCATTCTTCATGTACTCGATGGACTTTGCGGAGACAAGGTCCTTGGTCTCCGGGGTCAGCGGGACATGGATGGTAACGTAATCGGAAACCTTGAGGAGCTCTTCGGTGCTGAGGCCCTTCGCGTGCTCTTTCTCAAAGTCTTCCTGCTTCAGGTAGGGATCGTATGCGACGATATCCATCTTGAATGCGCGGGCGAGCTCTCCGACTCTGCGTCCGATACGGCCGAAGCCCATGATGCCGAGGGTCTTGCCTCTCAGCTCGCGGCCGACGAATTTATATTTATCCCACTCGTGGTTCTTGGTTACGTCGATGTGTGCCGGAACTACGTGACGGGACATATCAAGCAGCTTGGAGATGGTCAGCTCTGCGACAGCGTTGGCGTTCATGCCCGGGGCGTTGTAAACCTGGATGCCGTTTGCCTTGGCAGTCTCGAGGTCAACATGGTTCAGGCCTACAGAGCAGACGCCGATAACCTTAAGGTTCTTTGCAGCGTCCAGGATTCTCTTGTCGATCTTCGGGTCCACGCGCATGATGAGAACATCATAATCCGGGATCAGGGCAGCGAGTTCATCCTGGGTCGGGAGAATCTTGGTATCTACCTCCATATACTTGCCAAGCACTTCCTTGATGCCGGGGTATACTTCGTCAATAATGAGACACTTCATGATAATTTTCCTCCATTTGTTAAGCAGTAAATGCCTTCAAAGTACTGTAAAATAAGTATAACCCATGTGAAATTTTGAGTCAAGGATACGGGCGGTTTCCGGGGCGCAATTCCCCATTGCAGTTTAGCGATAACAGTTATAAAATAACATTATCGATCCCTGCTTCCTGCGGGGATCACCGCAGGTATCCGCATCGGATCCGCCTGCGTCCAGGGCTGCATCTCGCAGGTTTCCCCGGATGATTTTGCCGTGCCCGCCGGGGCGGGACGGACTCCTTAGCTTGGAGAGGCGAAAGGAGGCACTATGTTTTACTGCGCGCAGATGATGACGGAGGCTGTGTATGAAATGACGCCCGCGGCGGTGCCGGGGAGCGGGACCGGGGAAGTGCCGGAGGAGGCCCGGCAGGAGCCCGGGTCTTTGGAAAAATATGTTTCGGAGACCATTGTATATCCGGGAATCATGAAGGGGATGGCGGTCCCGCAGACTGCCGCCGCGGAGATCACCTGCCCGGACGGCACGGTCCTGGAGCGGACCCTGCCCCTGACCGGGACGGATTACAGCGGGGAACGGTGGGAGGACGACCTGGACCTGACACTGGTGTTCCACCGCTACGGGGCGGATGGCTACCTGTTCGGCGGCTGCCTGGTGGGGCACGACGATGAGAACCCGCCGCTGGATATTCTCTCCGGGTACATTGCGGAGGAGCTGGGGGTATCGCCGTCAGAGATCGAGATCACGGACAGCTTCTGGATGGGAGAGGCGTACACGGATGAGGAAGGAGAGGTGTGCCGCGACGCGAGGGCCCTGGGAAGGCGCCTGGTCTATGACTGCAGCGCTGCCTACGGCGCCGCGGTGCAGATTCCGGAGGAGCCGGAACCTCAGACGTTCGAAGAGACCGAAGTGCATCCCGCCCCGGCCGCGGAACCGGAGCAGGATACGGCGCCGGATTTCGGGCCAGCCCCGGAGACCGGGCGCGGGATATTCAGGCGCGCCCTCCGCTGGGTAACTGAGCACGTCACGGTGACAGTCAGCATTTTCTTCCTGGCCCTTCTCATCGCGGGATTTCTGCTGCTTAAGCGGATGGCCGGGGAGGAAGACCGGAGGCGCATTCGGGACCGCCGACGGGAATGCGGCCGCTCTTTCTCCGCGGCGGGGCGGCATTTGGAAAAGAGGGGGAAATTGTGGTAAAATACACGGGAACAGCTGTTTCCGGGCATGCGTCCGGAAAATCAGGGCAGAAACAGAGGTGACGGGTTAATGAAACGGGATGTGGTATTCAAGATGGAGCGGCCCGGCCTGGTTGAGGAAGGCCAGAGGGTGGAGATCACCGAGTCGGTGACGCCCTTTAACGTGAATTATGTGGTGGAGCCGGCGGTGGCGATGTCCGGCCTGTTCCGCCTTAATGACCGCTTAAAGAGCCGGGAAGGGATTGTGAAGAAGATCGAGGAGAATGAGCGGGGGTATTATATCACGGTAACCTTTGAGGAGTGATCCGCGAGGGATACTGGGAGGTTGTCAAACTGCCGCCGATTTTATATAATAGATTGATTGAGTATGATATCCTGCGGCAGATCTGCGTTTCCCGAGGCTCCGGCCCCGGGGTCTGCGCGATAAAGGATAAGATAAAAGGAGAAACCATGAAGGGTATTTTGTGTATTGCCTGGCAGATAGTGTCTTTCCTCCTGTTCCGGACGGGACAGATGAACCGGCTGAAAAAGCTTGAGCAGACAGAGCCCGTGAAGGCTCAGGAAGAAGCCATCGCGGAGGTCCGCGCCATGTTCCACCGGTGTCTGCGCGGCTGCAGCGTCAGGGTGAAGGTGAAGGGCCTGGAGAATATCCCGCGGGATACGCCGGTGCTGTATGTAGCGAACCACCGCGGGTTCTTTGACTGCGTGGTTGGATATACGACCGTTCCCGGCCGCGTCGGGTTTGTGGCAAAGAAAGAGCTGACAAAGTACCCGTTCCTTCCGGACTGGATGCTCCTTCTCAACTGCCTGTTCATGGACCGGAAGGACATGAAACAGTCCCTGAAGACGATTCTGGAAGCCATCGCCAAGGTAAAGGGCGGTGTTTCCATGTGGATATTCCCGGAGGGAACCCGGAACCGCGGGGAACTCCTGGAGATGCTGCCGTTCAAGGAGGGCAGCATGAAGATTGCGGAAAAGAGCGGGTGCCCGGTGGTGCCGGTGGCCATCACAGGGACGGCGGAGCTCCTGGAGGCCCACGCTCCCTGGGTACATCCGGGGAGTGTGACGATCCGGTTCGGCGAGCCGTTCCGCATCGCGGAGCTTCCGGATGAGAACCGGAAGTTCCCGGGCGCCTATACAAGGGGTCTCATCCTGGAGATGCTCCGGGAAGAGGTTTAGAATACCGGGAAACTATTTAAACAGGACGGCGCCGGCCGGAGGAGGCGGCCGGAAGACAGCGAAGACAGGGAGTAAAGGACGGCATGAAGAATTCAAAAGTTTTTGCCGCGATCGATGTCGGCTCTTTCAACACGGAGCTGGTAATCTACGACATCAGCAAAAAGAACGGGATCCGGGAGGTGGACCATATCCGGGTCCAGCTTCCGATCGGGCACGACACGTACAATGACGGTATGGTGAGCAACGCCATGACCGAAGAAATCTGCGGGGTGCTCCGCCGGTTTTCGGAGGTCATGAAAGGGTATCACGTGGATGATTACGCGGCGTATGCCAGCAGCGCGCTCCGCGAGGCAAGGAACAGCCTGATCGTCCTGGACCAGATACGGATCCGCACGGGGCTCCGGCTGATTACCGCCAGCAACTCGGAATACCGCTACATGAGCTACAAGGCTGTCGCCACGCACGCGGACGCTTTCAATAAAGCCCTGGCTGACAGAATGGCCATTCTCGACGTGGGGTTCGGAAGCTCCCAGCTCTCCGTATTCGAGAAGGGCAATCTGACATTTACCCAGAACCTGTCCCTGGGCGTCCTGCGAATCAGCGAGATAGCGGTCCGGTGGGATATTGACTCGAAGGAGGTCCCGGCCGTCATCGAGGAGATGATGGACAACGAGCTCCAGTCCCTGGGGGAAATCTATCTGCGGTCGACCTGTGTAAAAACCCTGATAATCACGGGGGAGACCATCAATTACCTGGTGCTCCGCGGTCACGACGACCTGCAGAACAAGCAGTTTTCCGGGAAGGATTTCATCAGGATGTGCCGGCGGGTCTCCGCCATGAGTGTCAATGACCTGCAGGACAGCTACAACATTTCCCGGAACGCCGCCCGCGTCATGGTGCCGAGCTCCATCCTCTTCGCGAAGGTGGCGGAGCTTGCCGGGGCGGAGCAGGTATGGACGCCGGGCACGGTGGCCTGCGACGGGTTTGCCGCAAATTACGCCCACAGGCAGGGCCTGATCCGTTTCAGCCACGATTTTGATGAGGATATCATCAGCTCCGCGAAGGACCTGGCGGACCACTACCGGTGCCACAGGGAGCATGTGCAGGCGGTGGAAGAATTTGCCATGCAGATTTTTGACGCGACAAAGAAACAGCACGGCCTGGATGTGCACTGCCGGCTGCTGCTGCGGATCGCGGCGCTCCTGCACGACTGCGGGAAGTACGTCAGCATCACCCGGGGATCCTACAACGCCTATGAGATCATCATGTCGTCGGAGCTCATCGGCCTTTCCCATCTTGACAGGGAGCTGGTGGCAAATGTGGTGCTCTACAACATCCAGGAATTTGATTATGATGATGTCTCCCTGGAGACGGACCTCTCCCTGTACACGGAGAAGGGTTATACCGGGCGGGAACTGAAAATCGTGATAGCAAAGCTCGCGGCCATGCTCAGGCTCGCCAATTCCCTGGACCGGAGCCATAAACAGAAGCTCCGCGGCGCCAGGATAGCGGTGCGGGACGGCGGACGGCTGGCAGTCACGACGACATATGACGGCAACATTACACTGGAAAAATACTCTGTCGGGCAGAAAGCGGATTTCTTTGAGGAGATGATCGGCCTCAGGCCGGCGATCCGGAGAAAGCGCAAGTGGTAAGCGGCAGGAGGTGGGAACATGGCAGATACAGTGAATTATAAGGATCCGAAATTCTATACCAACCGGGAGCTGAGCTGGCTGCAGTTCAACAACCGCGTCCTCGGGGAGGCGAGGGATAAGACCACGCTCCCCTTTGAGCGGCTGAAGTTCCTGTCGATCACGGCGTCCAACCTGGATGAGTTTTTCATGGTCCGGGTGGCGTCCCTGGATGAGATGGTCCACGCGGGATACAAGAAGCGGGATATCGCCGGCATGACGGCCCAGGAGCAGCTGGACGCCATAGGCGTTTCAGTCCATGAGCTGGTGGAGAGCCAGTACTCATGCTATAACCGGGGGCTTCTGCCGCTGATGCACAGGCTGGGCCTTGTCATTATCCCGGAGCATGAGGAACTGCAGCCCGCGGAGGCGGAGTTCGCGGACCGGTACTTTGAGCGGGAGGTCTACCCGGTGCTCACGCCGATGGCGGTGGATTCCTCGAGGCCTTTCCCCCTGGTGCGGAACAAGTCCATCAACATCGGGGTGCTGATGCAGAAGAAAAAGTCGGACGAGGATCTGGAGTTCGCCATGGTCCGCGTTCCGGATGTGCTTCCCCGGGTGGTGGAGATCCCGGAGGAGGTGGACAATCTCCGGGGCGATCCGGAGCATCCGAAGCCGCGCCGCATCATTTACCTGGAAGAGATTATCGAGCGCAATATCGGGAAGCTGTTCCTGAATTATAAAATCCTGTGCAGCCATCCGTTCCGCATCATGCGGAACGCGGACCTCTCCATCGATGAGGATGAATCCGCGGACCTGCTGCAGGAGATCGAGAAAAAGCTGAAGCAGCGCCAGAGGGGCGAGGTCATCCGCCTGGAGATCGAGAAGAACTCCGACAAGCGCCTCCTGAAGCGCCTGAGAAATGAATTCGGCGTCAGCAAAGAGGAGATCTACGAGATCAGCGGCCCCCTGGACCTGACGGTCCTGATGAAGGTTTACGGGCTCCCCGGCTTTGAGGAGTACAAGATGCCGTCCTACAAGCCGAAGGCGGTGCCCGAGCTGATGAATGACGACGATATTTTCACCAATATCCGGAAGGGCGATATCCTCCTGCAGCACCCCTACCAGACCTTCGAGCCGGTCATCGGCCTCATCGAGGCGGCGGCGGAGGACCCGGACGTTTTGGCCATCAAGCAGACGCTGTACCGCGTCAGCGGCAATTCCCCCATCATCAAAGCGCTGGCGAGGGCGGCCGAGCGGGGCAAGCAGGTGTCCGTCCTGGTGGAGCTGAAGGCCCGGTTTGACGAGGAGCACAACATCATCTGGGCGAAGATGCTGGAGAAGGCCGGATGCCACGTCATATACGGCCTGGTGGGCCTGAAAACCCACTGCAAGATAACCCTGATCGTGCGCAGGGAGGAAGACGGGATCCGCCGGTATGTCCACCTGGGAACCGGCAACTACAACGATTCCACCGCGAAGCTCTATACGGACAACGGCCTGCTGACCTGCCGGGAGAAGATCGGCGAGGACGCGACCGCCGTGTTCAACATGCTTTCCGGCTATTCCGAGCCCCTTTACTGGAACCGCCTGGCGGTGGCCCCCCTGTGGCTCAGGAACCGGTTCTTCCGCCTGATTGACAGGGAGAAGGCCAACGCCGAACAGGGCAGGCCCTCGGGCATCATCGCGAAGATGAATTCCCTGTGCGACCAGGAGATTATCGAGCGGCTTTACGCGGCGGGGCAGGCGGGCGTGAAGATCCACCTGATCATCCGCGGAATCTGCTGCCTGAAGGCAGGCATCCCCGGGCTCAGCGAGAATATTTCCGTGTGTTCCATCGTCGGGAATTTCCTGGAGCACGCCCGGATATTCCGGTTTGAGAATGACGGCGACCCGCTGTTCTTTATGGGAAGCGCCGACTGGATGCCGAGAAACCTGGACCGGCGCGTGGAGATCATGTTCCCGGTGGAGGATGAGAAACTGACGGCAAAGCTTGAGCATTACCTGGAGGTGCAGCTGGAGGATAATGTCAAAGCCCAGTACCTGCAGCCCGACGGCAGCTATGAAAAGCCCGACCGGCGCGGCAGGCAGGCTGTGTGTGCCCAGGACGTCTTCTGCGAGGAGGCGGCTGCGGCGGCGAGAGAGCAGGAAGACCTGACAGACCCCGTCAAAACAAGAGTATTTGTCCCCATGGAAGGGACGGAAATGAGGTAAATTATGTCGGACATCGGTATTCTGGTAGTGGATGACGAGAAAGAGATCGCGGACCTGGTGGAAATCTATCTTGTCAGCGACGGCTACAAGGTGTTTAAGGCATTTAACGCCAAGGACGGGCTTGATATCCTTGCGCAGGAGAAGATCCACCTGGTGCTCCTGGACATCATGATGCCCGGCATGGACGGCCTGACCATGTGCCGCAAGATCCGGGAGACCAACAATATCCCGATCATCATGCTGAGCGCGAAGTCCACGGATCTGGACAAGATCCGCGGCCTGGGGACCGGCGCTGACGATTATGTCACCAAGCCCTTCAATCCCCTGGAGCTCACCGCCCGCGTCAAGTCACAGCTGCGCCGCTACACGCAGCTGAATCCCCAGAGCGCTTCCGAATCCGGGAGCGGCGACATTTCCCTCCGGGGCCTGACCATCAGCCGGGAGAATCACCGCGTGACGGTGTTCGGGGAGGACGTCAAGCTCACTCCCATTGAGTTTGATATCCTGTACCTGCTGGCGTCCAATCCGGGCCGTGTTTTCAGCACCGACGAGATTTTCGAGCAGGTATGGCATGAGAAGGTCTATGAGGCCAACAACACCGTCATGGTCCACATCCGCAGACTGCGGGGGAAGATGAAGGAAGATACCAGACAGAACAAGATCATCACAACCGTCTGGGGAGTAGGATACAAGATTGAAAAGTAAAAAACAGATTCACAGGGA
>JAEEGL012225675.1_pt1 | contig 10173 bp, 2 predicted proteins | sample 9134231 | NCBI WGS metagenome assembly JAEEGL01 (sample SAMN16246548, study PRJNA631951) | gut metagenome | biome: gut microbiome; feature: rumen; material: fiber-attached | host: Bos | place: Iran: Karaj | collected 2018-10
ACGTTGAAGTTTATCGTTCCGCCGATCGTCGTGTAGGAGGCGGAGCCTTCGGGACTTGTGATCTTGGTGATCGTCGCCGCCGAAGCCGTCATGGCCGCCAGGGCGGCAATGCAGAATGCAGAACGCAGAATGCGGAATGCAGAATGCCTCTTCAATGCAGAATGCAGAATGCAGAATGCAGAATGCAAGGTACAGCTTGCGGAGTGGAGGATGGAGGATTTGCCGCGGGCGCTTGGCGCTGCGGGGAGGTAGGAGTTGGTCTTGGCGTTTGTCATGTTTTTACCTCTCTTTCGTTAGGCTTTGGCGCGTTCCGCGCCAAAGCGGGTTGAAAAGTTAAAGAGTTGAAAAGTTGAAAGGGGCATGGTCGGTTCCTAAGTTGTTCGCTAGACTAAAAGCTCATTGCCTTTCTATAGTAGCAAAGTCAAGTGCTTTTGCAAAGAAGAAATTTTACGATGAATCGTAAGATGGTCAGATGGTCGGAATCGGGTCATTTTCCACTCTCCTCTTTCAATTTTCCATTCGGACTTGCCGCCGGTGGCGGCGAGTTCGTCCACCAGCCGTCCTTGCGCGGCGGCGGCATGTTGGTCGGGGCGGGACGGGGGGCCGGGGGCTTGAGTTTTCCCTCCTTGACGAGCTTCTCGCGGTAGCGCTCGGCGGCGGCGCGCTCCTCGCCGGCGTGTTCCGCCTGTTGGCGGCGCAGGCGTTCCCCAATGAAGGCGCTGGCGACACGCCCATGCTCCGCGAGGGCCTCGGCGATTTTTTCGCGCTTGTCGAGCAGGAGCTTGCCCTGCGGATCGGCGGCGATCATCGACTCAAGCTCCGCGACTTTGGCCGAAAAGTCGGCGTTGGTGGGCGACATCCCCTCCCCCGCGAGCTTTTCGAGGCTCTCCGCCAGTTCGCGCGCGGCGGCGTTCGAGGCGAAGAAATTCGTTCGCCAAGTCGCGAATTCGGCGGCCGCCTCGTGGCTGAGGTGCGCCAACTCCGCCTGCCTGTCGGCAAGAAGGGCGAGGGCGTTGGTGTAGTTCGGGTCGGACATGCGCTCGCGGATGCGCGCCTGGGTGCGCTCGGCCGCGGAAAGCTGCTCCGGGGGCGTTGGCGGTGTGACGGACCGACTACGACAACTGTGGACGTTGACCACAATCGTCGCGATGGCGCATACGCAGATGACGAGGCTGGTTATGAGACGGAGGTTTTTCATTAGTGATTAGTCGTTAGTGGTTAGTCGTTAGTGTCGGGGCGCGGGCGGCCCGCCCGCGGCGAGGGTGTCGGGGCGCGGGCGGCCCGCCCGCGGCGAAGGGGCTTGTGACGAGGCATCGCGGACGATCTTGGCGCCGCTGACGGCGCGGCGCCTGGTGGAGAACGCGATGCCGATGAGGGTGATTGGCTTGCCGGAGAGGCGGAAGCGGTCGGTGTAGGACTTGTCCCGGATCTGCTCGATGGCCTTCTGGGGTGTGGAGTCGCGCTTCACCTCGATGACGTAGGCGTCTGTCGCGGTCTCCACGGTGAGGTCGATGCGCCCCTTGGCCGTCCTGACCTCGCCATCGACGTTGATGCCGACGATCCGCAGCACGACGTACATGATCGCCTGCCACGACTGCTCGTTCTGCCTGTCCGTGAGGTCGTAGGGATTTGATTTGAAGAAGTCCTTGAAGGCCTCGACGAAGCCTTCGGGGTCGCGGGCGAGGAGCGTCTTCCGAGCGAGGCTGGAGAAATTCACGGCGCCGGAATCGTCGGTGCCGACATAGAGCGCGGCAAGCTTCTGCAGGAAGGAGGCTTCTATTTCCCTGTTTGGAATCCCGAGCCTGTACCTGGCACCCAGTTCACTCCGCTCGCAGTCCCTGATCGTCAGATAGCCCGTCTGGAAGAGGAGCGTGACCGGCTTGACACTCTCCGGTTCAAAGGCGTCCAGGTCGAAGTCCGAAACTTCCGGCGATGAAATGTCAAGGGGGTGGGCCTTGAAGAACTCAATGAGGAACGTCGGCACGGCGGTTTTCGACCACCAGCTCTCAAACGCGCGTTTTTTGAAGCATAGACCGAGCGAAACGGGATTGATGACGGGTTCGGCCTTTGGATGGAACTTGTAGCCGTCGTACCACCGCACGACCTCGTCGAAGGCCTCCCCGGGTGTCATGCCGTTCGCCGCGCCAAGTTCCGCCAGCAGACCGGGGAAGTTCCTGCGAACCTCCTCGTGCGTGTAGCCGAAGAGCGTCGCCGTGGAGGCGTCGAGCGTCATCTCCTCCAAGTTGTTGAGGTCGGAGAAGATGGAGACCTTGGAGAACTTCGAGACGCCGGTGATGAAGGAGAAGCGTTGTTTGCCCTCCTCGTACTTGATCACGCCGTAGAAGGGCTTCAGGAAATCCTTGAAGACCGCGGCGGCGGGCGTGTTCAGCGCCCCGAGCAGGGGCTTGTCGTATTCATCGACGAGGACGACGCACTGCCCGGTCTCCGCAGTGGCGGCCACCGCGTGGATTAGGTTGCGGAAGACCTGCGGCGCAGGCAGCGAGGTGTCGATGCCGACGCCGAGGCGTTCGCCCTCCTTGCCGAGGTAGTCGCGGACCGCAACGGAAAGCTCCGCGACCGTGTCGTACTGCATATTGCCCATGTCGAGGCGGATGACGGGCCACTTCCGCGACCAGTCCCATTCCGGCTCGATGGCGAGGTCTTTGAAGAGGCCGCGCCGCCCCTCGAAGAGGCACTGGAGGGTCGAAATGGCGAGCGACTTGCCGAAGCGCCGCGGACGGGCGATGAAAAACTGCTTGCCGCGCGACATGTCGACAAGCGGCTTCAGTATCGCGGTCTTGTCCACGTAGGTGAACCCGTTCAACCGAAGTTCGCTGAAGGTGTAGATGTCTGTCGCAGCCTTTTCCATCGGTCAGTCGTTAATAAAATGCAAAATTTGCATAATAAAGGGTTGGCATTGGCCTATTTCACCTTGTTGGTCCAGAAGAGGCGCAAGAAGAGCGAGGACGGGTTGTCGAGGGCGGAGAGATCGACGGGGTACGAGGTATCGGTGAGGTCATCGATCAACGTCGCCCAACTGCCGGCGGTGAGGCTGGTCCTGTACTCGACCCGGAACGTGCATTCGCCGCTGGCGGGCACGTTCTCCTCCGGCATGGTCCAGGTGAGCGTGGCGGTGCCGTTGGTGACGGCGATCGAGTCGATGTGCCATTGCTCCTCCCCAACGTCCTCGACCGGCGGGACCGGACCTTCGGGGTCGACAACGACGAAGAGCGTGGCGTATGTCTTCTCGGACGGGTCGCAGTACGGGACGGTGAGCGTGGCGGCGACTGGGCCGATGTAGTCGGCGGAGGTCGTCCACGCAAAGACGAGGGTGTCGCCGGAAACCGTCATCGCGCCGGAGGCGAGCGTGACGCCGTTCGTGCCGACAAGGGCGATCTCGCCACCTGGGACGGGAACGTCGAACGTCGCGACGACGCGGACCGTCGAGCCGTATTCGAAGAGATTCGTCGCGACGCCCGTGGCCGCGTCGAAGGTCTTGACGGAGCCGAGGCGCGCCAAAACCTCGAAGAGCGCGACGACGTTGGTCACGGGGGGATCGCAGTCGGCGAACGTGATCTCGGCGGTGACCGGGCCGAGGACGGCGCCGTCGGCCGTGTAGGCGTAGGTGGCGGTGGAGCCGGAGACCGCCATGTCCGCCGCGACGAAGCAGGTGCCGTCGGCGGCGTAGAGTTTGACCTTCGTGGCGCCTTCGATGGCGCGGTCGATGGTGGCCGTGATGGTGACGGTGTCGCCGACGAAGGCGCTTTCCGGATCGGCGGCGACGGAGACGATCGTCGCGCCCGGAGGCGGCGTATCCTCGGGGTCGAGCGGGTCGGCCGACTGGTACATCTCGTAGAGGTCGCCCGCTCCGTCGCCGTCGGAGTCCGGGTTCTGCGGGTCGGTTTCGGCGCGGTATTCGCCGATGTTCGGAAGGCCGTCGCCGTCGGCGTCCTCGAGGGCGTCGTTACGGGTCGGGTCGAGTCCGTTCATGCTTTCCCAGACGTCGTCCATGCCGTCGCCGTCGGCGTCGACGGTGAAGCCGTACCATTTGACCATGTTGTGGCCGGTGTCGGCGACGTAGATCAGGTTGGTGTCCGCAACCGGGAAGACGCCGACGGGGAACCAGAGCTTCTGGTAGTTCTGCAGCGAGGGGTCGGAGGCGGAGCCGATGTCCGCGACCGCCACGAGGCCCGTGTAGGCGCCGGAGGCGTTGGCCAGCGGGTCGAGGATGCGGACGCGCGACCCGCGCATGTCGGAGGCTATGACGCGGACGCGGTCGCCGACGGTCCAGAGCTGGACGTCGCGAGGCTTGTCGAAGTCGCCGACATATGGTTCCGGCGTACCGAGGGAGACGACCGGGTCCGCCGAGAATTGCGATATGTGGTGGAAGGAGACGCGCTGAAGCTCCAGACCGCCGTCGGCGACCCAGAAGCCAGCGAGGTTGTCCTTGCCGTAGCAGACGCCGGAAAGAATCGACTTGTCGGTGAACTGGAAGGTCTTGCGCCAGGTGAAGGCGCCGCCGTTGTAGTTGACGCGGGCGACGCGGTAATTGCCGGTGTCGGCGATGAGCATGTCGTTTCCGGGCATGAAGGCGATTGCCTGCGGCTCGGAGAACGTCCCGTCGGCGGCACCCATGCCGGCGGCCGGAGACTTGGTGCCGTAGGCGGCGAGGAAGGTGATTTCGGCGGTGTCGGGGTCGAAGGAGAAGAGCTGGATGCGGTTGTTGCCGGTGTCGGCGACCGCGAAGCGGTTCTGGCCGGAGAAGGTGTCGAGCGCCATGCCGTAGGGCTTGTTGAAGCCGCCTTCGCCGTTGCTGAAGGCCCACTTCGACGAGTCGGTGTAGACCACGCCAGGAGCATCACGGCCATTCGTGCTGTTCTTCGCCTTGTAGTTCGCGCCGTAGTAGAAGAGGTTCGTCCGCGCGGCGCGGTCATAGACCGCGATGCGATGGGTGAACTGCTCGAGGACGAAGACGAACTTCTCCGTCACGAAGACGCGCGCGGGGTTGCCGTAGCCGTCCGAGTCGTTGGACGGGGACGATGCCGTCTGGATGAAGTCGTTCGTCCCGCAGACGATCTCTGTGTCGAGCGGCTCGATCGGGGCGCGCGGGTCGAGGTCTGGCCTGTAGGCGAGAATCCAGGCGTCGGGTATGCCGTCGCCGTTGGCGTCGGAGAGCGGGCCGGCCACGGCGTTGGTGAGGGACCAGGAGCCGAAGTCGATCGGCAGGGGCAGGCCGGCCTCGTAGGTGACGTTGCTGACGCCGGAGTCGCCGTACGCCATGGCGGAGGCGGGCGACGGGGCGTCCCAGGCGCGGGCGTAGAAGCCGAAGCCCTCGGCGCCGATTTCAAAGCCCTCGAAGGAGAGGTTGAAGAGGGCGTCGAAGTTGCCGGAGTCGGCCAGGACGCCCTCGCCGAAGCGGACGTAGTCAAGGCCGGAGCCCGAGGCGGCAAGGACCATGTCGTCGCCGGTGGCGGCGCCGTCTGCGGCGGGCGGGTCGGGAATGCCGTCGGGGCCGGCGTAGATCAGCTGGACGATGCAGGAGGCCGGGCCGCCGTCGCCGATAAGGGGCCGGCCGCCGACGTCCGTGACGGCGCCGGAGAGGTTGTGGGCGCGTAGCGAGGGCGGATCGACTGTGAGACGGACTGTGACGGGTATGCACTGCGCGCCGTCCACATCGGCCATCAGGAGAACCGTCGACTCATACGTGCCGGCGCCGAGGGAGCGGTCGGGGTTGAGCGTGAGCGCGAGTTCGCCGTCGGACTCGTCGGCCAAGGCGATGGTCTCATCGGAGACGGAGAGCCAGGACGGGGCGTTGTCCGCGACGAGTTCGCCGTAGAGGTAGCCGCGCAGGACGTCGAGCGCCGCGCCGTCGCGCTGCCAGTCGGTGGCGTTGCCGTTCCAGAGGACGGCCTGGCCACCGAGGACGGAGCGCTCGGAGAGATAGACCTTGGAGACGGCCGCGGCGCCATCCATCGTCGCCGCGCTCGCGCCGGAGAGGAAGTTCGTCTCGAAGGAGGCGTCGTAGTCGCCGGCGTCGGCGGCGAAGGCGTCTCCGGCCGCGAGGGTCACAAACGGCGCGCCGAGGCCGTCCTCGGCGGCGGTTGCGGAGAATGCCGCGACCGGGGCGATTTCGCAGGCGTTGGTGGAGAGACCCACGAGGGAGGCGAGTTCGACGTTGTCGGGCCGCGCGAGCGGCGTCGTGCCGGAGAATATGACCCGACCTCCGCGTTCGACATAGTCGGCGAAGGCCTTCTGCTCGAGCGGGGCGAGCAGGCGGCCGGAGCCGTTGGCCCCGGAGAGGACGGCGATGACCGCGTCGTACGGGAAGACGAGGGCGTCGTCCCAGGTGTAGCGGGCGGCCTGGATGATCTCGGCGTACTCGGAGGGGCCGTAGGAGTAGGCCGTGTAGATGAGGTTGCTCGGGTAGTAGTCCACGTCGAAGCCCATGCCCTCGAGGCGGGAGACGAGGAAGGCGCTGTCGTCGCGGTCGTCGAAGACGGCGACGCGGGCGCGCACGACCGGCTTGACTTCAACGTCCAGCGTTCCGCCGGAAACGGCGGAAAGGAGGATGTTCGTCGTGAGCGACATCCCTTCGGGGACGTGGATGTCGAGGAATGCCTCGGCAGGCTCGAGCGTTGCGTGGCCGAGGGTGACGGTGACCTCGCCGGCCGACGGATCGACGGATTCCTCATGGCGGACGAATCCATCGGCGAAGACGCGGAGGGTGAAGGAGCCGGACCCGGACGGGGCCACGATGCACGCGACGCCGTCGGCGTCCGTGACGCCGCGCGCGGCGCCGGCGCCAAGGATTTCAACGGCCGCGTTGGTGACGGCGGCGCCGTCGGCGTCGACGACCGTCACGGCGAGGACGGAGCCGTCGACGAGGTCAACGACGACGGGCAGTTCCGCGACGGTCTCGCCATCGGAGGTCAGGACGAGGGTGAACTCGGCCGTGTCGCCGGAAGCGGGGAAGCGGACCTGGAACATGCCGGGCATCGAGGTGTCGAGGCCGGAGACGTAGCCGTAGTCCCAGTCGCCGGAGATGATTTCGCCGTTGTCCGCGACGAGCGAGGCCGTGAGGTCCTCGAACTCCAGGGTGCCGGCGTTGCGGACGGTGATGGCGAGCGTCACTTCCTCGCCGCGCGAGGCGAGGCCGTCCGGGGCCTCCTCCACGGCGAGTTCGACCGCGGCGACCTCGGCTATGGAGCGAGGCGCGACGGCCAGGTTGAACGGGATGGCAAGAGAACCTGAGGCGCCCTCGATCCTGATGTCGGCGGCGTACTCGCCGGCGCGGAGAAGCGCGGGATCGTTGACGAGAAGATCAAAATCGGCCGTGGCGCCGGCGGAAATGGTGACGTTGGTCGTCAGGACGACTTCCTCGGGATCGTCGAAGCGGAGCCAGTGGCTGCCGAGGATGCGGGCGGCGCAGGAGATGTCGAGGTGGCCCGACGTGCTGACGTAGTCGGCGAGAAGCGGGTCCTTGCGGACGCTTTGGAGGATGGCGTCCTTGACAAGGCCGTAGGACGCCGCCGGCGATATGGCCTTCAGCAGGGCCGCGGCGCCGGAGACGTACGGGGCGGCCATCGAAGTTCCGCTCATGAGGACGTAGTTGCCGTCTTCGACGAGCGAGCCGTTGCCGAGCGAACCGTTGCCGCCGCTGAGCGCGCAGCTCAGGATGTCGACGCCGGGGGCGGCCAGGTGGACGGAGGCCGGACTGTAGTTTGAGAACTCCGCGATGCGGCCGTCATGGTCGGAGGCGGCGACGACGATGACGTTGTCGAGCCACTGCGACATGGAGGCCGGGTAGTTGGGCGACATGGTGACGTCCTTGGCGTCGTTGCCGGCGGAGCAGACGAAGAGCATGTCGTATTCCTGGGCCTTCTTCATGGCGCGGTAGAGGACGTCCGAGTAGAAGGGGCCGCCCCAGCTGTTGTTGTTGACGGCGGCGCCGGCGAGGTAGGCGTCCTCGTAGGAGCGGGCGATGTCGGCGGAGGTGGCCCAGATGTCGCCGAAGAGGCCGCGCGTGACGATCCTCTGCGCCATCAGGCTGACCTTCCAGTTGACGCCGCAGACGCCGAGGCCGTTGTTGCCGACGGCGCCGATGATGCCGGCGACGTGGGTGCCGTGGCCTTTTTCGTCAATGAAGTCGGAGCTGTCGAAGACGTAGTCCCAGCCGAGGCCGGACCAGTTGGCCGCGAGGTCGGGGTGGGTGTAGAGGATGCCCGAGTCGGTGACGGCGACAAGCACGTCGCGCGAGCCTGTCGTCTTGGCGAACTCCCAGGCGTCCTCGGCGCCGATGTCGACAAGGCGCGTTCCGCCGGTCTGGCGGGCGTTGGCGAGGGCCCACTGCTCGGCGTAGCGCGGGTCGTCCGGGACCACGGCGTGTTCAACTGCCCCGAGGACCGATGGCTGCGCCGAGACGAGGATGCCGTCTTCGTCGGCGGGATTGAAGGCCTTGGCGGGATCGGAGAGCGCCGCCGCCGCAAGGGAGGCCGAGGTGCCGCCGGCCGGGGTGGCGATGGAGGCGGGGATTGTCTTGAAGTGGTATGTGGCCTCGAAGCCGCGGCGCGCGAGATAGGCGTCGCGCTCTGCGGGCGTGGTGCCGTCCCTGAAGACGAACTCGTACTCGGTGGCGCTGAACGATTTCGCATCGGCCTTCGTCCAGTCATTTCCGGCGGCGCGGGCCACTGCCGCGCGCGCCTCGGCCACTGCGTCCGCGACGACCTCGGGCTGGAGAAGCTCGGAAGCCTGGCGGCGGTAGACGATGGACACCGTCAAGTCGGCGTCCTCGTCGCCGTCGTTCGTGAGCTGGAAGGAGACGTTGGTGGAGACGCCCTCGGGAATCTCAAGCGAGAATGAGCCGAGTTCCCCGTTCGCGCCCGGGGTGTAGAAGTCGGAGCCGGGGGTGATGGTCCAGGGTTCCAGAACGAAATCCACGCCTTCCACGCTTTCGTCGGCGAATTCGTTCGTAATGGCCGCCGGCTTCACGATGTACCCGTTCGGGAAGGATGTCACCGAAATCTCGTATGAGCCAGGTGCGGACACTTCAAAGGCGTATTCGCCCGTGGAGGCGTCGGCCGGGGTCGTGGCGGAATAGGAGACGTCGAGGCCGCGCGCCGCGACGGTCACGCCCGGAAGGGCTTCGCCCTCCGAGGTGAGGACGGTGCCGGAAATGGTGCGGAGCGGGTTGAGCGCGACCTTGAAGTCGAAGTACCAGCGTTTGGGTTCGGCGGCGTCGGGATCCTCCTCCCAGACTTCGAGGAGGAAGCGCTGGTAGTCGCCTGCGGAGGCGTTGTCGTCGACGACGACCTCAAAGCCGTTGGTGTGGTCGGCGTCGTAAATCTCAAACGAGGTGCCGCCGCCCACGAAGATGACCGGCGACTCGGCGGAGAAGTCCGGCGTGTTGGTGGAGACAAGCTCGTCCGAGACGATGGACATGCAGTCGGCCCGCTCGAATTCGGGGGGAAGCGTAAGTCGCGCCGACAGATTCCTGATGGAACGTGCGCCGTCGTTCACAAAGGCCGGCATGATGCGGAGGGTGTCGCCCTTGTCAAAGTGGCCGTCGCCGTCGTCGTCCGTGACGGAGACCCCGTTCAGCCTGACATGGCCTTCCGTGGCGCCGTAGGTCGTGCCGAGGATGTCCATGGCGTATGTGCCGGAGTCGGTTGTCACGCACTCGGCGAAAGGCGGCACGAACTTGTTGCCGTCCGGCACGATCGTGGAAATCCAGTACTTCTCGCCGGGGGTGAGGCCGTCGATGGCGTATAAGCCGCTGAAAAACGTGTAGTTGCCGTAGAAGACAGTGCCGTCGGCCGCGGTTGCCGATACGCGGGCGCCATACACGCCGTTCGTCTCGCCAACCGGCTCGGCCGGATGGAGGTTCTCGGCGATGACGCGTCCGGAGACGGACGCCCTGACGACGTTGGTTATCGCGAAGAGCAGCAGCTGCTCGTCGGATTTGGAGCCGTGTACCGCGACGCCTTCGACGAGGAACTCGACGATGTCGCCATCTTCGCCGCCCATCAGAACGGAGACAGGCACGCTGCTGACCGCGGAGCCCTTGGGCGGAATGGGCGGCCAATAGACGACAGGCGGATCCGAAAGAATCGTCGCGTCGCCGGAACTCACGGAGACAAAGGCCTCAAAGGAGTCGATGGTCTCGTATTCGGAGGG
>JAEEGL012434675.1_pt1 | contig 10173 bp, 7 predicted proteins | sample 9134231 | NCBI WGS metagenome assembly JAEEGL01 (sample SAMN16246548, study PRJNA631951) | gut metagenome | biome: gut microbiome; feature: rumen; material: fiber-attached | host: Bos | place: Iran: Karaj | collected 2018-10
CTTCACTTTTGCCATTTTGCAAAAACGTTGCTTTTTCAAACGGGTCGTATGCCGTAACGCGCCAACAATATTTTTGTCCAATTTCAAATGGAAAATTTGCAAGCAAAAATTGATATTTTTCATCAAACAAATTATCAGCAGTAAAATCTGCAAATCGTTGTGCTTCAACGTTTTTGTCGTTAATATTTTGTTTCCAAAGTTCAAATTTATAACGGTAGTTGCAACGGGTTGCGATATTTGCGCCGCCGTTGTCACCACGCCATGTAAAGTTAACAAATTGATTGTTGGTTTCAATTATAAAATTATCATCCGGACTTTATCTTTTGGGAATATAAACTGGTCGTGAAATTTATCAAACTTTACAGAGTTTTTTCTATCTTTTATTTTTATTACATTTGCAGAAATATTGTATTTATCTGATTTATAACCGATTTTAATACCGCCACCAAGTCTTGCATAGCCGGCATCAGTTGTAGAAGAATCCGGCAATACTGCTTTTCTAAGTCGTCCGAAAAAAGCTTCAACCTCGATTGAGCCCTCGCCCGAATATCCGAATCCACCGTCAAAATAATCATGTCCACTCATTGTGAACTTGCTGAATGTCATTGAGTTGTAACCGGCATAAAGCGTATATTCTTTGTAGCTCGGGTTTAGTGAAAACCTATTTAACAGCAGTGCAAGATTTTGTTTTAGAAAAGTCATTTATTATGGGAATTGATTAAGTACTAAAATAAATTTGTCATCTCGAGTTTGCAATTTTTGACGGCATATTTTTGGCAGATTGTAAAATAAAAAAAACAGTGTTTAAACGGCATTTTAATACCGCTAAAACACTGTTTTAATTTTATCAAGATTGCAAATTGGGTTTAGAAAATTACTTTCAAACCTAATTGTGCTCTCCAACGCGAATAAATATCGTTTATATCAATTTTACCATTGTTGAATGAAAATACATCTTCGTTAGTGTCTTTTATGTGTTCGTATTTCAAGACTTGAAGACTGTAGGCAGAACTATAATAAGTTCCCCATTCTTTGTTGAGGAGGTTGCCGAAGTTGGTTATGTCAAATGTAATTTGAATTTTACTTCCGCGCTCTTTCAAGTAGAAAATATTTTCCGCAATGTGAAGGTCGAAATGATTTTCAAACGGAGCAAGGTTAGAATAACGGCAAGCGTATTCGCCTCTGTGTCCGCTTGCGTAATCGTCGTCATTAATCCACTCCGCAAATTTCTGACGGTCTTCATCCGTTTTAAATTTCATTTTTGAAAGTTCCGTTTCTGTCGGAATGTAAAGCAACGAATTGCCTTTCTGTCCGTCGCCGTTATAATCTTTGCTTTCGTTCATTGATAAGCAATAACGTTGTCCGCTGAAACCGTTGTATGTAACGGCAATCGTCGTAGATAACAAACCGTTAGCGTATTTGGGCGAAGTATAAGATATTGTCGCCATAACTTTGTGCGGAACGTCAAAAATCGAATACGAAAGTTCATCAGGTGAATTTGTATTCACAGAGTAATTATATTTCCAGTTGGAATATGCCACCGAACTTGTTCCGTCATTAACAGATTTTGAACGTCCGTAAGTATATGATACCATCCAATCCAATCCCCATTTTAAAGACTGTTCCAACTTAGCACTCAAAGAATAAGTATAACCTTTGTTGGTATTCTTTAAATTGATGATACTATAATAGTCGCCTGAATTAATTGAAAAATACGGTGCGGCAGAGGCTTCAACACCTTCTACTGCATAAACTTTTGAAGTTTCCGTTAATGCAAGGTTTTCAAAGAAGACGTTGTTTAATGTTTTTGAATAAATACCTTCTGCTGTAAATTTCAGACCGTAACCCAAACGTTGTTCAAAAGCCCAACTTGTACGGAAAACTTGCGGGTATTTAAAATTTTTGTCGGCAGTGTTGATTGTCGGTTTTGAAGCAGTTCCCGTTGCTGAGTTCATTGCTGCAACGGGGTCTGTACCGTATTGCGCAAACGAAGGAACGTTTTTGGTAATCGTTGTGCCTTTCATTTCAACACCCGTATTGTTCCAAAGGTTAGTCATCCACACAAAGGGAACTCTACCCGTAAACATTCCCAAACCGCCGCGTATTAAGGTTTTTCTGTCAGAGTCAACATACCAGCGGAAACCCAAACGGGGCGACCACATAACGGAAGCCTGAGGTGCTTGTCCGACTTCTACACCGTAAGTTTTTGCATAATCACTTTTGTTGAAATTTTCATTTTTGCTCGGAGAGTTAAATGTGTGTGGTATGTCTATTCTTAAACCGTAAGAGAACGTAAAAAGGTTTGTAATTCTCCATTTATCCTGAGCATAAAAGCCCCATTGACCTGCTTTGGTTGTTCCCGCCCACCGGTTTGTGCCGGTGAGTGTCGGGTCAGAAAAGTTGTAAACGAATTTGTACGCATTGTCGTTAAGAAAATCCTGTGTGCTGTTGTAGTAATATGCGCCGTTGACACCTTGAATAAAGAGGTTGGTAAATTGGTAGAACTCTTCGTGTGTACCAAAAATGAGAGTGTGGTCACCTTTGTATATTGAAAGGTTGTCTTCCAATGTGTAAACGTCTACGTCTAAGCTGTTAGCGCCGGAAGAGTACTCTGTGCCAATATAGATTCTCTTGTTGCCAGTTTTGAACTCGTTGTTTGTAGCGTCGTATTCGCCACCAGCCGAATTAATTTCAATGTTGGGCGAAGTATATGGAGTTTCTCTGTGGTCGCGAACTGCGGTAAGTCCTGCACGGAACTCGTTGTACAGCTTGTCGTTGAAACGAGAGTTCAACTCTAATACTACCGAATTGGTTTTGTCATACATTCTATAGCCTGAATTGGCGTAGTAATATGTTTGGTAGCCATTGCTGATCGAACCAGATGAGTAACTGTCGCGATACGATTTGTTGTATTGGTAACGCAATGCGAGTTTGTGTTTTGTGCTGATGTTCCAGTCCAAACGGGCGAGAATGTTCCATGCGCTCTGTTCCAAATCGCGAGGATCGTAGTTTTCTTCAATGCCAGTAACTTTTTTGAATTGTTCGGCAACTGCCTTTGCCTCTTCAACTGTGATATAGTCGTATTTTCCATCGGCAGTCTTATAGTCAGCTCCAGGGAAATACAAGTTAGACCACTCTTTCTTGGTGTTTTCTGCGCTTACAAAGAAGAAAAGTTTGTCTTTTACAATTGCGCCGCCAAGGTTGACGCCGAGTATGCGTGTAAGCTCGTTGTCGAGTTTCGACTCTTTTTCTTTTTCTTGAGAATACTTGCCGTAGAGTCCCTCGTTGGTGTAATAAGCGTAAACTGTGCCGGTGAGTTTGTTGGTACCCGATTTGGTGATAGCGTTAATACCACCGCCGGTAAAGCCCGACTGGGTAACGTCGAACGGAGAAACTACAACCTGAATTTCTTGGATAGACTCAAGTGAGATAGGGTTGGCGCCAGTCTGTGCGCCGTTGGTGCCGTCGGCAGAAAGTCCGAAAACGTCGTTGCTAACAGTACCGTCGATTTGGAACGAGTTGTAGCGGTTGTTGCTGCCGGCAAAAGAGATACCGCCGGTTTTTGCGATTTGCGCTTGCGGTGTAAGTTTTGCAACATCGTATACGCTACGGTTAATCGTAGGTGTATTTTCAATGCTTCCAATGTTGAAATTTCCTCCCGCACCGGAGTTTGCTTTAGGAGCCGTCGCTTCTACAACAACTTCTTGAATTTCTTGATTTTCAGAATTTAAAGCGGCGTCTATGTTTAAGGTTTCACCAAGCGGCAAAAATACGCCTTCCTGAGTATATGGCGACATTCCTACAAACTGAATCGTAACTTTATACGGTCCGCCCGGGCGCATACCTTGAATAAAGTAACGTCCTACTTCGTTGGTAATACTTGCGTACTGTGTTCCCGAGGGCGTGTGAACGGCGATAACTGTTGCGCCAGGTAGAGTTTCGTTCCCGTCTGTAACTGTACCCGTCATGGACGAAGTCGTAACTTGGGCAAAAACTGCGCTGAAACTTAGTAATAATATAAGTGTCAGCATAAATAATGATTTGACTGTTCTCATATTTAAATATATTAGATATTTTTCTTAACAATTTCAAAGCCTCGTTCTTTAGCAATTTCTAATGCTAAATCATAATCGTTTTTTTCCTTATTATAAAGGGAAAAATCTATTTCGGCAAAATCAGCTCCTGCATCTTGTGCGTGAAGAATATTCTCGTGACGGTAATCTGTTGAAATTCCGCACTTAATGTTAAGAACATGACATTTTGAAAAAAAATCCCTGAGCTCGGATTTGAATTTTAGTACATCAACACCGAAAGAATATTCCAATTTTGTACGTTGGTCTTCTTTTATTACGATTGCGTGAGGGTGTTTTAAGGTTATTTCCCTAAAAAAACTATCACCTAAGCTGCCGTACATTACTTTATTTTCCATCTCTTTGTGTTAAAATTACAAAGTGCAATATTAGAAATTTTTATGTTTTTTTAATATTAAATTTTTATCACATTTTCGAGTAATTGAAAAAAAAGTATTTATTTTGCAGTTGGAAAAAATTTCTGTCATTATGTCGTTAAAAAAACTTGTAGACAAAAATATGCCTTTTCTTGAGCCGCAACAAAGCGTCTCTGATGCGCTCTCTATGATGGATGAGTTCAAAGTTTCTCATTTGCCGGTTGTAAGAAAAGAAAATGCAGAATATTTAGGGCTTGTCAGCGAAGATGACATTCTTGATATGGACGAAGGAAAATCTTTGGTAGAGAATGTTGCCGGGGACTTAAAGAAAATATTTATCGACGAGGACAGACATATTTTAGAGGTTTTGGAGGTAATCTCGGAAGAGAAAATTCCGTTTTTGCCTGTTTTGAGCAGAAAAGAAAAATATCTCGGTGTTATAACACATCAAACTTTAATCGATAAGATGGCGGAGGCAACATCGGCCAATCAAAAAGGCGGAATTATTGAAATTGAGACAGATGCACAGAATTATTCAGCGGCCTTGATTACGGGAATTTCCGAAAACAACTCGATGAAAGTTATGAGTCTTTTAACCCGTCCGCACGGTAACAAGGGTATTAATGCTGTTATAAAACTTAACGGTCCTGATACCTCTGGCGTTATCCAAGGGCTTGAAAGATACGGTTATAAGGTAAAAAATGTTTATCAAGGCGATTCAAAATACTCCTCTTTGATGAAAGAAAGATACGATGCCTTGCTTAGCTATTTAAACGTCTAAAAAAAATTAACAAAAAAAATGACATTTTTTTTTGTTAATTTCAAAACTTAACCGTAAATTTGCAGACCGAAAAAATGTAGTTTTTTCGCAAAGTTTTAAAGTTAAAAAAATTAATTAAAAACCATATTTTAAAAAATACGTAGAGAAAATGAAACGCACATTTCAACCTTCAATTAAGAAGCGTAAACACAAACACGGTTTCAGAGAGCGCATGAAAACCGCTAACGGTAGAAAAGTTTTAGCTGCAAGACGCAAAAAAGGCAGAAAAAAACTTACCGTATCTTCGGAAGAAACTTGCAAGGGACACTACCACCACAGCAATCATGATAACCACATGAATGAAAAACCCTACGCAAGAAAAAAATAATATCTTAAATTGATTATAAAGCGTTTTTATATCCTTGAAGATATTTAAAAAAGCCCTCAATTCACAAGCGGGATTGGGGTTTTTTGGTTTTGGTACACATTAAAAAAGAAATATTCATACTATAACAGACAATGGCAGCATTAGAAAAAATCAGAAGTCACGGCAAACTCATAGCAATATGTGTGGGCGGTGCCTTGTTGGCCTTTGTGTTAGGTGATTTCGATAGAATTTTGGCTACGCTTTTGGGTTCAGGTCAGACTACTATTGCTAAAATTAACGGCACGGGCATCGATTATGGAGAGTTTATGGAAAACCGCGTTAAGTCGAGGGAGCAGTTTATGAAACTTGCTACCGGTAGAAATACTCTTGACGCTCAGTCTTCAAACGAGGTACGCGACTATTGTTGGGAACAGCTTGTAAGAGAAAATACTGTCGGCAAATTTCTTAGTGAACAGGGTATTCAAGCCTCTGACGCCGAACTTGTATATATGATTCAGACCGGAAACGTTACTCCTTTTATGCGTCAGGCTTTTGCTAATCCTGAAACAGGAAGAATTGACGAGGCAAGGATTAGAGCTTATATGTCTCAGACCGATCCGGAAAGCAAATTCATTTGGAAAACTTTGGAAAACGAACTTAGAGAGGCTCGTGAGTATAATAAATATCTTTCGATGATTTCTCAAGGTCTTTACGTTACTAAAGCCGAAGTAGAGCAAGAATTTAAACGTCGTACTCAGTTGAGCGACATCAAATACGTTTCAGTTCCTCTTTCTGAGGTGGCTGATAACGAGGTTGCCGCAACTGAAAGCGATTTGAAAAATTATTACGAAAAAAACAAAAAACGTTTTTATCGTTATCAGGAGACAAGGGATATTGCATACGTTAGTTTTGATGTAATTCCTACCGAAGAGGATTCTGCAGCGATTTTGAAATCTACAAATGCTATCAAAGACGAATTTGAAAAAGAAAACGTTGAAGATATTGCTACATTTGTAAATTCAAAATCAGATATTCCTTACACTGATTACAATTATTCTAAAGGTGAAATTAAAAACGAAGTTTTGGACTCACTTATTTTTAACGGTAATCAGTCTGATTTCGTTTACGGACCTTACGTTGAACAAGGTTTTTACAGACTTGCACGTTTTACAGGTTTTGTAGACCGTCCCGATTCTGTAAAAGTTTCACACATTCTTTTGGCTTTCAGAAATCCTGCTGACTCGCTTTCTGTGAAAGCTAAAGCTGACAGCCTTATGACTGAAATCAGAAGAGGTGTTGATTTCAATGCTCTTGCAGTAAAGGTTTCTGACGATCAAGCCTCGGCAAGAGATAGTGGCAATCTTAATTGGATTACCGAAGGTATCGGATATATTCCCGAGTTCAAAAACGCTTGTTTTGCAACTGCAAAAGGTCAGATTGATTTGGTAAAAACGAATTACGGTTATCATATTATAAAAGTAACTGACAGAACAGCTGTTAAGAAAAAAGCAAAAGTTGGTTTCGTTTCAGTAGAAATTCGTCCGAGCCGTCCGACATATTCGGCAGCATACGCTAAAGCAAACGAATTTGCAGGTAAAAACCGTACTAATGCTCAGTTTGAAAAAGCAATAGAAGAGGAGAAACTTATCCGTAGAATTGCTCCTAACGTTTCTGCTAACACAAATCAGATTCCGGGTTTGGAAAATTCAAGAGAATTTGTACGTTGGGCTTACGACGAACAAAAATCTAAAGAAGTATCAGAGGTTATGGAGTTAGGCGACAGATACGTTGTTGCATCTTTGGTTGGCGTTCATCCAAAAGGCATTCCTTCATTTACTGCTGTTAAAACTCAGGTAGAGGCTCAGGTTGTTAATGATTTGAAAGCTTCTAAATTGGCTGAAAAAATGCAAGGTGCTACCTCTGTTGATGTTTTGGCTTCACAATTGGGTAAACCAGTTCAAGAGGCTCAGGCTGTTAATTTTGAAATGACACAAATCCCCGGTATCGGTTTTGAACCTAAAGTTATTGCAGCTGCTTCGGCATTGCAACTCAATCAGGTTTCAGCTCCCGTGAAAGGTAACAATGCGGTTTATGTATTGCAAAATACATCGTATACGCCTTCACAGCAAATTCAGCCTCTCAACTACACTACCGATCAAAAACAGTTGAAAGACGAATTGCGTTACCGTGCATATTATCAAATCCCTGAGGCTATTACTCAGATGGTTGAAATTGATGACAGAAGGGTTAAATTCTTTTAATTAAGGAATTCCCGAAGTTAAAGAAATACTTTCAAAAATCACCTGTTTTTCCAAAAAATGTTGATGGAATGGCAGGTGATTTTTTATTTGCCGTATTAAAAAAAAATATCTACTTTTACGATATTTTATTTAACGGGATTTTCCCCTCAGAAAAAAAAATTGTGTTATGAAATTACTCAATATTATTGTTTTGTCATTGACGGTATTTTTTTGTCTGGAGGTATCAGCGCAGACAGAATATCCGGGTAAAAATTTTTATGTTGCGGTCAAAAACGGAACGCGTACTTTGACAGGTGTACCGGGCAAAGATTACAAAAATAATTTTGCCGAGTATAAGATTGATGCTAAGTTTGATTCGCAAACACATATTCTTGAAGGCGAAGAAACGATATTGTATCATTACAATAGCGGCGCTCCGACAACTACGATGGTGGTTAATTTGTACCGCAATATTTACAAAAAAGGAGTTCAGAGGCTTCGACAGTGTGCAGTAGAGGATATTACGGACGAGGGTATGGAAATTCTTGACGTTCAGCAGATTCTTAAAACGGGAAAGAACTCAGACGTTTTTACGAGCATAAGCGGAACGAAACTTTTCATCACCTTGAACGGACGAATGAAAGAGGGCGAAACCGTATCAATTTATATTAAATGGAGAAATAAAATTGCTGCAAACACTCATCACCGTGGCGGAAAATATAGAGAGAATTCATGGTTTATTCCGTATTGGTATCCTCAGATTGCCGTTTATGACGATATTTATGGCTGGGACAGAATCAATCATTCAGGAAACGAAGAGTTTCTTTTTGAGTTTGCCAATTACGATGTTAATTTGACTATTGCTGATAATCTATGTGTTTGGGCTACGGGCGAACTTCAAAACAGGGATCAGATTTTTAACAAAAATATTATCACTTTAATAGATAAGGCTTCGCGCACTAATGCTAAAATTGATATTATAACGCCTCAAAATCGCAGTGCGGTTTTAAAACAATCTCAAAATACGTGGCATTTCAAAGCGGATTCCGTTCCTGATTTTGTTTTTGCTTGTTCTAATGAGGTCAATTGGACGATGTCCTCGCTGCAGGTTGCACCAAAAAAGCCGAGAACTAAAACTTCCGTAGTTTATTTTGACGGCAGGTTCAAAGGCGTTTTGGATATGGTTAATAAGACATTGGATTATTTGAGTAATCAGCGTCCGAATGTTCCGTATCCTTATTCACACATGACGATTTTTCAAGGTAGCGGTGGAATGGAGTTCCCGATGATGGTTAATGAGGATTTTGACAATAATTATGACGATGATTTTTTTACGACTTCACATGAGGTAACTCATAGTTATTTTCCTTTTATGACGGGAATGTATCAGAACCGTTATGCTTTTATGGATGAGGGACTTACGATGTTTGTACCGCAGACTTTTCAGAACAATAATTTTGAACATAGGGATATTATAACTTCAGCCGTTAGAAATATGCTTTATTCTCAAGGCTCTGACGATAATGTCCCCGTTATGACGCCTTCTTATTCGCAAACCGATTTGTGGGTTTATACGATTAATTCCTATTACAAACCGCAGTTGGCTTATACTTTTTTGGAAGATATTGTAGGAGAGGAGGTTATGTCAAAAATATTGAAAGAATTTACTTTGAATTGGATAGGAAAACATCCTCACCCGTATGATTTTTTCAATTTTTGCGAACACGTTTCATCCCTTAATCTGAAAGAGTTTTTTTATTCTTGGTTTTTTATAACTGGAGTTCCTGATTTGGCTGTTATTCAGGTTAAGGATAATGTTATAACGATAGAAAATAAAGGCTCTATAATGTTGCCTATATACTTGAAAATCAATTATAAAGACGGTACTACCGAAATTATTGAGCGAAACGCTCTTTGTTGGGCGGGCGGCAATAATGTTGTGAATATGTCTGTTAAAAAAGATATTGAATTTATACAAATTGGAAACGAAAGAATTCCTGATGCTGATTTAAGCAACAATAATTGGCGGGCGGATAAATAGATGAGATAATTATAGTTTTATAAAAATAATAATTTAAGCGAAATGAATTTTAGAAAGTTAATTTTAATGTCTTTGATTTCGGTTTTAGCCTTTTCTTGGGCGAGAGCCGATGAAGGTATGTGGCTTTTGAACATGATTGGCAAAAACTACAAGCAAATGAAAGCGCAAGGTTTCAAATTGAAACCGGAGGATATTTACAGCGTTCAGAAATCTTCTTTGAAAGATGCAATTGTTGTTTTCGGCGGTTATTGCACCGGCGAAATCGTATCCGACAAGGGTTTGATTTTCACTAATCATCACTGCGGTTATCAAAGTATA
>JAEEGL014830918.1_pt1 | contig 10173 bp, 11 predicted proteins | sample 9134231 | NCBI WGS metagenome assembly JAEEGL01 (sample SAMN16246548, study PRJNA631951) | gut metagenome | biome: gut microbiome; feature: rumen; material: fiber-attached | host: Bos | place: Iran: Karaj | collected 2018-10
GATCGACTGCGCGCCGTTCGGCGCCACCACGCGGCGGCCGTCCTTGTTGCGGTACTCGATCGTCAGCTCGATCGCGTTCTTTTTGATCAGCTCGCGGTCGTATTCGGGCGTCAGCCACTTCGTCCAAAGCTCCTCCTCGGGCGCTTCCTTCATCGTCTCGAAGCACCACTTGCGGTAGCCCGCGTAGCGGTAATCGAGGAACTTGCAGAATTCGTCCGGATCGCCCTTCTCGCCGCACATCTCGGCGATCTTGCGCCGCGCTTCGGCTTCGAACGCCGCGTCGCGCTCGACGAGGCGCAGCGTGCCGCCGAGGTCGTAGAAGATCGCATCAAATTCTCTTTCGTTTGCCATGTCGTTTCTCCTGTTCGGTTTATTTCAGCGGGGGGAAGATGTCCAAAAGCTCGGAAATGCGCGTGATCGTATAGTCGGGCTTTAGGATGATCTCCTGCGGTTCGTTCTTGATCGTGTCGGGCTCGTCGATGCGGATCATCAGCGCAAAGCCCGCTTTTCTCGTACCCTCGACGTCGCGGATCGGGTTGTCGCCGACGTACGCGCACTGCTCGGGCGCCTTGCCGATCGCGCGGCAGGCAAGGTGATAGATCGCGGGATCGGGCTTTCTCAAACGCACCTTCGAGGAGAGGATCACGGCCTTGAAGTAGTGCGCGACGCCGTCGTGGATCATCCAGTCCGGGATCTCGGTCTCGGTGATCGTGTTTGCAATGATGCCGAGCGTGTAGCCGCGGCGGTCGAGCTCGAGGATCGTGGATTTCACGTCGTCGCGCGGAACGCGCCGTCCGTCATGGTCGCGCCACAGCCGCGTGAGCCTGCCCGCGTTCGCGCAGACGCGCTCCGGATCGTAATCCGGCAGCAGGTGCTGGCTCCAAAGCTCCATCTCGCCCGCGTCGAGCAGCGTCTTTTTCACGTTCTTGCGGTATTTCTCCCAGCGTTCCTGCAGCTTCGCGAAGAACACGTCATGCGGCTCGGTCGCGCCGACCAGCTCCATCAGTTCCTTCTCCGCGGCGGCGGAAAACGCCTTGTCGCGGATCACGATGCGCAGGGTGTTGCCGACATCGAAAAAGATCGTATCCGTCATTTGCTTCCACTCCTTTATCCGTTTTTATTTCTGATTGAACGACCGGAGCACCTCCGGCAGCTCATAGAGTTCCCGAATCACAACGTCCGCCTTCGGCGCGTCCGCACCCTGATACGCCGCGTCGCGGTGCGCGATCGAAGGGTTGTCGATGCGCACGACGAGACCGAGGTTTGCGTTTCGCGCGCCGATCACATCGCGCGAGATCGTGTCGCCGACATAGCACGTTTCGGCGGCGGTCACGCCCATCTCGTTCAGCGCGATCGAAAAGATGCGCGGGTCCGGCTTGCGGATGCCGGTCGTGCTCGACATGACCCTGCATTCCATGTATTCCGCTATGCCGTATTCTTCGAGCATATGGGGGACGAGGGAGGTCGAAATGATGTTGGAAACGACGCCCATGCGATAGCCCTGCCGATGCAGCGTTTCGATCGTTTCCCTGAGACGCGGCTTGCGCATCAGCGTCAGCCGGTCGTAGTCGTAGAGGAAGCTCAGCTCCTCGGCGATCGGGGCGAGCCGTTCCTCGCCGATGTGAAACTCTCTTAAATACCAGTCGTTCCAGATCTGCGCCGCGGGAAGCTCAACGAGCGTGCGCTCCGTGTCGTGCTTGTATGCCTCCGCGTTCTCGTGCAGCTGCTTCGCAAGCGCCTCGGGCGTCATGTCGAGCACGATCCCGTAGTCGGAAAGACGGCGGATCAGACGCTCCGCAAAGCGCGGCATCGAGTCCGCCTTCCGGATGACCGAATGCAGCGTCCCGCCGAGATCGAACAATACCGTGGTAATCATCGCAGCCCTCCGAAAAACCTTGTATTTCGTAAACGTTTTCGTCAATTATATTGTATCTCTGAAGACGCGGTTTGTCAATAAGAAAAACACGTCTTTGTATAAATATTCTGCGAAAAATGCGCCGCGTCGTTTTGTTTTTTCCGCAAACAGCGCCGCGTTCGCCGGATTCTGCGTTGACAAATGACGGAAACGGATGTACAATGAATTATCTAAAACGTTTACACTGATGATTTACACAGAAAAACGCGGAGGTTTGTATGGGCGTTGTCACATTGAAAGACGTTGCAAAGGTCGCCGGCGTATCCTACGCCACGGTGTCCCGCGCGCTGTCCGGCAGTCCGGAGGTGGGGGAGAGCACCCGAAAGCGCATCGTGCGCATCTGCGAGGAAATGGGCTATACGCCGAACGCCGTCGCGCGGTCGATGGTCATGAAGCGCACGAACATCATCGGCCTGATCGTGACGAGCATCGACAACCCGTTCATGAGCGAGATGACCGCGCACCTTGAGATCTATGCCCGCAAATGCGGCTACAATCTCATGGTCTGCAATTCGTCCTACGATCTCGGTCTCGAAAAGGAGGTCTTTTCGCTGCTGATGGGGCGTCAGGTGGACGGCATCATCCTGATTCCGGTCGGCAACGAATCCTATGACTCCCTGAAGGGGCTGACGGTGCAGGTGCCGACGGTGTTCATCGGCGAGAACATGATCGATCTGCCGGAGAACTACGTTTCGGTCGACAACACGACCGGTATGCAGAAGGCGACCGAGTATCTTTATTCGCTCGGGCACCGCAGGATCCTCTATCTCGGCGCGCGCGACAACAGCATGACGCACAAGCTCCGTCTGGACGGATACCTCAACGCCTGCGAAAAGCTCGGCGTCGAGCCGAACGTCATCCGCAATTCGAGCACCAGAAGCTCGACCGATGTCGGCTATGCGCTTGCCAAGGCGCATTTCGAAGCGCCGCACACCGAGACCGCGATCCTCTGCGCGGCGGATACGCTCGCGATCGGCGTGATTCAGGCGGCGTACGAAAAAGGCATCCGCATACCGGACGATCTTTCGCTGATGGGGTTTGACAACATCTCCTTCTCCGCGCTGCCGCCGATCGACCTCACGACGGTCAATCAGCCGAAGCGCGAGCTTGCGGTCGCGGCGCTCGACATGCTCCAGAACCGCATCAAAAAACCCGACGCGCCGTATTCCAGAACCATTCTTTCGCCGTCGCTCATCGTGCGCAATTCCTGCCGCGCGATCGGACAGTGAGTTTCGGGAGGTTGTATGTATCGTTACGAACTGCATCTGCACACCGCAGAGACCAGCAAGTGCGGCAAGGTCCGCGCAGTCAATCAGATCCGCAAGTATCATGAACTCGGCTATCAGGGCGTGTGCGTGACCGACCATCTGCACAACGACTATCTGACCCTGATGGACTGTGAAGACGACTGGCACGAGTGCGTTCGCCGCTATCTCACGGGGTATCGCCGCGCAAAGGCGGAGGGCGACGCGCTCGGCATGGACGTCATCTTCGGCGTCGAGCTGCGCTTCCCCGAGAACGACAGCGACTATCTGATCTTCGGCATCGACGAGCAATGGCTCTTCGACCATCCGTGGATCACGCGCATGGATCATCAATCGTTCTTCGACCGCTTCAAGGACGAGGTGCTGATCATCCACGCGCATCCGTACCGCTACTGCGACGAGGTGTTCTACGACTGCGTGCACGGGCTCGAGATCGTCAACTGCAATCCGCGCCACGACAGCCGCAACGAACTTGCGCTGCAGCTTGCGAAGGCGCATCCGCACCTCTATCGCACGGTCGGCAGCGACGCGCACCAGAAGGGTGACGAGGGACGCGCGGCGATCCTCACGGATGCGCGCATCCACGATTCGTATGAACTGAAGGACGTCATCACGTCGGGACGGTACCGGAACTGGGTCTGTCCCGCATACGAGCATATCTTACGGGAAAGCGAGGAGGACCGGCATGTTTGACACCATGATCATCGGGCAGATCACGCTCGATCACAACATCGACTACGACGGACGCGAGGAGTTCATCAACGGCGGCGCCGTCACGTTCTCGGGCTATGCCGCGGCGGCGATCGGACACAGGGTCGCGGTCGTGCCGAAGGGCAACGTCAGGGTCATCGACCCCGATAAAGTCTTTGCCGACAGCAAGGTCGAACGGATCTTTGCGGTCGATTCCGAGACCTACACCGAGATGCAGAACACATACTTTACCGCGGACCGCGAACGCCGCCGCTGCCTCAACACCAGGGGCATCGAGCCGTATCAGCCGTCGGAGCTCCCGGACGCCGAAGCGAAGATTTATCACCTCGGCGGACTTGTCGCAGGCGACTTTTCCGCAGAATTTCTGAAAGCCTGCGCCGCGCGCGGCGACGTCGGGCTCGACGTGCAGGGCATGATGCGCTTCCGCAACGACGACGGCACGCTGACGCTGCGCGACTGGCCGGAGAAGCAGGCGCTTTTGTCGTATGTCCGCTACCTCAAGACCGACGCCGCGGAAGCCGAGATCCTGACCGGCACCGCCGACCGCGAAAAGGCGGCGTTTCAGCTCTGCGAATGGGGCGCAAAGGAAGTCATCATCACGCACAACACCGAAGCGCTCGTCTGCGACGGCAAGCGGATCTTCCGTTCCAGGCTCTGCCCGAGAAACCTCACCGGCCGCACCGGCAGGGGCGACACGACCTTTGCGGGGTATCTCTGCGAACGGCTCGACCGCGACATTCCCGAAGCGCTCGAATTTGCGGCGGCGCTCGTCTCTTTGAAGATGGAGACGCCGGGGCCCTTCAAGGGCACGCGCAGAGACGTCGAGGACTACATCGCAAAATTCTATCGCTGAAACGAGTGAAAATCAAAACCGAGGGATTCACTCCCTCGGTTTACTTTTTTTGTTAAACTATACCAGAAAGATGATCGGCTCGCCCGCGGTCGAGACCGTGCCGTAATCGACCGGATAATCGCGGCCGTTCAGGAGGTTCCGGTAGCTGCCGTCCGCAAGCGGCACGGGGACCGCGGCGGACTGTCCGCGCATACTGAACACGCCGACCGCCTTGCGATCGCCCTTCGTCCATACGGACAGGATCACGTCGCGCTCCTTCGCTTCGAGCGTATAGACACCGTCCGAAAACAGCGGGTCCTTTTTCATCGCGATCAGCGTTTTCAAAAGCGCTTCATGCATCGGCGCGCCGTCCTTTTTGACCGGATCGGGATCGAACAGCGTCGGCGTGTGGTTCGGCGCCCATTCCTGCCCCGAATAGAGCAGCGGCATACCCTTCTGGAAGAACGTCCAGGCGATCCAGTTTTCGCGCACCGTGCGGTCCGGGAACAGGAACGCCGTCCGGAGCCGGTCGTGGTTTTCGGTAAAGCGCAGCTTCACGTAGTCCGCCGGATACGTGCTCTCCTGCCGTTCGAGCGCCGCGACATAGTCCGAAAGATTTTCGCGTCCCTGAACATAGGCGAGGAAGTCCGCGTATACGTCGTAGTCATAGCAGATATCGAACGCCCGGTACAGCTCGGAATCGGACAGCGCGACAAGCCCCTGCATGCGATTGTAGCAGATGAAGCCGTGCTCCACGGATTCCGCAAGCCAGATGCAGTCCGGCCGCACCTCCGCAACGCGCCTGCGCGCTTCGAGCCAGAATTCGAGCGGTACAAGCGGCGCGACGTCGCAGCGGAAGCCGTCGACGTACTGCGCCCAGAAGCAGAGCGTGTCGATGAGCTCGTCCCACAGCGGTCTGACGTCGAAATCGAGGTCGATGATGTCCGTCCAGTCGCCGACGTGGTTGCCGAAGCTGCCGTCCGGCTTCCGATAGAAGTATTCCGGATGCGTCTTCACGAGCACCGAATCCGGCGAGGTGTGGTGATAGACCACGTCGATCAGCACCTTCAGCCCCAGCGTATGCGCGGCGTCGCACAGACGCGCGAAATCGTCCGTCGTGCCGAACTCCGGATTGATCGCGCGGTAGTCCGAAATCGCGTACGGCGAGCCGAGCGAGCCCTTGCGCTTTTCCTTGCCGATCGGATGGATCGGCAGCAGCCAGATCGCGTCGAAGCCGAGATCTTTGAGGCGCGGCAGGTCCTTTTCGACGGCCGCGAACGTGCCGCCGTCGTTGCGGACGAAGATCGAATACAGGGTCATATTGCGCAGATTCATATTGCCTCCCAAAAGAAAGCGCCCGAACGGGATCGGGCGCTCTTCAGATCGTGTTATTTGTCGGTTTTCTTGGTTGCGGTTTTCTTGGTCGCCGTCTTTTTCGCGGTCGTTGTGCCGGTCTTCTTGGCGGTCGAGGTACCCGTTTTCTTCGCGGCGGTCGTGCCGGTCTTCTTTGCCGTCGTCTTCTTGGCGGTCGTGCCGGTCTTCTTTGCGGAGGACGTGCCGGTCTTCTTGGAGGACGTCTTCTTCGAAGCCGTCTTCTTGCCGGTCTTCTTCTCCTCCTCCTGCGTCGCTTCGGGGTTGCCGAACAGGTTCATCGCGAGCGAACCGAGCCCGCCGAGCACGGAGGAATCCTCTTTCTTATCTTCCTTTTCCTCCTCTTTGCCGCCGAAGAGTCCGCCCAGCAATCCGCCGAGCAGGGAGGAATCTTCCTTCTTTTCCTCCTCCTTTTCTTCTTCCTTGCCGCCGAACAGTCCGGAAAGCAGCGAGCCGCCGCCCGAACTTGAGGAGCCGCCGCCCAAAAGGCTTCCGAGCAGCGTGCTGCCGAGACTGCCGCTTGACGAGGACGAGCCGAGCATACCGCCGAGCAGCGAACCCAGACCGGATTCGTCGTCGTCCTTCTTGTTGTTGCCGACCTGAGAGAGAAGCAGCGGCGCGACCAGCGAGAGGATCGAGGAGACCTTCTTGGAGGAAAGACCGCTCTTCTTCGAGAGCGCCTTGGTCGCGGCGTCCTTGTCGGAGCCTAAGATATGACCGAGGATCTTTTCGCCGTCGGCGCTGTCCGCGTTCTTCAAAAACGCGGCTACGTCGATCGTGTCGCCGGTCTTATGATCGTTCAGCGCTTGATTCAGCGACGCGGCGCCCTCTTTGGTGGAAGCGTTGTCGCTCATCTTGCCGACCAAAACCGGCAGCGCGCTCGTCAGAACGGTTCCGACCTTGTCCTTGTCGGATTTCGTCGCCTGCGACAGCGTCGCAATGCCTTCGCCCTGCAAACCCGTCAGCAGGGTCTGGATATCGAACTTACTCATCGCTTATTCTCCGGAGACCGCTTCGACGCCTTCTTCGACGTTGAGACCGTTGAGGTTCAGACCGTTCTCCTTCTCGGCTTTGTGCGCGCAGTAGTAGCAGACCTCGCTGCGGCCGTTGTCGATCGCGTCGGTGACGGTGCCCGGGAACTTCTCGGAGTTCACGATCGTGTGGCAATCGTCATAGAGGTGATACTTGTGGCCGTATGCGGTCCAGTACACGGTATCGGTGATCGATTCTTCCGCCTGCGCCTTCTCCTCCGCGGAGAGCGGGTTGAAGTTGACGCCGAACAGACCCGCGATCAGCAGCGCGACGATCGCGACGACGGTGACGATGATGCGGGACTTCTTGTCCATCTTGTCCTTGTTCGTAAAGAGCAGGATGATCAGCGGCAGGAAGCAGATGACCGCCATGATGACGCCGAGCTGGTTCAGGATCACGAAGCCGACCTTGTTGTTCGTCTTCTTGAACGGATCGAGGAAGCTCGCCTTCTTCCACAGCAGCGACGCGATCACGCAGCAGATCAGGTCGAGCACGATGCAGATGATCATGCACCACATCTGCGGCAGCCACGGGATGTACAGCGCTTTGAGGAGCGAGAGGATCGCCACGACCTCAAAGCCGATCGCCAGCACCCACAGGATGATCGCAACGATGCGCAGCGTCGTCGCCTTGCTCTTTTCTTCCGCTTTCGTCAGTTTCGGTTGCGGCTTTTCGGTTTCCTTGACGGCAGCCGCTTTTGCAGCCGTCTTCTTTTTCGTTTCTTCCATAACTACCCCTCTTTTCACAAAATATAGGATGAAAATCGAATCATTCCTTTATATATTGTATCGAAAAGGGCATCCGATGTCAATAACGGAATGCCCTTTTGCACGTTATTTTTGAAGCGCAGCCGACGCCGCAAGCCTGCCGTCCGCTTTTTTGATCGCAAAGAGAAAGCCCGTGTCCGTTTCCCTGCGGCAAACCGTGATCGCGTCCCCTTCGTGACACGGATCGCCGTAGCGGATCTCGAAGCTCCTGACCGGAAGCGCCGCCAGCTCGGCACTCGAAAAGCTGTCCAGCATCGTCCGCACATAGGCGACGTTGTTCATGTGGTTGCCGTAGTCGATGTCCGAGCTTCGGACCGTCCGCGTGAAGCAGCGCTCCGCTTCGGTAAAGTCGTCCCTGACGCGGACAAACGGCGCGGTGCACACCGCCTCGTCGTGAAATTCCAGATCGGTCGGAAAGCCCGCGTCGCGCGCACGCAAAAGCCGTCCGGTGTTCGTGTTCAGGACCATCCATTCGGTCCTGCCCTCCGCAAGCGTTCTGCCCCCGCTCTCGATCCGGTAGAGCCGGTGCATCCGCAGGTCCTCCGGCGCGGTCCGCTGCGGCCACGTCGACACGCAAAGCGGCTGCATCATCTCCGCCTTCGCGAAGAATTCGAGCCGGGTATGCACCGCGAGCCAGAACGCCCCGCGTTCGGTCATCGCGGCGCCGCCGACGCCGAGCCGTTCCGCGTGCTCCGCGGCGATGTCCTGAATGAGCGCAAACTGCTGCGCGATCCCAAGCTGAAACGATGCGTCGCACAGGCTCGGGGCAACGATGCTTTCGCGGCGATAAAAGCCGCTGTTCGATTCGTTCATGGCGGTTCTCCGTTTCGTTCTTTGCGTTCATTATATCCGATTCGTGCGGAATTCACAAGTTTTTCGCTTTTCTTTTTCCCGCATCCGTGATAAGATTGTATATCATAGAACCCGTAAAGGAGGAACCGCATATGATACACTCACTCGTGACCTATTTTTCCGCAAGCGGCGTAACCAAAGCGCTCGCCCTGCGCCTGGCAGACGGCGTCGGCGCAAGGCTCTATGAGATCGTGCCCGAAACGCCGTACTCCGACGCCGACCTCGACTGGACGGATAAGCAGTCGAGAAGCACGCTCGAAATGAAGGATCTCGACGCGCGTCCCGCGCTTGCCGATCACAACGCGCCGGTGCAGGACTACGACATCATCTTTGTCGGCTTCCCGGTCTGGTGGTACCGCGAACCGTCGATCATCGATACGTTCCTCGAAGCCTATGACTTCACCGGCAAGACGGTCATTCCGTTCGCCACCTCGGGCGGCTCGGGGCTCGGCAAAGCGCCGAACCGGATGGCGGAGCTTTCCAAAGCGAATATCCTGCCCGGCAAGGTCTTTCCCCCGAAGGCAAGCGAACGCGAGCTCAAGGATTGGGTGCGCTCGCTCCCGCTCTGATCCCAAAACGCAAAATCGCCGCGATATGCGGCGCTTTTTTTCAGCAGCTTAATACAGCACATGCGGCAGGTTCGGCACCATGGCCCATGTTGCCTGCATGATGATCGGCAGGGCGATGCCCGATATGCCGTACTGCACGGCGCTCCCGCTCAGAATGATCCCGGCGATACTGCGCGGGCGGCGAATGCTTCTGACCAGCCCGACGATGCTGAGGATCAGTCCGATCAGGCACAGCATAAGTCCGATGACCGTGATGAGCAGAATGACCTGCATCCGGTGCTCCGTCATCCCGTGTTCAAACCGCGGGAACTCCATCCACACGAGCATCAGCAGCGCGTATGCGCCCATCTCGATCAGATAGCCGACGCTCGCCGCAACCAGCGCGGCGATCGGCAGGGCAAGCGTTTTTTTCTTTACTTCCAATTGTTCCATAAAACACTCCTTTCAGCGGATGTACTTCCAACCGCAGTCTTCGTTGATAAATTTGGTCAGGTTTTTCGCCCAGTCCAGTTCAAAATCGCCGAACAAAATGTATCCGATCTCGTGCTCCGCGTCGTTGGTAACGACCAACAGCGATCGTTTATAGAATTTCGAATCGTTTCCGTCCTCGGGAAACAGGAACCGGAAGCTGTCGTCTCCGATGCGAACATAAGGCGCGAGCTGAGCACCGACGTATCCGCTTTCCAAAGGCTCCGTACGAAAACGGTATCGATTCTCCAGCGCCGCCTTTTCGGTTTCATAGTCCGCAGCGTCGTATTTGCAGAGCAGCGTATCGGCTTTTTGTGTGAACAGGATGTTGGAAAACAGATACTTGTGCAGCACAAGGGATTCGGGCGATCCCAATTCCAACGGGGAGGGA
>JAEEGL015345285.1_pt1 | contig 10173 bp, 12 predicted proteins | sample 9134231 | NCBI WGS metagenome assembly JAEEGL01 (sample SAMN16246548, study PRJNA631951) | gut metagenome | biome: gut microbiome; feature: rumen; material: fiber-attached | host: Bos | place: Iran: Karaj | collected 2018-10
CTGCAGGCCGCGCAGGGGCGCACAGAGGCCGGGAAACCGGCACCCGCTGCAGCTGATACCGGGCGCGATCCGGAAGGGGCAACCGTGGGCAGCTGCAGGCGATCCGGAACCAGCACCGGCACCCGCTGCAGCAGCAGGCACCCGCAGACGGGCAGAAAGGGCAGCTGCAGGGGTTTTGCGGGCACAGGGGCAGAAATACCAGGGGAACAAGCTGCAGGCCGCGCAGGGGGGCGCACAGAGGCCGCAGCGAGGGCATATACAGGCAGCACCGGCAGCGATCCGGGCAAGCTGCAGCAATTCAATAATCAGAGAACCGGCGCAGCTGCAGCGGGCTTCCCTTCTTACAGGTGAAACAGGCCGCAAAACCTTGTAAATACTTGCTTTTTCCTTTTCTTTTCCTTTTGTTTATGGTATAATAGACGCAAGAGGCCGCGCAATAAACAAGAGGCGCAGCAGACGCAGCAAGGCACAAGGGACGCGAAAAGAAAGGGAGGCGGCAAACAATGACAGAGGCAGCAAGGGAAGCGGCAAAGGAAGCCCGCAGGCAGTACAAAAGGCAATGGGCAAAGAACAACCCGGAAAAAGTGAGGGCGCAGCAGGAAAGGTATTGGGCAAAGCGGGCAGCAGCGCAGGCAGAACAGGCGAACCAGGAACAGACAGAAACGGAGGAAGGACAATGCAGAATGTTTTAACAGAGGCAGACCGGGGCGCAATTGGCGCAGCGTGGGCAGCGATCCGGGGAACCGGGCGGGCAGATGCAGAGGGGCAGCTTTTGGGCAGCGTTATTGTTGGGGTTTACCCTGTCAATTCCTGCAGGGCAACGGCAACCGGGCTTGAAACCTATCAAGCGGGCATTGCTATTCTTTACCGGCAGGGCAGCAGCCCCGAAATCAAAACGGCGATTATTGAAAACAGCTGCAGCCCCGGCACCCCGGAAGATGCAGTAAATTTGTTGTTCTATGATGAAATGATTTACCCGGAAGAGGCCGCAGCGCAGGGGGCATAATATGAGCGAGAAAAGGAACAATACAGCGGTTAGCAATGAAGAAATCATAGCCGCATTATTGAACAGCGGGAGCATACAGCAGGCCGCAGAGGCCGCAGGCATTGCGCCCCGTACAATTTATGACCGGATGGGAACCAGGGAATTTAGAGCCGCATACAGCGCAGCGAAAAGCGATATTATAAGGCAGGCGGTTTTTTCGATGTGCGGAAACATTGCAGCGGCAGTAAATGTAATCATTGGCATTATGAACAATGAAGAAAACCCGGCAGGAACCAGGCTTGCAGCTGCAAAGTTATTGTTAGACAATGCGGGCAAGTTCACGGACAGACTAACAGAGGCAGACAAAACAACCGCAGAAATGGCAGAACCGGCATTTGGTTTTGATGTGAACAAGCTATAAACCGCGCCGCTGCAGGACAGGAAAAGCCCCGGGGCAGGGGGGCTTTTTTTGTTTGCGCAGCTGCAGCACCCGGCGCGATCCGGGAGGCCGCGCAGCTGGTACCGGCAGGGGCTTTCCTTCTTACAGGTGAACCAGGCACCCCCGCAGCGGGGCAGAAAAGGCCGCTGCAGGGGCTTTCCCTGCAGGCCGGGGGAATTTACCAGGGAAACAGCTGCAGGCGGCACAGAGGCGCACAGAGGCAGCGCGGCGGGCATGGCGGGCGCAGCTGATAACCGGCAGCGATCCGGAACCGGCACCCGGCGCAGCTGGTACCAGGTGAACCAGGGCAGCAACCAGGGCGCGAATTATCAAAAAGCCGTTAATTTAAAGGGCTTGCGGGTTTCAGAATTGCAAATTGGTTGCAAGTTAGTTGCAACCCGCTTGCAATCATTGCCCCGGCAGGCACCCGCAGACGGGCAGAAAGGGCAGCTGCAGGGGCTTTACCGGGGCAGGGGCAGAAATACCAGGGGAAAGCCTGCAGGCCGCGCAGGGGCGCACAGAGGCCGGGAAACCGGCACCCGCTGCAGGCAGGGGCGCAGCTGATACCAGGGAACCATGGCGGCACCGGCAGCGGGCTTTCCTTCTTACAGGTACCAGGCGGGCAGCTGCAGGCGATCCGGAACCGGGGCAGCGATCCGGACAGGCCGCGCAGCTGGTACCCGGAAAGATGCAGCGGGGGCAATTTTGCGTTTATAGCCGCTGAAAAGGTGAACAGGGGATAAATTGCCCGCTTGATTCGGTTTCAGAGGCGCAGAATGCGAAATTTTGACGCGGGGAGAGTGTTACAAAATTGTTAATCCCTGTTAATAAAATTGTAAAGAATCAGGAAAAGGACGGGCAAAAAGGGGCATTTTCGGGGCATCCAGTAAAATTTGGGATGTTTTGATACCATAATGAACAGGAAAAGAGAAAAAACGCGATTTCAACTATTCGTAAAACAGATGTTTTACGAATAGTTGACCCCTTGACGGCAAAACCGGGCGGGCGGGCATACCAAAAAAGACAAATAACCCGCGCTTTTTGCGCATGATGCGCAAGGGGTTAAATTCGGCACAAGTTGAACAATGGAAGATTGACAGCGCAACCGGAAACCTGTAAAATAGAAAGCCAAAGGAAAAGGACAGCCCCGGAAGGGCAGAAAGGAGGGCAGGCAATGTACCAGGCAAAAAACGGGTTTACCCTTGAAGATGAAACAGCCCCGGGCGGGGGCTGCAGGGGCTTTACCAGGCGAACCAGGCAGGGGCGGGCAGCTGGTACCCGGCGCGATCCGGAACCAGCACCCGGCACCCGGCGCAGCTGCAGCGGGCTTTCCTTCTTACAGGTACCAGGCGGGCAGCTGCAGCAGGAACCAGCAGCAGAAAGGGGGCGGGCAAGGCATGGCAGCAGCGCGGGAAATGAGCATTCATATATTGTTTGATAATGGCAGCAATCCTTTTGTTAGGTACAATTTGACCCCTGCAGAGTTTGCAAAAGAGGTTTTGAAATGGGATAGAAACTATATTTTGCAGTATGAGGGCGCAAGCGGGGAAACAATTTTGCATTTTACAGCCTATGAAAGAATAGAACAGCCCGAAAAGCGTCAACGTTGACGCTTTTCCCGCAAGAGGCAGCAACAGGCACAGGAAAGCACAACCGGCGCAAGAGGCGCAGAGGGGGGCAGGGTATGCGAATAATAACCATATCGAACCAGCGCGGGGGCATAGGAAAAAGCACAACAGCGGCAGCATTGGCGCAGGCCGCTTGTTATAGGGGCTGCAAAACCCTTGTTATTGACCTTGACCCGCAGGGGCATTGTTCTTTCTTTATCGGCGCAGACACGAACACAGCGGGCGCATTTGATTTGCTGCAGGGGAAACCCGCTGCAGAAATCATACAGACAACGGGGGCAGGGCTTGACGCGATCCCCGCAAATTGGAGCCTGCTAACAGTTACACCCGGCGCAGGAAGCGCAAGGCGGTTGCGGAAAGCATTAGAGCCGATAAAGGGAAAGTATGATTTTATATTCATAGATACCCCGGCAACGGCAGGCGAATTGCAAAATAATGCAATGATGGCAAGCACAGATTTAATAATCCCGCTGCAGGCCGATATAACCGGAACAAAAAGCCTTTATTTGGTAACAGACGCAGCAAAGCAGATACAGAGGGCAAACCCGGAATTGCAAATAACCGGTTATATTCTTACCAGCGCAGGCGGGCGCAGCACCCTTGCGCGGCAGATGGCAGAACAGATACAGCAGCGGGCAGCGGCAATAAATGTGCCTTGTTTGGGCGCGATCCGCAAGGCCGTTGCGATACAAGAGGCGCAAGCATTGCAGGAAAGTTTGTTTGACTATGCACCGAAAAGCAACCCGGCAGCGGATTATTTAGCCTTGTTTGACAGGATAGCAGGGAACCGGGGAAAAGCCCGCAGCGCAGCGGGAACAAATAAAAAGGGGGTTTGAACTATGAACCGGGAAGAAATGGAAAAGAGGATTTTTGCGCAGCTGGAAACCATGAACCGCGAACAGCTGGAAATGGTTAATTCTTTTCTTGATGAATTAGAAAAAGAATACCCGGCAGAACCGGCGCAGGAACCAGCAGCAGAGGAATAACCAGGGCGGCAGCTGCAGGGGCTTCCCTTCTTACAGGTGAAGGACAGAGGCCGCGCAGATGGTACCAGGCACCGGCAGCGATCCGGAAGGGGCACAGCTGGTACCAGGTACCGGGCGCAGCTGCAGCAGGACATGAACCAGGCACCGGCACCCGGCGCGATCCGGAACCGGCAGAGAAGAAAGGAAGGGCATAAAATGGCGAATAAGAAAAAGGATTTTGCAGCGGTTGACACCGGCAGAGTATACAGCGCAATTGAAGAATCATTAGCAGAACCGGAACATGAACCGCAAGAGGCGCAGCAGACGCAAGGGGCAGCAGAGGCGCAGGAACAGGCACCGGCGCGGCAGCTGGTACCCGGCACAAGGTACACAGCAGAGGAAATCCGGGAATTTCAAGAGGCGGGCAAGACAACAGGCCGCGCAGGGGTTAAAATGTTGCGGGTGAACATGGCATTTACCCCGGCAGTACATGACTATATTCGGACAATGGCACAGGTTAGAGGGCAGACAATAACACAGTTTACAAACCGGGTATTTGAAAAGAGCATGGAAGAAAACGCAGAATTGTATAACATGGCAAAAGAGTTTTTGAAGCGGTTATAACCAGGAAAGGGGAAAGCATATGCAGCAGGCAGGAACCAGGGCGGCAGCTGGTACCGGCAGCGATCCGGAACCAGCGCAGGCCGCAGCGATCCGGGAGGCCGCACCGGCAGAACCAGGGGAGGCCGCGCAGCTGGTACCCGGCGCGATCCGGGAGGGCGGCAGCGGGCTTTCCTCTTTACAGGTGGAAAATGAACCAGGGAGGGCGCGAAAGGTGGAAGATAGAACCAGCAAAATTATTGATGCGCTGAAAGCCTTTGAAACGGCAATTGCAGAGTTTCAAGCGTACGGGTTAAAGGCTATGAAGGAAGGAACCATAGACCCGGCGCAAATGCGGGCAAGGCGGCAGGAATTGGCAGAGCTTGCGGAAAGGTTAGGGAATCCGCTGCAGACCATTGCAAACGGGCTGCAGGGGGCATTTTCGCAGCTGGTACCAGGTGAATCAACACCGGAGGCCGATTTATTGAAGCATATACCCGCGCAGATAGAAGAATCGGCGCAAATGGCAAAACTATATTCGGAACTTGTTCCCTATATAGACGCAGAATTAGAGAACAACCCGAAAATTGGAAAAGAACCTTTTGAATTTTTGTTAGCAGCTGCAGCCCGCAGGGCGCGGGCAGATGGAAAAGAAATCCCGCATTTAAAGGCAGAGGACACAGAACAGGAATTAAAAAAGGATCTGCCGCGCGTAATGGCAAAAGGGGTAGATACCCTGCATTATCCGCTTGATAAACCGAATCAAAACATTTGGGGTTTGCTGGAAACCGCAGACCAAACCGGGCAAATTAGATTTGATATTGTAACCACAAGGGCAGGGGATAAAAAGAATGAGGCCGTTGTGTATTATGGAATCAATTTTGATGCGTTGGACGAATTAGATTGTAAAATTACAAAGCAGCTTACACCCTTTGACAAGCGGGTATATATAGCCGCTGCAGCGTTATGGAATGGGGGCAACCAGGTTATAACGGCAACACAGATTTATAAAATGATGGGCAACCGGGGGCAACCGAAATCAGACATTGTAAAGAAAATCAATGACAGCATAACAAAGATGGGCGCGGCGCGGGTTTATATTGATAATGAAAAGGAATCAAGCGTTTATAAGAATTACCGGCATTTCCGTTATGATGCGCCTTTATTCCCTTTTGAAAGAATAAGCGCATTTCAAAATAATATGTTTACTGATTCAGCAATCCGGATGTTTCGGGAACCGCCTTTGATAACCTTTGCAAAAGAGCGCAACCAGGTTACAGCAATCGAACAGCGGCTTTTAGAAAGCCCGATAAACAAAACAGATGCAAACTTAATGTTAGAGGATTATTTGATTGAAAGAATAAGCCCGTTAAAAAGTGAAAAGAGCAAAGCCCCGAATAAGATTTTGTATGCTACTCTTTATAAGAAATGCGGAATCACAACCAGCAAGCAGCGCAGCAGGACACCGGAAAAGATAAAGCGTTATTTAGACCATTACAAGGGATGCGGATATATTACCGGGTATACAATGGAAAAGGACGGGTTTGTTGTTTATGTGTGACCATTTCCGCAGCGACTTTTTGTCCAGCCCGCAGCGACTTTTTGTCCAGCCCGCAGCGACTTTTTGTCCAGCTGCAGCGACTTTTTGTCCAGGGGCAAAGCGCGAAAGCATTGTAAAATAAAGGCTCGCGGCTTGTCCGAAATTGTCCATGTATTAAAGACTTTCAAGAGTCTTTATTGCGCAGCCTGCCCCGCTTGATGCGGGCAGGCCGCTTGTTTATGATGGAACCGGGCAGCGGGGCAACGGATACTTTTAAAGAATAAAAATACCCGGCGCAGCCGCAGCAGACAGATGGCAGAATCAGCGCGGGCAGCTGGTACCGGCAGGGGCGATCCGGACGGGCAGCGGGCGGGCGGTTGACCCCTTCCCCCCCTGTCAAGAAAGTAAACATAAGGGAAACGCACACCGGGAAGAGCTGAGGAGTTTACAGCGCATGGGTTTTAAAAAATCAGGGGGGGGCTATCCTTGCGGGGGAAAAGGGAAAGAAACAGGACAGGCAACCAGGGGCAGGGGGCATAAAATCCCCGCAGAGCATAAAGCCCGAAACCGTGCTGCAATCCCGTGCGAATTTCCGCGAAATCAAAGGGGGCGGGGGTAAAAAATCCGAAAACAGCGGAAAAAATGCAAAATCCGCAGCAATCCGCACAAAATCCGGACTATTACCCCCGAAACCCCGCGCAGCAGCGGGCAACAGGCACCCGGCGCAGCTGGTACCAGGTGAACCGGCAGCGATCCGGACGGGCAGCAGCTGCAGCAGGCCGAAAACAGGCGGGGGCGCAGCTGATACCCCGCAGAAATCCGGGCGGGGGCAGCTGATACCAGGCGCAGCGCGGGCGGGCTTTCCTTCTTTACAGGTGGACAGAGGCCGCAGCGGGCGGCAGCTGGTACCGGGCGCGATCCGGAACCAGGGCGGCACCGGCAGCGATCCGGGAGGCCGCGCAGCTGGTACCCGCTGCAGCTGATACCAGGAACCAGGCACCCGGCGCGATCCGGGCAGAACGAAACCCCGCAGCGGCGGGGATACCAGGACAGGAAGAAAGGACGGGCAGACAATGGGAAAGCAGATGGAAAGGAAAGCCGCAACAGAGTTAATAAAAGCAAGCTGGAAACAGTTTTACCCCGCAGATAAAGGCCGGGGCAGCAGGCAGGGCATAATTTGCCCGATATGCGGCAGCGGCAGCGGGAAGAATGGCAGCGGCATTACAGAGAAACCAGGCAGCAAGCATTTTTTGAAATGCTGGAATGGCGGTTGTGATTTTAACCAGGGCGGCAGCGTAATTGATTTGTATATGATGGCAAACGGAATAGAACAGTTTAGCAAGGCGGTTGATGAAATGGCGGGCAAGTTGGGCATAGAAATTGAACCTTACACCGGGAACCGAAGCACAGCGGCAGAAGATTTTGCAGAGGAACCGGAAGGGGAACCCCTTCCCTTTACAGGTGAACCAGCACCGGCAGCGGCACCCGCTGCAGCTGCAGCCCCGGCACCCGCTGCAGATTTTACGGAATATTACAGGCAATGTACAAATAACCTTTTCAAATACCCGGAAGCAATTGCATATTTGCAGAAACGGGGAATAGAACCGGAATTAGCGGCAGCGTTTGGCCTTGGGTTTGATCCGCAGGCAGACCCGGCAGGCGCACCCGGCGCAATGGGGGACGCATACCGGGCGCACCCATGCCCGCGCATTATCATGCCCACAACCCCGGCGCATTATGTGGGGCGCAGCATAGACCCGAAAACAGAACCGGCATTTGTAAAGCTGAATAATAAAGGCGGCAAACCGGGCATTTACCAGGAACAAATTTTATATTATGGCGCGGAAAATGTTTTTGTTACAGAGGGCATTTTTGACGCTTTATCTTTATTGGTTTTGGATAAACACGCGATAGCACTAAACAGCACCAGCAACACAGATTTATTATTGGCGCAGCTGGAAAAGAAGCCCACAAAATCAACCCTTGTTTTGTGCCTTGACAATGACGAATCAGGGAAAAAGGCAACCGAAAAGCTGAAAGCAGGCTTGCAGCGGTTGAATATTAGCTATGTAATTGCGGACATTTGCAACGGGCATAAAGACCCGAATGAGGCATTGACCGCAGACAGGGCAGGATTTGAAGCGGCAGTAACCAGGGCAACCACAAAGAAACCGGATAACAGCAGCCTTTATATTGATTCAATTATGGGGGACGATATAAAGCGCAGGCAGCAGGCCGGGAAGAAAAAAACCGGGCTTGCAAACCTTGACGCAGCAACCGGGGGCGGCTTGCGCCCCGGGCTGGTACTATTCGGGGCAATTTCAAGTTTGGGGAAAACAACCTTTTGCAGCCAAATTGCAGACGGGTTTGCAGAGAATGGCAGCGATGTTATTTATTTTTCAATGGAACAATCAAGGCTTGAAATGGTTTCAAAAAGCATTGCGCGGCAATCCGCGCGGATAGCAGCGCAAAAGGGCGTACCGGTTGAACAATGGAACCAAACAGCGGTTTTCGGCGCACAGATTGCAGACGGGGCAATTCCTGCAGATAAACAGGGCATAGCAACGCAGGCCGCAGAACAGTATAAAAAGGCCGTGGGGGACAGGGTTTCAATTATTGAGGCCGGTTTCAATTGTGATACGCAATTTCTTGCGGACTATGTGCGCAGCTATTACACCCGGACGGGGAAAAGGCCGGTTGTAATTGTGGACTATTTGCAAGTATTGGAACCAGGCGAAACGGGGACGGGGCGCAGGCTGGATAACCGCGAAAAGGTAGAGGAAAGCATAAAACAATTGATTCTGTTAAAGCGGGAATTGGATTTAACCATTATTGCAATTGTTTCCCTTAACAGAACAAATTATTTACAGCCTTTTGATTTTGAGGCGATAAAGGAAACCGGGCTTGCGGAATATTCCGGGGACGTTGTTTGGGGGCTGCAATTGGCTTGCCTTGATGAACCTTTATTTTCGCAAGAGGGCAAGTTAAAGGAAAAGCGGGAAAAGGTAAAGGCCGCGAAAAAGGCAATTCCGCGCAAGGTGAAATTGTGCAGCGTAAAGCACCGGTTACAGAATCCTATTTATGAATGTTATTTTGACTATTATCCGCAGTTTGATTTGTTCATACCGGCAGCGGAACCAGGATACACAGAAAGCGATTTAGGGCAGAAAATCCGGAAAATATAAGGGGGCGCAGGGAATGAATTTTGCACAGTTTTTGCAGCAGGACGCACAGCAGGAACCAGCCCCGCAGGATGCGCAGCAGGCGCAAGAGGCTTTACCGGTTGACATAATAGCCGCGCAGATAGATGCAGAAAGGCTTTTATCCTTAAAGGCGCAGGCAGCGGCAGCGATAGACGCAGGGACAGCCCCGGCGCGGTTGCTGGTTTTGATAATCGGGGCATTGTTTGGGGAAAGCAGCCCGCAGGCCGCAGCCGTTGCGGGCAGGCTTGACGCAGAAAAGCACCCGGGCGGGCATGAAATGGCAATTGCGGATTTGAGGCAGCGCAAGCGGTTATTGAAGCAGCAGCAAAAACAGCATGAAGAACAAATAAAGGCAATCGGCGCAGAAATTGAGGCCGCGAACCGCGCAGAAAAGGAATTATTTGCAGCGCAGGGTGCAGCGGGGGCATTAGACAGGGGGTTAATAGAAACCGCAGCTTTTTGCAAGGCTTTACCAGGCACAGAACCGCAGCAGGAAATAATAACAGCTGCAGCAGAATTGTTTACCAGGCACAAAGGAAACCCCGCTGCAATGGGCTTGTTATATGGGAGCCTTGCAGAGCTTTCCCGCAACCTGTACACAGCGGGCGGGTTTGATTTGGTACAGGCGCAGCAGCTTGCAGAATTGCGGGCGCAGATATTGGCAGCAATTCAATAACCAGGGGAACCGGCGCAGCTGCAGCGGGCTTTCCTTCTTACAGGTGAACCAGGCACCGGCACCCGGCGCGATCCGGACGGGCGGCAGCTGGTACCAGGTGAACCAGGCGGGCAGCTGCAGGCGATCCGGAACCAGGA
>JAEEGL016031288.1_pt1 | contig 10173 bp, 5 predicted proteins | sample 9134231 | NCBI WGS metagenome assembly JAEEGL01 (sample SAMN16246548, study PRJNA631951) | gut metagenome | biome: gut microbiome; feature: rumen; material: fiber-attached | host: Bos | place: Iran: Karaj | collected 2018-10
GCCACCTGGGCCGCCAGGGCGAGCCCTACGAGGCATGGGAAGGCCACGAGAAGAAGATACTCAATCAGGTCCACACCTGGGAGCCCAGAAGGCCGAGATACAACGGTTCCAAGGGAATCTACGAAGAGCCGAGGAACATCCTTAAGGCCATCCCGGGCGTAAAGCTCGTCGAGATGGAGAGGATCAAGGAGTACAGCTGGTGCTGCGGAGCGGGATCAGGCTGCTCGGTAACGGATAAGGAATTCTCCGAATGGACCGCCAAAGAGAGAATCGAAGAAGCAAACAGCACCGGAGCGGAAGCTCTGGTAACGGCCTGCCCGTGGTGCAAGGACAACTTCGAAAAGGCCGGCGGCATCAAGGTAGTCGATATCATCGACCTGGCACTTAAGGCGCTGTAAGGGGAAGGAGGAAAAGACATGGCACTTTCAAAAGAGATATACGCAGCATTCGAAGCTGTGGTAGGAAAGAACAATATCAGCCAGGACCCCGGAGTCCTTCAGACCTACAGGTGCAAGGCATCCCAGTCCTCGGCACATTACGGCCCCTACAACCACATAACACCTACGCCTCAGGCAGTAATACTGCCCGGCTCCACAAAGGAAGTCAAGGGCGTCGTGAGGCTCTGCAACAAGTATAAGATAGAATTCAAGGCTTCCACCACCTTCTGGTCGGCCCACGGCTACATTTCTTCTGACAACGCTGTCCAGCTGGATATGCGCCGCATGAAGAACTTCATCATAGACCCGAAGAACATGGTAGCCCAGATCGAACCGTACGTCATAGGCGCTACACTTCAGGCGGAAGCCATGAAGTACGGCCTTACATGCAACATTCCAGGCGTAGGATGCTCTTCATCCACACTTGCAAGCACCAGCGGATGGACAGGCGGCGGCCCGATCTCCGTATTCGCGGGCGTAAACTACGAGAACTTCCTCTGCGCAGAGTGGGTGCTGCCAACAGGCGATATCGTCTACAGCGGCACCGCCGGAGCAGGCGGCGACTGGAGCTGCGGCGAAGGCCCCGGACCGTCCTTAAGAGCGTGCTTTAAGGGTTCCACCGGCCAGACAGGAGATTTCGGAGTCTGCACCAGGATCTCCGTAAAACTCTCGCCGTGGCCCGGTCCTAAGTACCTGCCTAGCACAGGCTACGCTCCTGTATACCTGGCGGATCTTCCGGAAAACTTCAGGGCTTACTGCATCTGCTTCCCGAACTGGGATTCCTGGGCAAAGGCCGTCATGAAGATCAACGATAACTACATACTCTACATAGGTCACCGCCAGTTCTCCATGTTCGGAAACAAGGTCAAGGGCGCTATGCTCAAGATCATAACAGATCAGGATTTGCAACTCTGCGACCTGCCGGCGCTCATGGAAGACCCCGAGACCGACAAGTTCAACAAGTCCATAGCTATCGAGGCTTACATAGTACTCGCGGGCTTTACTCCGGACGACCTGGCGTGGAAGGAAGCCGCTCTGGATGAGATCTTAAAAGAGTTCGGCGGCTGGAAGGACGAATGGTTCCTGGAAAAGGATCACGAGAACTACCTGCTCACTTACCTCATCAGGCTCGGTCACAAGAACCTCAACTACGTTCTGTGCGGCTCCTACGAAGGACACTACGGCCTGTGCGGCCACAACCAGGTAGTATCCGCATCCGTCATGGAAGAAGCTTCCGCTATACGCGAGAAGGCTCAGCAGGAGGGTACCTACATGGCGGCCACCGGCGGAGATTCCATGATGGGATCTCTGGCTGGTGTAGGCGGAGGCGGAGGACCGATGGGCTGCGAGTTCTTCATGTGCTTTGACGCTCACGATCCGAAGTCCGTGGATGAATGCCGCGACTTCATCGACAACGTCTCAAGGCCGTGGAGCCTTGGCAAGGGCTTTGGCATGGAGATGTGCAACATCACAAGCAAGATGCGCCGCCCGGACGCCTACAGCTACACCCAGGAGGAGCAGAACGCCATGTACAAGGATATACCTGGCGCCAACCCGTTCGTGTACCAGTGGTACATGAGAGAGGCATTCAACCCCAACCATCTCTGTTCAAGCTACTACCAGACCTGCGACCCGAAGGCGGTAGAGAAGAAATAGTCAACAAACACAGACCAAGTGTATAAAGGAGAGAAAAATGACTGACAGAATCAAGCGCATGAAGGAACGTATCACAAACGTCCGCACCTATCCGATCTGCACTGAAAAGATGAAGATAGTCCTCGATGATTTTATCGCTCACGAAGGCTTCCCCATCATCTGGCAGAGAGCTCACGCTCAGGCAAAGTACCTGGACGAGAAGACCATCTTCATCCAGGACGACGAGCTGATCGCCGGTAATTTCGCAAAAGTCCCCATGGGCCTCGAATCCGTCACCAATATGCCCACGTGGCCGGATGACGACCTCGACACCCTCATCAGGGACGGTGTATTCATCATGTCCGACGAGGACCGCAAGGCTCTTCGCGCGTACGACAAGTACTGGCTCGGCCGCGGCATGACCAAGGACGAGAAGCAGGGCTTCTTCTACGACAACGAAGACCTGTGGAACTTCATCCAGCGCGGTTTCCTCTGCCCGCCCTGGAAGGATAAGAAAGTAGGCCGCGGCATGGGCGCTGCAGGCCAGGGCGGCTGGGGCCACGGACTCGGTTTCGGGACCCTCTACACCCCCGATTACGGCTACTGCATCCGCACAGGCGTCGCTGAAGTCATCCGCCAGTGCGAGGAAGAGCTCAAGAACCTCAAGATGTATAACCAGGATGGCGTAGAAAAATATATCTACCTCAAGTCCGCACTCCTGGTGCTGCCCGCGTTCGTGCGTCTGGCTCACCGCTATGGCGACGCCTGCAAGGAAGCCGCCGAAAAGACCACGGATCCCAAGAGAAAGGCAGAACTGCTGCAGATGGCTGAGACCTGCTACTGGGTACCGGAGCACCCGGCCCGCACCTTCAGGGAAGCCGTACAGTCCTTCTTCTTCTTCTTCTGCATGTACTGCATAGGTACAGCTCCCGGCGGACGTTTCGACGAATACATGGGACCGTACTACGAGGCAGACGTAAAGGCCGGCCGCATCACTTACGACGAGGCTCTTGAACTCGTGGAGTGCCTGCGCATGAAGGTCATGGAATACAACCAGATCGCAGGCGGCGCAAAGCAGAGAGAGAAGTGGGCAGGAATGGCCCGCTGGCATAACTTCATCATCGGCGGGACCGATGAGAACGGCAACGATATCACCAACCCGGTATCTTACATGCTGCTCGACGCGGCTCTGGAGACACAGACCCCGCAGCACACCATCACTGTAAGAGTCCATGAAGGCACCCCGAAGGAACTGATGCACAGGGCTCTTGAGGTAGTTAAGAGCGGCCTTGGAATGCCGGCGTTCATCTCCGAAAAGGAGTACAGGCAGTTCGCTCTTGATCTGGGCGCATCCTATAAGGACGCTAACGATTTCGCTATCTGCGGCTGCCTCGATATGACCATCCCCGGAAGATCCCGCGGCATGGCAATAGGCATGTTCGAAACTCCCTGCGTACTGGAGCTTGCGATGTTTGACGGAAAGAACCCGGCTACCGGCATCCAGCACGGTCCGCAGACCGGTACTCTCGGTTCCTTCAAGAACTACGAGGACTTCTACCAGGCCTTCCTCGCACAGATGAAGAAGTGCATGGGCTACGTCTGCGAGGAGCACAACGTCCTGTCCTGGATCATGCGCACTTACTGGCCGGATGTCACTTTCAGCATCTTCGCCCAGGACGGCGTAAAGGCAGGCAAGGACATACTCTCCAGGCACATGGTCATAGACAACACATCCCAGTTCAACTTCGTGGGACTTGCCAACACCATCAACTCGCTGGCGTCTCTTAAGAAGCTGGTATTCGATGAGAAGCTCGTAAGCCCCGAGAAGATGGAGGCTGCCATCAGAGCTAACTGGGTAGGCTACGAAGATGTAAGGAAGCTCTGCCTCGACGCTCCGAAGTTCGGCAACAACGACGACTTCGTGGACGACATAGCAGTCCGCCTCTTCAACGACCTGGCTGATCTTGGCAAGCAGTTTACCGATATCGACGGCTATCCCATGGTCGTATCCGGTATCTCCATCACAGCTCACGCTCCCGGCGGATCCTACACCGGAGCCACCCCGGACGGACGCGCCTTCGGCGAGACCTTCGCTGACGGTTCAACATCCCCGGTACAGGGCACCGACACCTGCGGTTGCACAGCGGTACTCAACTCCATGATGAAGCTGCCCGCTGAAAGGTATCAGGCTACGCTTCAGAACATGAAGTTCCACCCGACGGCTCTTAAGACCGACGAGGATATAGACAAGCTCGGCGAGATGCTGAAGGTATACCTCACCCACGGCGGAAAGCACATCCAGATGAACGTCATTGACGCCCAGACCATGATTGAGGCGAAGAAGGACAAGGAAAAGTACAAGGATCTGGTGGTCCGCGTAGCAGGCTACAGCTCCTACTTTACTGTACTTACCCCGAGGATCCAGGACGAGATCATTGCGCGTACAGCACACGACCTGGATTGATAAAAAACTCATTTAGCTGCTGCCCCAAAAGGGCAGCAGCGCTGTCTGGCACAGAAAGATGATCCAATTACTATGAGGAGTAAAGACTATGACTGAAAGAATCAGGCACATGAAGGAACGCCTCGACGTAAAGTGTTTCCCGATATGCGCAGAAAAATATGGCATAATACTTGAGACCTACAAGCAGAACCAGGGCCGTCCGATAATAATGCAGCGCGCTCTTGCCGTCGCGAATTACCTCGACAAAAAGACCATACGCATAGACCCGGACGAGCTTATCGTAGGCAATTTCGCATCCAAGCCCATGGGTATGGAGGCTGCAGTCAACGGACCTACCTGGCCCGATGACGACCTCGACGCCCTTGTGGCTTCCGGCGGAGTAAGCATCTCCGACGAGGACAGGAAGATACTCAGAAGCTACGACGACTACTGGGAAGGCCAGGGCCGTACCAAAGACGAAAAGCAGGGCTGGTTCTACGACGACGACCGCCTGTGGAACTTCATCTCCAGAGGATTCCTCTGCCCGGCCTGGAAGGACCGCGTTAGAGGCCGCGGCCAGGGCGCTGCGGGGCAGGGCGGCTGGGCTACCTGCATAGGCGTAGGTACTCTTTTCACTCCGGACTTCGAGAAATTCATAAAGACCGGTATAAAAGAGACCATACGCCAGTGCGAGGAAGAGCTCAAAAACCTCCGCTACTACAACGGCGACGCCGTGGAAAAGGGTATATATCTGCGTTCCGCTCTGGTGGTGCTTCCCGCGATCATCCGCATCTGCAACCGCTATGCCGACCTTGCCGAAAAGATGGCCGGCGAGGAGAAGGATCCGCAGAGGGCAAAAGAGCTCCTCGAGATCGCCCAGATCTGCCGCAACGTTCCCGAAAAACCGGCAAGCAACTTCCGCGAAGCTATCCAGTCGTTCTTCTTCTACTGGTCGCTGTGCGCTGTAGGCACGACTCCTGGCGGAAGGTTCGATATGTACATGTATCCGTTCTACAAGGCGGATCTGGACGCCGGAAAGATCACCTACGACGAGGCCCTGGAGCTGATCGAGTGCCTGCGCATGAAGATCATGCAGTACAACCAGGTCGCGGGCGGTCCGCAGCAGCGCGACAAGTGGGCAGGAATGGCCCGCTGGCACAACTTCATCATAGGCGGCACGGACAACGAGGGCAACGATATCACCAACGACATCACCTACATGCTGCTCGAGGCCGCGCAGGACACCATGACTCCGCACTTCACGCTCACGCTCCGTGTGCACGAAGGTACGCCGGACAAACTGATGCACAAAGCCTGCGAGGTCATACGCACCGGTATAGGCATGCCCGCCATGATATCCGAGAAGTCCTACAGGAACTTCGTCATGAGCACAGGCGTTCCCTACGAAGAAGCCAACAAGTTCGCTATCGCGGGCTGCCTGGACGTCCAGCTGCCCGGCAACTCCAAGAACAACGCGTTCGGCATGTTCGAAGTGCCCTGCGTCCTGGAACTTGCGCTCTTCAACGGCCAGAACCCGGCTACCGGCATCCAGCACGGCGAACAGACCGGCTTCCTCTACGACCACAAGACCTACGAGAGCTTCTACCAGGCCTTCCTAAAGCAGCTCGACACCTGCATGGGCCTCGTATCCGAGGAGCACAACATACTGCAGTGGGTATCCAAGGAGCACTTCCCCGACATCATCCACAGCATCTTCGCGGCGGACGGCGTAAAGGCGGGCAAGGATCTTCTCAAGAGAGACCTGCTGTTCGAGAACTCCTCCGGCATCAACATGGTCGGTATCGTAAACACCATCAACTCGCTGGCAGCTGTTAAAAAGCTCGTCTACGAGGACAAGACTGTTGACGCCAAGACTCTGTGCGACGCTCTTAAGGCCAACTGGAAGGGCTATGAGGATATTCAAAAGCTATGTCTTGAGGCTCCCAAGTACGGCAACGACATAGACGAAGTCGACCTGGTAGGAAAGAGGCTCTTCGACGACTACAGCAGCATGGCGCGCACCTTTACGCAGACCAGCGGCAAGCCCTGCATAGCTTCGGGTATCTCCATCACGGCTCACGCCCCCGGCGGATCATACACAGGAGCTACCCCGGACGGACGCTTCGCCGGAGAGACCTTCGCCGACGGCTCCACGTCGCCGGTACAGGGCTCTGACAAGAACGGTCCGACAGCGGTGTTCAAGAGCGCTATGAAGCTCAATCAGGATAACTTCATGGCTACCCTCATGAACATGAAGTTCCACAAGAGCGCTCTTAAGGCCGACGAGGATCTGGACAAGCTGGGAGCCCTTATCAAGACCTACCTCACCAACGGCGGAAAGCACGTCCAGTTCAACGTGGCCGACGAGACTACCTTAAGGGCTGCCCAGAAAGATAAGGAGCACTACAAGGATCTCGTAGTCCGTGTAGCAGGGTATTCTTCCTACTTCGTAGTCCTCACACCGAGGATCCAGGAAGAGATCATCAAGAGGACCGCGCACGAGATATAAAGCAAAAGACAAACCTGTCAGAAAACATTTAAGAGAGCCCGCTGAGATCCAAAGGACCGCAGCGGGCACCTCTGTATTACGAGTATGAAGAGTAAAGAAGAAGGAAAACTGCACAGGGCCTGGATAGTTCTGATCGGCTGCTGCCTCATGAACTGCGGTACCTCGGGGCTTACCAACTGCCTGGGCCTCTTCTACAAACCGCTCGCGGAGGCGTTTACGACCGCGGAGAGGACCGTAGGAGTATCCGACGCAGCGCTGGGGCGCACGATCCAGATGATAGTTGTCGCCTTTGTCGTGGTGCTCTGCGGAAAGCTCCTTACGAAGTATTATAAAAAAGCTCTGTATCTGAGCAGTATTTTTTATGGCGTGTATTTCCTGCTGATGTCGTTTGCGGGGAATATTTCGCACATCTACATAGTGCAGGGGCTGGCCGGGATAGTTGTAGCCATACTCCAGAACCTGTGCATCATATTTACGATAAACCGGTGGTTCTACAGGAAAAAAGGGACCGCTTTCAGCATATTCTCGGCCTGTGCAGGAATAAGCAGCATGTTCTTCAACGCTGTGACAGGCAATATAATAGACCGCTTCGGATGGCAGTGGGGCTACAGGTTTTTCGCGGTCAGCGGATTTGTCCTGACGTTTGCGGCTGCGCTCATTATGCAGGAATCTCCGAAGGCCTGTGGCCTTGAGCCCTACGGCTGGGACGGCGGCGCCGCAGAAAAGCAGGATCAGGTCAGCGTGGACAGCAGGCCTTTGCACAGGCGTCCGGAGCTGTACCTGATGATATTCCTGCTCTGTTCTTTCCAGTTCCTGATGTCCTCCACGACACACTGCTCCACCTACGCAAGGAGCATAGGATACGGTCTGGTAGCGGCGGCGTACATCTCCTCCGTGGGATTTGCGGGAAACACAGGTATAAAGCTGGTGCTTGGCGGAGTGCGTGACAGATTCGGCACCAAAAAAGCCGGGCTGTTCGAATTCGCACTTGCCGCTGCAGGTTACCTTCTGCTGATATTCAACAGGAACCTGGTGATGCTTCTTGCCGGGATATTCCTGGTGGGTTCTGTCATTTCTACAGCGACGATAATCAGTCCTGTGCTGCATTCCGACCTTTTCAAGGGAAAGGATTTCGACAGGGCATATCCGATAACCAACATGTTCGGCCAGATCGTGGGCGCTTTTGCGAATTATTTCTACGGCTGGGTCTACGATTCTACAGGAAGCTATATAACGATATTTATCATATGTCTGGCGCTGCTGACGCTGGACACGGTGCTGCTGCTGGCGATCAGCAGGAAAAAGCCCGTGGCATAGAAACAAAGGAGACTATACGATGCAGGATATTTCCATGAAGCTGGCGAAGTTCGCCGTTGAGACACGCACAGAGGACATCCCCGAAGACGTGATGGCAGTGCAGAAGAAATCCATAATGGACGCCATAGCCGTAACGCTTGGAGCTTCCGGGATAGGAGAGGGCTGCAGGGAGTTCGTGGACTACGCAAGGGAGGCTGCGGCAGGAGGCCGCGGCGAGGCAGCAGTAATAGGCTGCGGGGTGAAGCTGCCTGTGGTGCTTGCCGCTTTTGCAAACGGTTCCATGGCTCATTCCCTGGACTTTTCAGACACACAGGCAAGGCATACCTTCCATTCAAATGAATCGACCTTTGCGGCGGCGGTCTCAGTGGCTGACTACCTCGGAGGCGTAAGCGGCCGTGACTTCATTGCGGCTACTGTGATAGGCAGCGAGGTGGCCTGCCGCGTGGCTTCTGCCATACTTGACAAGAGAAAACTTCCCGAACAGGGCTGGTTCATGCCGTCGATACTGGTCGTGTACGGAGCTACAGCTGCCGCGGGAAGGCTGCTTGGCCTTAACGCGAAGCAGATGGTGGACGCGTTCTCGTTCACGCTGTGCCAGGCCATGTGCAGCTCGGAACTTATGAACAGCGGCGATTCCGTGATGCGCTCCGTAAGGGAGGCGTTCATGGCGCGCTCTGCGGTAGTCTCGGCGCTCATTGCGAAGAAGAATATGAAGGGCTTTGAAGCTCCGTTCGAGGGAGGCAAGGGTTTTTATCACGCGTTCATACGCGACGAAGTCGATCTGGACAGGGTGACGGAGGGCCTCGGAAGCGTCTGGCAGGCTAAGGAGCTGTGCTTTAAGCTCTGGCCTTCGTGCCTGGGCACGCACTCCAGCATAGACGCCATGCTGCAGCTCGTGAAGGAAAACGGCATAAGGCCCGAGGAGATCGAGGCTGTTCACGTAACAGTTAGTTCTGTAAATCAGATGCTTCTGGAGCCTGACCAGAGCAGAAAGGCCCCGGAATCTGTGATCAACGCCAAGTTCAGCATCCCGTATACGGCTGCGGTAGCCGCTGTAAGGCAGCGAGTTACACTTGAGGACTTCGATGACGCATCGCTGCACGATCCGCTCATCAGGCAGGTAGCATCTAAGTTCACATACGATCTCAACGAGGACTGGGCCCCTGCAGGAAAGCAGCTTACTGTGCAAATGACTGTAAAGACGCCGCGAGGGAGTTTTTACCGCGAAGTTGTCTGGCCTTACGGACACGTCAACAACCCTTGCACTGACGAGGAGCTTGGTACGAAGATCTATGCCTGCGCCAAACACAGCAGGGTGCCCCTCAGCGAAGACCGCGTCGAAAAGCTGGTCGAAACTGTCGGACGTCTGGAAGAACTGGACGATATAAGAAAACTCACAGCGCTTCTGTAGAGGCGCTGTTTTCGTTTTTGATATAACGTAATAAGTTAATGTTATTAGGCTAATAAAATAGAATATATCGGAAGAAAATGCAATTAGAAAGTCTGACGCGGTTTATCGTATCATGTACTTGTGATAATAGATTCTTATGATAACTGGAAAGGAGTTTGGATACATGAGTTTATCAGATTTCAAACCTATGCAGGAGCGGTGCTCCAACTGCTCGTTCTGCAAATGGATACCCTTCGATAAGATGCAGAGTATCCGTTTTGCGCAGAACTGTCCCTCCGTCAGCCTGTATGGGTTCAATACCTATTCAGCAAGGGGACGATTCCAGATGGGCCTTGCCATGGTGAACAAAGAGCAGGAATACACAGACAAGGCCGCGGAGATAACAAGAGCCTGCCTCTCCTGCGGAGCCTGCGATGTGTCC
>JAEEGL016087256.1_pt1 | contig 10173 bp, 6 predicted proteins | sample 9134231 | NCBI WGS metagenome assembly JAEEGL01 (sample SAMN16246548, study PRJNA631951) | gut metagenome | biome: gut microbiome; feature: rumen; material: fiber-attached | host: Bos | place: Iran: Karaj | collected 2018-10
CTTCCCTGCTTTTTCCAGCTCGGAAAACGCCTCCTGTGCCTCTCTGAGCGTGCTCTTTCCGCTGAGCTTCGACACTTTTTCCAGCGCCGCGTGAAGCTTATCGTAGCTCTCTGCACTGCGCCGGCTGCCTGTCTGCGTGGCTTCCAGCCTGGAGAGATACTCTTTGCTCTGTGCCGCTGCTTCCAGGATCGCGCCTTTGGCAAGGCCTTCCTTTGCGATGCGCCCCTCATCCCTGTTCAGCTGTCTTTCGGCACTGCCGGTCCTTTCCACCTGCGGCTGCGCATCGACCTGTTCGCGGATCAGGTAGTTGCGCTGTTTCTGCGCAATGGTAAGGATCTCCGCCACCATATCAAGTTTCTTTTCGTCCTCGGGAGAAGCAGGCAGGGTGACGCTCTTCATGAACCTGCGGCAGCTGTCCCGCAGCGTGAGGAGATCCTCCTTTGCTTTTTCGATGTCTCCCGTATCCGACGTGCGGTGAAAGCGGTCGATATCGTTCACGATACCCTGCAGCCGGTAGTCATGCGTTTTATCTGCCTGCTGCTTCAGATCATCCAGTCTTTTCTCCGAGACAGGGATCTCTTCCTCCGCAGTGAACGTCGTCTCCAGATCATGGCTTACGAACCAGTCCTTGATCGCATTCTTGAGTACGCTGAGCCGCTGCTCCTGTCGTCCCTCATTGCCCTCAAATGCAGCATCTGCCAGTTTGTTCACCTGTGCGAAGCTGTCGAGCTTTATGAGATTGTAATGCTCATCGGTAAAATAAACGCCGTCCGGGATCTCCGAGAGACCGCTTCCCCGGTATACCTCGCCGGTTGCGGCGTCATAGTATCCGACCTTATGCAGCTTATCCGGCTGAGAGCCGTCATAGAAGCCGAGGTTTACGGCGTGCGCCATCACTCCGAAAATGATGCGGTTCGTACCGCTGACTTCCTGCGGTTTGAACATCCCGTCCATGTATTCCGTCGACATGGAATAGACGACCGTCGAATTCAGGCCGGAGACGTTCGAGAGATCGAGTTTCCCGTGCTCCGTCCGGTCGCCGAGGCCCGGAACGGGATCATACTGGATCAGGTCATACTTGACGTATTTGATGAGGTCTTTGAACTCCTCGCTGTTCTTCAGCCATTCATCCGTCATCAGTACGGTCTCGCCGGCCGCCACGGCGCCGCGGCTGTGCCCGGTAATGTTGATGTGGATATCCTTCAGGTCCGCGTCCGGGTTCTCGGCCAGTTTTGCCTTGTACGCCCTCAGCTGCTGTGTGAGATACTCCCGGATCTCGCCGGAAATGTATTCTTTGTTCTTTTCGACCGAATTGGCGTCGCCGTGCGAGAGGTTGAACGTTCCGGGACCGGCAATGGATATCCTCTTTTTGGACATCGTCACCGTCTGCGGCACCGAGGGATCCGCAGGAGCGCCCGGTACCAGGTCCGGATTGGGGATCTCGTACTTTGTGATCTTTTCCCTGACATGCCTTTCTTCATCGACGAGCTTTCCATAGACACTGTCCAGTTCGTCAGAAAGCTGCTTATCATCCTTCCCCTCGTCCCAGGCTTTTTCAACAATGCCCTTATAGTCCTTGCGGGGGCGGGCATAAGTGCTGCCCGCAAAATCGATCTCAAGAACGGGCTCTCCCTGCGTGATCTGCCGGGTACCGAGGCTGTTGTGAAGCTCCACCACGCGCTCGTCCTCAGTGCCCTTTCTCGCCTCGTCTATCGCATCGTAAACATCAGCGCCGAAGACCTCTTTTGCGATCTGTCGGTTGCTCTTTGTGATGCCGTGTTTCTTCTGCGGCTTGTTTGGTGTATATGATTCGTCCTGCTCCGGCCTGGTATTCGGCATCACATAACTACCGGTATTCTGCTGCGGCATACGGTTCCTCCTTCACAGTTCAAAAAAAGCCCGCAAAGTGAACAATATTCACTTCACAGGCCGTTATGCGTCTTCTCGCCTGATTTCCGGCTGGTCAGCTCTGCCGGATCATGTATTTATTATACCATACCGCATGCCCCGGGCTCTGTTGTAAAATGATGGTGTGCGGACTCAGGTCCGGATCACCAAAGATCCCCCTGACGGAAACAGATGCGGCTTCAATTGACAGGCTTTGGCCGGAAAGGATGAATCATGGCAGAAACATATATTGATCCTGCGGGAGTCGACCCGCTCGAGGGACACTATCAGGAAGAAGGTAAATTCGGGGAGTATTACGGAATCTATGAGAAGGCGCCGGAGTTTTACGGTCTGTCCCAGTACCGGGAGCCGTTCAACTATGAGCTTGCGGGACAGTTCCTGCGGCTTGTCCTCGACGACGATGTCATTGCTACGGTGCGTTTCCTGGACGGGCATACGCTCATCTGGAAGGACGGCGGCGCACCGGCAAAAGAGCTGTATTATGAATGCCTGAAAGGCGGGGAAAAGATCTATCTCGTTTATTTCAATCTCCCCGGAAGGGAACCGGCTCGCAACGTCTCACTTATCCTCGATCTCGAAGAACGGCTCGTATCCGTGGTGCACTGCGTCACGGAATTTGACGCGCAGTATCCTCTGATCGTGGACACGGGCATCCTTTTCGGATATATCGCGCTTCCGGGCTATGAGATCCCCGAAAAGCGACACGCCTACACGGAGGATCTCATCGGGAAGCGGATCATGTGGCGCTACAGCCCTGTTTTCGAACTGACGCACGTCTATGCGGATCCGCGTTATGTGCGCGTCGGCATTTCCAGAGACATTCCCCAGCCGCCCGAGGCGATCGCGGCGATGAGCCGGAACCCGTATGAGGAAGAGGCGCATTACATCAAGCTGCGCGAGGGCTTCTATCTGCTGCAGTTTCTCGAGAAGAATATGTCGCGGCGCGGGATCAGCGGCAACAGCCTGCTCTTTGTCATGGATATGAAACGGGTGCACGACGTGGGAAGGATCTTTGGCCACGCGCCGAACAAAGGGGAAGGGCTCCCGGAACTTGAGAACTACGGCGTGAGCGCGGTCGGACGCTTCATGCCTTCCGATGGCGTGATCGAAGCGAGGGTCAGTCCTTATACTTATGATTGACAAATGGTAAAAAACTGATCGCCGATTCCTTATTTGTCATATGATCAGGAGTTCTGCGCGCTCTTAGCACCATCACAGGCACTTTCATCATTATCTTTGACAGTCGCCCGGGACTTCCGGAATGCCCGGATCCGAGAGGATCTGGATCGAAGTGGCCGGCCCCAGGTCGCGGAAATTCCGCAGTGCCCAAACGACCTCTTTCTGCGGTGTCACTTCCGTGAACTGGGGAAGCCGTCCCATGGAGCCCTGAGAGCAGAGCACGGTGTTCCCGTTCTCCAGCCGGACGCAGGACTGCCAGCCGACCGCCTCCACGTCCACGCCGGACGGGCCGTCCGGGCCGGAAGAAGGCCGGTCATATATCGTCGTCTGCGCGTAGCGGGCCGGCAGCTCGGACGCCTTCAGCTTCCAGACGGCGCGGGGTTCCTTCCCCTCGTCAAAAGCATATTCCGTGACCGTGAGCTCCGTCTCGTCCGTCACGAGGATATTCCCGTTATGCAGTTCGAACGCCGACCACGGGCGCGGGCTGATGATCTGCCTGAGCACCCGGAAATCCCGGTCGTACTCCACGACTTTGCCAAGTTCCAGGTAGCAGATCAGGAAAGTCCCTCTCGCCGTCATGCGGATCCGCCGGAACTGGGTGTGAGTCCTGTGCCCGGGTTCATAGGGGATGTCGTGGCTGTAAACGACTTCTTTCGTCGCCTTGTCCATGATCACCGCTCTGGGAACCGGCGCATTGACGACCATAAGGACCTGATCCAGCCCGACCGGCTGCAGGGAATGCGACTCCTCTCCCTTTGGGAACGCGTAGTAAAAGACGCGTTCCTTCTCCGGCGTCACCTCCGCGCACCAGTACATGTGCGAGAAAAGGATATTGCCGTTTGACAGCATCCAGACGTCGTCAAGTTCCGGCTCGGAACCCGTGTCGTAGCTCCAGAGCACCCTGCCCTGATCCACGATCATGATCCGTCCGTCCTCTTCTCCGACATAGAGGAAGGAGTACCGGTCCATCCCGCCGCCGGGCAGCGTATCATCCGGCTCCGTCATCTCCCAGTACGGCTCCTTGCTCTTTATCTCCTCCGGCGCCTTATAGTGCGGGTCCAGAGCGCGGTAGCGCTCGAGTGCCTTCATACAAGGAATCCTGTCTGTCATGTTCTTTTCCTCCTGAATGACATTTCATTCCCTTATACTGGTCATTTGTGCCGTAATTCCGGGCTGCGGAAATGCCTGAAGAGCGCACCGCACAGGACAAAGTCGGCGCCGATCCAGGCGAACACCTCTCCCCACAGGACGGCATCGCCGCCCATCCAGCGGATCGCGACAAGGCTCATGAACAGGCGCAAGATCAGTTCCGCGATTCCGGAGACCATCGTCATGACCGTGTCCCCGATCCCCTGCAGCGTCGCGCGCGTCACATACAGGAGATACAGAAGGGGCAGGCAGCCCGCTGCAATGTGCATATAGTGGACAGAGACCTTCAGCGCGGCCTCCACGCGGGACGGTTCACCGGACATCAGCATGGCGGTGAGCGGCCTCGCAAAGGTAAACATGATGGCTCCGATGATCACGCTTGTGACGCCGGCAATGAAGAGCGAGGCGCGGTATCCGCTGTGGATCCGCTTTGTTTCTCCCGCCCCGTAGTTCTGGCCCATATAGGTGACGACCGCATAGCTGTAGGCGATCGCCGCCATTTCCAGCACACAGTACCACTTTGTCGTCGCGCTGTAGCCTGCGAGGAAAATGACGCCCAGGCCGTTGATGACGGCGGTGACGACCATACCTCCCGCCGAGATGAGCACATTCTGCAGGACCATGGGCGTGCTGAGCCTTAAGAGGCTCGTATTGAGGCCCGGCACATGCTCATAGTACCTCCTGTCAACTTTAAGATAGGAGATCCTGCGCATGGCGGCAAGCACCCAGATCCCGGAGAGGAGCTGTGACAGCACGGTCGCGAAAGCGGCGCCGCCGACACCCATGTGAAGGACAAGGACAAACACAAGGTCGAGGACGATATTCAGGCCTGACGCGGCCAGCATGGCGTGCAGAGGGGAGCGGCTGTTCCCGAGGGAACGAAGCGCCGTCGCGCAGTAGTTGAAAAGCATTTGCGCGGGAATGCCGGCAAAGAGCACCCGCATGTACATGCTGCTCATGGGCCGGATCTCCATGGGAACGCGGAGAAGGGAAAGCATCAGGGGAAGCGTCGACTGCGTAAATATGAGAAGCAGCGCCATCGCGGCGGCAGAGAGGATGATGGAATGAGCGTGCGCCTTTTTCAGTTCTTCTTCTCTGTCCGCGCCGAATTCCTGCGCGATCCGGATCCCGAAGCCCTGCGTCAGGGCCTGTATGACGGAGAGGATCATATAGTTGTACCAGTCCACGCTCCCCAGCGCCGCGAGCGCGTCCATCCCGATCGCGCGCCCCACGATCGCCGTATCCGTCATGATGTAGACCTGCTGGAACATGTTGCCCAGCATTACGGGGATCGCGAAGCGGAAGATCAGTCCCGCCGGATTCCCGGATGTCATATTCTGTACGTCTTCTGCTCTCTTCCTGCTTTCGGACACTCAGGTCTCCTCCATGGATATGCCCAGATCTGATTTTTATCTCCTTAAAGTACCATCGCGCGGATCCCATGATCCAGAAACGGCGCCAGGTCTGCATTCACTCTCTGTTCGGTATCGAAGCCCGGGCTGTAGCCGGCGCCTACCATGGAATACTTGGCTCCCGCTGTCTGATGATAGGGAAGGAGTTCAACGCGTTCGAGGGTGCCGCATCCCGTAAGAAGGCCCGCCGTCGCCTCCAGGTTCTCCTTTGTATCGTTGACGCCGGGGATCAGCGGGATCCGGATGACAAAGGGAAGGCCTGACCGCTTTACCTGCTCCAGGTTCTCGAGGATCCTTCCGTTGTCGCATCCCGTCCATTTTTTGTGTGCCGCCGGGTCGATGAGTTTCAGGTCCATCTGGACATAATCCAGCTGCTCCAGGATCCCGGCAAAATCACGGGGACTGCAGAAGCCGCAGGTCTCGATCGCCCGGTGCAGTCCTTTTAAAAGGGAGAAAAGTTCCGTCACAAAAGCCGCCTGCATTGTGGGCTCTCCGCCGGAGAGCGTGATCCCGCCCCCGTTCATCTCATAGATGATCCTGTCGCGGAAAAGTTTTTCCGCAAGCGCCTCCGCAGTCCACTCCGTGCCCGCGATGCGGCGCAGGTGGAGCGGACAGGCCCGGACGCATTTTCCGCATGCCGTGCAATTACCGGGGTAAACGCCCTCTTCTCCTTCATAGACGGGACAGACGCTCATGCACCGTCCGCAGTGAAGGCACCCGTTCGGGCTCACCATCAGCTGCGGTTTCGCGGCAAGTCCCTCCGGATTGTGACACCACCTGCAGCGCATGGGACATCCCTTCAGGAAAACAGTAGTCCGTATGCCGGGTCCGTCAAAGACGGCCAGCTGCTTGATGTCAAATACGATGCCCTTTGTGCTTCCGCTCATTCATGCAGCCTTTCCGTATCTGTCACTACATCGCGAGCTCCATGCGCTTTATGATGTGATTCTGATAGCACTCATCCAGCTCCACGAAATAGCCGCTCCATCCCCAGACGCGCACGATCAGGTTCCTGTGGTTCTCCGGATGCGCCTTCGCGTCAAGGAGCTGCTCCCGGTTGACAGCGTTGATCTGCATCTGGTGCCCGCCGAGGTCGATGAAAGTCTTGACGAACCGCGCCGTCTTCTCCATGCTCTCTTCATTGCGGAACATGGTGTCCGTCAGCTCGATCGTGAGCGGCCCTCCGTTCGCGACCGGCACAAGATCCGGCTTGGCAAACGATTTTATGATGGAGACCGGGCCGTTCAGCCTTGTGAACAGGCTCGGCGAATAATTGGCTGCGAACTCCTCCCCTGCCCTGCGGCCATCCGGTGTCGCAGGCATATCGGCAGCCTGCCAGATATAATACATGGCGGAACCGGTCCCTGCGCGGTAGATCCCGCCGCGGTCGTTTCTGTGTCCGTACATGCTTTCCGCATACCATTGCAGGAGCTGATCCGCGATCCCGTCGGTCTCGTCGTCATCGTTGCCCATCTTGGGACCTTCATAACGGAGCATATTGACGAGTTCTTCCTCGCCCTCAAAGTCCGTTTCCAGCGCCCTGAGCATCCTCTCCTTTGACACTTCCCCGGTCTCATAAACGAATTTCCGGATGCTCGCGAGAGAATCCGCCGCAGTGGACAGCCCGGTCCCATGGAATCCGTAGTTGTTGTAGCGGTTTCCTTCCGAGATGTCCTTCGCGTTTTCTATCGTATCCCTCATGAGAAGCGACAGCAGCGGCGCAGGTTCCATGTAGATGTCATGCACCGCCTCCCGGAGGCGTGCGGACTCCGCGAAAAGCTTGTCCTTCACCCTGCCCATCAGATCCTCAAAGGTCGGATCCTCCTCCATCTCACGCACAGCTTCCAGCATGACCTTCGGGAAGGACAGGCTGTTCAGGTTCGGGATATCCATCCCGTAACCGGGAATGATGAACTCCCAGCAGGCGGCAACGACGTAATTATATATGTCTTCTTCCCGGTATCCCCATCTTCGCAGGGCAGCAAAGACGATGTCGTCGTTTGCGTACTGCGGGAACCCCAGTCCCTGCCTCGTGAGCTCCGTTCCGCGTACGTACATGGAGACCGGCGTCTTTTTATTCACCCGGAGGTTGATCTTCGGATCGATCAGCTTCAGCTCCAGGGATGCCTGAAGGCACAGGTCCGACAGGTCGTTATAGCTCTCGCTCCCGTCCGGATTCAGGCCTCCGAGCACCATGCTCTGGCCGTTGTCTCCCTGCTGCATGCCGGTATAAAGGTCACTGTCGCGGTTCAGCGAGATGAAAAACTCTTCGATCAGCTCCAGCGCGCTGTCGCGGTCAAGGATCCCCGCGCTGATATCATGCCGGTAATACGGATACATATACTGGTCAAAGCGGCCGAGCGTATTGTGATAGTTGAAGCTGCACCACAGGCAGTAGTGAACGATCCTCAGAAACTGCAGGGCTTCCAGGAATGTCTCCGGCGCTTCTTCCGGAATGCGCGACAGGGTATCCGCTACTATCTCGTTCCCCGCCTGCTCCGCCGCGGCGCGGTAGCGCTCCGCAAACACCGAGACCGTATCCAGCGTATCCAGAAGAGCCTGTTCATAAGCGATCCTTGATTCCGTCCCAGGCTCCTTTTCCAGTTCGCGGATCTTCTGCCTGATCTCTTCTCTGGCCGCCCGGAATCCCTTGCCGATCAGAAGCCGGTATTCCGGCGCAATGTTGCAGACTTTGCCCTGTTCATGGATATAGTGATCTTTGCGGATCTCCGCAGATTCCTCTTCCGTAAAGATCTCCGGCAGGACCGGCACGGTCCTCAGAAAGGCGATCTTCTCGTCCGGGAAGACGACCGGCTGTTCCTCGGAAAGAATGTCACGCAGGCGTTCGACGCTCCGCTGAAGATCACTCAGCCCGGCTTCCCGGTAGCGCACGGCAAACGGGAACTAGTCCGTAATATCCTTCCGGTACGCGTGATGCTTTCTTTCCTGGCTAAAGAAGTTCAGAAGTCTTTGAATGTGATCCGTCATGACAGTCCTTCTCCTCTCCGATCTGTGCGGTCTGTTCCGGCCTTTTTCTACAGCTGCGGGTATATCTCATCGAATATGGCGCACAGGAGCGCGTCTTCATCCCTGCATTCCGCCATGGTAGAAATGACCGCGTTCCTGTCCCTGCATACGATCGACAGCTGGCAGTACTTGCCGTCTGCCCGGTAGGAATTCTGCTCTCCGAGCCAGAACAGGTATCCGTAACCGTGCGAGTCATTATCCGCCTGCTTTTTCGTGCTTTCTTTGACCCATTCTTCCGGAATGAGCTGTTTTCCGTTCCAGCGGCCGCTTTGCAGATACAGAAGTCCGAGCTTGTGCAGTTCCGGCAGGTTCAGGAACATCCCGCCCGCGCCGAATGTGTACCCCATCGGGTCCTTCTCCCACATCGGTCTCTTAATGCCGAGCGGCTCAAACAGCCTGGGCATCAGATATGACACCAGGTCGCATCCCGCGCGCCTCTGGATCAGCACGCCCGCCAGATACGGGCCAACGTTGTTGTAGACAAATTTCGTGCCCGGCATGTCCGTGAACGGGATAGACAGCGACAGCCTGACCCAGTCATTCTCTTCGTAAAAAGGTCTCTGCCCGCCCATCAGCGCCGCTTCTTCCTGTCCGAGCTGCATTGTGAGAAGATCCCGCACGGTGGCCGCCGCGAGATGCTCCGACACCTGCTCCGGCAGGTCGTTCGCAAAGGCGTCCGTCAGCTTCTCATCGATCGACAGAAGGCCTTCTCTGACCGCGATGCCGACTGCCGCGGACGTAAAGCTTTTGGCCGCGGAATACACATTCCGGCGGCAGTCATCATCCCAGTTATACTTTGCGATCTGTTCTCCGTCCTTTGACACGATCACCGCGACCATATTCAGGCCGGCTGCTTTTTCAACAAATGATGTAAGATCCATTCCATACCTCCGGAAGCTCTATGCGCTTTTCCTGATCATACAGCAAACGGGGTGACTGTCAGCCGCCATCCATCTGCTGTTCCGGCGGGCGCTTCAGTCACCCCGATTCGATTGTACTAATATCCGCGGCACTCCGTCAACGCGGCATTATTCTACAGATCATTCACGTTCTTCAGCGGGTCGAGTCCCTCCTGATAAAGGAGACCGGCACGATGCTTTCCTGTGCGGGCAGCTGTTCATGATCTATCAGCTTCATCAGCATGGAGCACGCCTCACGGGCCAGCTGTTCCGGGTTGCGATCGATCGCCGTGATCGCCGGTGAAGCCATGGCGGAATAAGGTGAATTGTCAAAGCTGATCAGCTTCACGTCTTCCGGCACGTACAGGCCTACGCTGCGGAGGGCTGTGATGACGCCGAAGGCCGCTCTGTCGCTGCTGGTGATGATGGCGTCAATGGCGTCCGTCTGCTCCATCACTTCCCTGACCAGTTCCTCCGTCTCGATCTCCGAGGGCTTAACGCCGCGCCGGTTCAGGATAAATGCAGGGTTCGGCTCTATGCCGTGATCCTCGCCCACGAGATCGTGGTGTTGAAGTGTTTCAGGCCAAGTTCCGCGTACA
>JAEEGL016104122.1_pt1 | contig 10173 bp, 12 predicted proteins | sample 9134231 | NCBI WGS metagenome assembly JAEEGL01 (sample SAMN16246548, study PRJNA631951) | gut metagenome | biome: gut microbiome; feature: rumen; material: fiber-attached | host: Bos | place: Iran: Karaj | collected 2018-10
GAATCGGAACCGTGCGGTGCGTACGAGATTCGAACTCGTGACCTCCTGCGTGACAGGCAGGCATTCTAACCTACTGAACTAACGCACCTTTTCGGTCTTTTTCCGTTTGCGGATGCAAAGGTACAAACTTTTCGCGAAACAACGTTATTTCTACGAGAAAATCTTATTATTTCTAACATCCTTTAACAAAAACCCCGTGCTTTACTGCTTACCTACGATTGTCAGGATGGCTTTGGCGTCCTCATCGCCCTCGGCAGCCTCCTTGCGCAACTCATCGAGGACCTCGTCGCCGCCCTTGGGATTGCTGACGGCTTTGTTGAGCCACGACTTGGCTTTCTTCTGGTCGGCGGCGATGCCCTTGCCCTTCAGATAGCTCTTGCCGAGCGCCAGCTGCGCATCGGCATTGTCCTGACGGGCAGCCTTGGCAAACCATTCGACGGCCTTCTTGCGGTCCTTGTCAACGCCCTCGCCGTTCTTGTAGCATTTGCCCACCTGATACTGGGCCTTGGCATAGTCCTGGGCAGCCGACTTCGAATACCACTCGAAAGCCAGCTTGTCGTTCTCCTCGGTGCCGTTCCCCTTGTCGTAGCATCGTCCGAGCCGATACTGCGCCTTGCGGTGTCCCTTTTCGGCTGCGGCCTTCAGCTTAGGCAGTGCGGCGGCATAGTCTTTGGCATCATAGAGCGCCTTGCCCTCGGAATAGAGTTTTTCGGCACTCTGCGCCGTGGCAGTCAGTGCAGCCACAAGCGCCATAACGATAAACAGATATTTCTTCATAAGCTCTTATAATATTAATGTGGAGTATGGAATTGTGGAAGAAAGGCAATCAGTAAGACACTTCAACATATTTCTTGTCGACCTGCCTGACCTTTGGCGTATTCAGGATGGTCAGGTGCTCCTCGGGGTCCTCACTCTCCGTGCCGTTATCGCAGGCCCAGCTCTTGCTGACCGACGCCACCAACGAGCCGCCACTGACGATGATGCCCGTGTCGCTCTTCAGGGCCTTCGGCTTACCCACTTTGTTGTCGCCCGCAGTGGTGGCAACGAGCTTTCCGCCACTGATTTCGATGTTCTCATTGCAGCGTATGCCCTTGCCGCCATCGCCGGAGCTGTTCAGCGTCATCGTGCCGCCACGTATGGCAAACAGGCTGTCGCACTTGATGCAAGCCGCCGAGGTGGTGTCGGCCACGCCGTCGAGCGTTTCAATCAGGCAGTCGCCAGTGGTGGTGATGCTGACCTCGCCCCCCGTCATAATGGTGCGTGCGTCGCATCGGATGCCACGACCGCCGTCGGCCGCCACAATGACAGTCAGTCGGCCGCCGTCAATGAACATGCCGTCGTTGACCTTGATGCCGTTTGAAGCGGTCTGAGCCGTCGTACAGTTAATAGTGACGTCCCCTTCGATGGTGATATAGTCATCGCTGGCAATGGCATTCTTGCTGTTGGCATTGACGTTCAGCGTTCCGGTGCCGCTGAAATAAATCTGGCCCTCGCTGAAGAGCGTCCCCTTCTGGTCGTAGTCACGCTCGGCGTAAGTGGTGCCGTCAGTCAGGGTATTAACCGTATTATCGGCACAGACGATATAGAGCGACTTGCCGCACTGGTTGTTGATGGCAAGCCCGTCGGCATTGATGATGCTGACGCCATTGAGGACGATTGTAAACTTACGCGACCGGTTGATGAGCAGCGAGCCATCGGCAGTCGAGCCGCTGAGCACGAGCACCAGCCCGCGCGCCGACTCTGTGTCGGTCAGCGTGACATCAGCCCCCTGCGCGGTGACGTAGCCCTTGGCATCACGGCTGACGTTGACGCTGCTGTTCAGATATTCAATATGGATGGTGTCAGTGGCCAGACTGTCGACATCGTCGTCGTCCTCGTCATCTGTGGCTGTGAGCGCATAGCTGCCGAAGTCGGTGTCGTCATTCTCACAGGAGGCCATGAACCCCAGCGCCATCGCTGGCAGGAGCAGGAATAATGCAGTCTTTTTCATCTGTGTTGCATCTGGTTTAGAACTTAAACTTATAGCCCACGCCCACGAAGTGCATGTCCGGGTCGGTGTCGTCGTCATCCACCTCCCGCACGTTCTGGAAACGGTAGTAGAGGCTCAGGGCGTGCTGTTTGCTCAGACGTAGGTCGGAGCCGACGGTATAGCGCACCTTCTCAACGGCCCAGCTGTTGTAGAGCTCCACGCTGGCGAATGGCGTCAGCAGGGCTCGCTTGCGGTCGTACTCCACCTGCAGCCGAGAGCGCAGCTGACTCTTCCCCTTGCTGCCGCGTGTGTAGCCGGTGTCGAGTGTGCGTGTCTGCTCCGCGATGTTCATCTTGTAGCGGTCCATCTCATGGGCAGGACGATAGGTGTACTGCCATCCTTCGCGCAACGATACTTTCAGGTTGTTTGCAAACTTATAGCTGCCGGTCAGCGAGGCCTGCAGACGGTGTTTCAGGCCGTAGTAGCTGGGGCGCCACTTAATCTTGGCATTGCCCTTGGCCGACGTGTAATACTCCACCTTCTCGCGGTTGTTATAGTCAAGCAGCTTATAGGCGACGTCGGCCTTCAGCCCCTTGGTAATCTTATACGACGCTCCGAGGCCCAGGGCCAGGCGGTCGACGGTCTTGAAATCATTACGCGAGCGGAATTCGGCTTCCAGGCTCACGCTCAGTTCCTTGTTTATCTTCTTCTCGGCCTCAGCACCAAGGATGAGTCCGCCCTCACTCTGAGCGAGGACGGACGAGGCGAGCGATGCCACGACCAGCAATGCTATGAATCGATGTTTCTCCATTGCGACTTTCTCACGTTAAACTGTCCGTCAACATCTTTCTGTCTGTCACCAGTGTAGGTGACGCGCAGCACAACCGTATCTCTCAGGAAATCAATGCCGCCCACCTCTATCTTCAATATGGTCAGGCCGGTGCGCTCTTCCAGGTCGGCCTTGAGTTCCTCGCGCCGACTGGGCTTGGTCAGCTCGGGGCGGTCGTATTGTATCAGTTTGGTGCTCTGAATCTTGAGATTACGCTCGCACAGGGTGATGGCTGTGAGGACGATGAGGTCAATGATGACCAGCTTGGCGTAATCGGCCACATGGTCAGGTTCCAGCACCTCGATGTCGACCATCGCATGCACCACCGAAAGACAGACGATGATGAAGAGGTAGGTCATCTCACGCACAGGCATCGTATCGGTGCGATAACGCATGATGGAGAATATACCGAAGAGACCCAGGCCGACGCCCATCGTGGCCTTGCCGCGGTCCATGCCCATCATGAAATAGACCAGGAAGAAGATGGCCACGGAGATGAGCATGAAGGTGAAGTAGAAGTCGCGCCGGTGGCACTTGCGGAAGTAGAGGCGGTCGATGATGACCCAGTTGACCACCATGCAGAGCAGGAATCGTAGAAGGGCATTCCCGAATTCGCTTGTTAATAAACCAATGATGCTGTCCATAATTTTATTTGACTATTTGACTATTTACTATTTAACTATTGCAGGCGGAGAAGGAGAGGATTTAATGATTTACTATTTACCGATTTACGATTTACCGATATAACGATATAACGATATAACGATTTGCCGATATGCCGATTTACCGATTTACAATTTACAATCTACGATTTAACGATTTAACGATTTACGATTTAACGATTTACTTTTTCTATTCACTATTTACCGATTCCTTTCCAAGATTCGCTCCACGTCGTGCAGTTTCTCCTTGAAGCGGTTGCGGGGCAGGGAGACGTTGGTCAGGGCGGCTCCCATGCAGTATTTGCTGAAGCCGTGGGGATGGATGCGGAGCTGACGGAGCATCTCGAGGACGGGAGAGAAGACGAGGCCGTCGCGCTTCAGTTCTACAATCACCAGCGGCCCCATGTCCAGGTTCTGACCCGTCAGGCAGTTGCCGAATTGCAGCTCCGTGTCGATGGTCAGGCGTTCGGTCTTGCCCTTGTTGACCAGTGTGATGCGGTGGAAATAGTTGTGCGTATGGGCCACAAGCGTTGCGGCATCATAACGCAGATGACGAGCAAGGAAGTCCAGTTTCGTGGGGTCGCTGAGGTCCATGTCGTCCACGCTGATGCGTTTCTTCTTCGTGCGCCCGTGGTTGTTCTTTGTCTTCACCTCCATAAACTGTAGCCCGCTGCTCACATAGGTGCGGAAGCGTATCTTCTGTCGGTTGGCGTGGCCATGCAGGTGTTGGCGATACATGGAGAAGTCCGTCGTGTCGAAGTAGGTGGTGTCGTAGAGCATATTGCGCTGGCCGTCGATGTCCTGTACGTAATAGTCTTCGCGCACCATTTCCAGGAGCCGGAGCAGACGTGGCATCGAGGTCACGAACTTGGTGTCCGTGCGGTTCATCAGCTTCACCGATTCCATCTCGGCCAGCGTGATGGGTGCCATTTGTCTGAGAAGTTCCTCCATTACCTGACAGTTTTGTTTAACGCTTTGCAAAGGTAATCATTATTTCCGAAACAACAAAGAAAAATCTGTAAACCTGTCATTTTTGTCAACTAAACAGACAATCTTCCGACGTCGAGCTCCTATTTTTTTGTTTACTACTTTACGCGAAGTGCGGTTGGCGAAGAGTCGGCAGGCATCTATTTGACGGAATTAGAATCTGGACTTTACAGTTTGAGGGAGCACGAAGCGGCACTTTGAAGGGCAAGAAGCGGCACTTTGAAGGGCAAGAAGCGGCACTTTGAAGGGCAAGAAGCGGCACTTTGAAGGGCACGAAGCGGCACTTTGAGTTTGACCCAATGCCCGTGAGGGTGAAAATAAATGACGAATTATTTTGTTATTCCCGCGATTTGCACTATCTTTGCACGAAGAAAACCATGACATATGCCATCAGATAGAATAAGGATAAAGGATATAGCCGAGCGCGCAGGCGTATCCGTCGGCACCGTCGACCGTGTGCTCCATGAGCGCCCCAACGTGTCGAAGACCGCCCGCGAGAAGGTTGAGAAAGCCCTCAAGGAAATGGACTATGAGCCCAATGCCTATGCCTCGGCGCTGGCCTACAATAAGTGCTACACATTCGTCTGCCTGCTGCCGCAGCACTCCAGCGAGGCCTACTGGGAAGAGGTGGAGGAGGGTCTGCAGGCTGCCACGATGCACCGGCGCGACTTTCACGTGTCGCTGCGCGTGGTCCACTATGAGCGCTTCAACGAGGCATCGTTCATCGCTGCCAAAGAGGAATGTCTGGCCATACAGCCCGACGGCGTCATCATCGTGCCGGCAAAGCTCGGACCGACGCAGGAGTTCGCCGACGTGCTCCATGACCTCAACCTGCCGTTCATACTGCTCGACTCCTATCTGCCTGACCTCAAGCCGCTTTCGTTCTACGGCCAGGACTCTTTCCAGAGCGGCTACTTCGCCGCCCGCATGCTGATGCTGCTCGCCTCGAAGGAGCAGGAGATTTTCCTGATGAAGCACCTCAAGGACGGCCACATCGGCTCGAAACAGCAGTCGAACCGCGAGACGGGCTTCCGCCACTATATGCGCGACCACTTCCCGCACATTGAGATTACGGAGGTGAACCTGCCCAAGGGCGACACGCGCGAACATTATAATCAGATTCTGGAGCAGTTCTTCACGGAGCATCCCCATATCCACCACGGCATCACGTTCAACTCCAAGGCCCATCTCGTGGGGCAGTTCCTGCTTCGCACCAACCGCCGCAATGTGCAGATTATGGGTTACGACATGGTGCCCAAGAATGCTGAGTGCGTCCGCCAGGGCAGCATCTCCTTCCTCATCGCGCAGCATGCCTACATGCAGGGCTACTCATGCGTCGAGACGCTCTTCCAGGCCATCGTCCTGAAGAAGGAGGTCACGCCCGTCAACTATATGCCCATCGAACTGCTGACCAAGGAGAATATCGACTTCTATCAGCACGCACAAATCGTATAACCAAAACAAACTCAATATCTACTTATGGAACAAACCACTTTTCTGAAAATCAATCCCGCCGACTCCGTCTTCGTATGCCTGCAACCCAAGAAGAAGGGCGACATCGTTGAGCTGGACGGCCAGACCATCGTCATCAACCAGGACACGCCCGCCGGACACAAAGTGCTCATTCGCGACGTCCGCGAGGGTGAGGACATCATCAAGTACGGCTATCCCATCGGCCATGCCCTGCACGACATGAAGGCCGGCGACTGGGTGAACGAGCACACCCTGAAGACCAACCTGAAAGGCACGCTCGAATACACGTATCAGCCTGTCGGCGAACAGCTGAGCATCAAGAAGGAGAACCGCACCTTCAAGGGCTATGTGCGCAAGAACGGCGACGTTGGTGTGCGCAACGAGATATGGATTGTGCCCACGGTGGGCTGCGTCAACGGCATCGCCGAGAAGCTGGCCCGTCAGCTGAGTGAGGAACTGGGCATGAAGGAGTCGACGAATATCGACGCCGTCCATGCCTGGCACCACAACTTCGGCTGCTCGCAACTCTCGGGCGACCACGAGAACACGCGTAAGGTGCTGCGCGACATCGTGCTGCATCCCAATGCCGGCGCCGTGCTCGTGCTCGGACTGGGCTGCGAGAACAACCAGCCCGACGACTTCATGGAGACGCTGGGCGACTACGACAACGACCGCATCCGTCTGCTGGTGACCCAGCGCGTCGAGGGCGACGAGGTGGAGGCCTGCATGCAGATTCTGCGCGAACTGTCAAATAAGGTTCGCGAGGACCGCCGCCAGGACGTGCCCGTCAGTCATCTGCGCATAGGACTGAAATGCGGCGGCAGCGACGGATTCAGCGGTATCACCGCCAACCCGCTGGTCGGCGAGTTCAGCGACTGGCTCGTGGCTCAGGGCGGAACGAGCGTGCTGACGGAGGTGCCGGAGATGTTCGGCGCCGAGACCATCCTGATGAACCGCTGCGAGACGCCGGAACTGTTCCAGCAGACCGTCTCGATGATTAATAACTTCAAGGAGTATTTCCTAAGCCACGGGGAACCCGTCGGCGAGAACCCAAGCCCGGGCAACAAGGCCGGAGGCATCTCAACACTCGAGGACAAGGCCCTGGGCTGCACGCAGAAGTGCGGACGCGCGCCGGTGAGCGGCGTCATGGAGTATGGCGACCGACTCAGCCACACGGGCCTCAACCTGCTCTCGGCCCCAGGCAACGACCTCGTCGCGGCTACGGCACTGGCCTCCTGCGGATGCCATCTGGTGCTCTTCACCACCGGACGCGGCACGCCCTTCGGCACGTTCGTTCCCACCATGAAGATTGCCACCAACCCCACGCTCGCCGCCCGCAAGCCCAACTGGATTGACTTCAACGCCGGACAACTCGTCGAGGGCCGGACCATGAAGGAGCTGCTGCCTGAGTTCATCGACAAGGTGCTCGCCGTGGCCAGCGGCGAACAGGCACGCAACGAGGAGAACGGCTACCGCGAAATAGCCATCTTCAAGAACGGGGTCACGCTTTAAGGAGTTCAGGAGTTTAGGAGTGCAGGAGTTTAGACGATTGAGATGAACATCACTACGCGCAACTTTCTCAGGCTGCTTCGCGCCGGAGCCTTCGACACTGACGAGCCCATCGAGCCCATGTCAGCGTGGAAGTGGAAACGCGTCTACGAAGTGGCCTGCGAACAGGGCGTGGTGAGGATTGTCTTCCGTGGCATCCAGCTGTTGTCTGACCAGTTTTTCCTGCAAATACCGGATGGGCAGATGGAGAGCTGGCGAAAGGCCATTGCACAGCCCGCCTTGCCTGACGACGAATCGGCCCTGCGACTGGCCAACCGCCAGAATGACAAGAAGTTGCGACAGATTATTGACAATGAAGGCGAGGACTCGCCTACCCTCGCCGCCCTGAAAGCCATTCTCATCACCACCCGCCACATCCTCGACGACGGGTTTTACCTGCGACCCCTCGTACAGCTGGCCCTGCTGCTGCGCCACAACAATCGACACATAGACCGCGAAAAGCTCGACGAATGGCTCACGACATTGCGCATGGACCGCATCGCAACCTTCCAGATGGCCCTCATCGTGTTTCTGCTCAACGTGAACCCCGACGAACTCCCGGTGGAGCCGATGCCCATCGACCGCAACATCGAGCCACTGGCCGACGACCTTTTCGGCCGCGAGCATCCACACACAGGACAGCTCCGCTTCACTCAGGCCGGCGACGACATCTTCATCCACACCAGCAACACGCGCGCCATGCTCTGGCAGGCCCGCCGCTCTGCCCGCTACCTCAAGTATTATCCGTCTGAGAGCATCGCGAATCTGCTGGACTCCTTCGCCCACTCGCTGACCGATATAGAAGAATAAAAAAAGCGGTACTTTACGATGGTAACACCTTTGGGGTATTACGCGCGTAAAGTACCGCTTTTCTATGTACAATCTTCTGCCTGTGACGTATTCAACGCTTGCTTCTGCCCGTCTTGCGCCCGAACAGCGACATGATGCCTCCATAGTTGCGCCTCAGCTTGCGCACGGCAAGGAAGGCGTCGAAGGCCGTCACCCCGTAGCTCAGCAGATTGGCCACGTATTCGCCACGCGTGGTGGCCTCCTTGCGGGCTGAAAGCGAACTCCACGTCGACGCAATCTGCTGGCCCTCACGGTCGATGGCCTCGCGCAACTGAGTCTTGCGCAACTGTATCTCCTCAAGTGTCCTGTATGCCATGTCAACTATTCATTCATTAACAAGTTAGCCAGAAAACTCACCAGCGGACGCTCTATCCACTGACGACGGAACATAACAACCACCAGGAGCAACACCACGTGCAGCCCGGAAACCACGAAGAAGGCTCCCGTCCAGCCCATGAAGCCACTCAGCCAGCTGGCCAGTCCGAACGCAGCGAACAGCATCACGGCCACCACAATGAGGAACAGCACAATGGCCAGGGCCGCAGCCGTCAGCAGACGCACTATCTTCTCAATGGCGTCGAGCTTTACGTATTCCGTCTGCAGACCGGCATAGCTCTTGAGCTGCTCAATGAGCTGGGCCAGCGTCTCAATGTTCTTGTCGCTTGAAAGCATCGGGCAGCTAAGTTTTTACTCGGCAAGGTCCTCAATATCGTCTACGAGGTCGCCGACATCCTTGCGCGATAGTTTGATGTCGTGCTTCTTCAGGAATTCATCCACCGTGTCCGTAATCTTCTTGCGGGTGTCACTTCCCGTCTCAGGGGCTAACAGCAGTCCCAGCACTCCACCGGCGATGGCGCCGCCCAGGAATGCACCAATGTAACCAATTGCTTTCATACCTTAATACTATTTAAAGAGTTAATAAAGATAGGTTTCTGACCACAAAAGTACAAATAATCATCGAGAAACACGTCACTCTGTCTGTCATTTTTTGTTAAAAAGGCGCGTTTTCAGCCATATTAACAAAGTTTATGCATCATTATGCCACGTTTTCCAACAAATATTTGTAATTTCGCACACAAATAACGCAATCAAACATTATTTATATCAGGATTTATGAAAAAGTACATCATTCTTTACGCAGGCCTCTGCCTCGCAATGTCATTCACCGGTTGCAAACCAAGCGAGAGTGCCTATAAAAAGGCATACGAGAAAGCTCAGGCACAGGCTGCCCAGCAGACGGAGGCTCCCGCCCAGCAGGCTGTAGAGACGCCCGTGGTCACTCCCGTGCAGACCCGCCCCGCTAACGACACCCGCGTCACTGACAATGCCGACTATGTCTCAGTGCGCCAGGAGCGCGTCTCGGTGGTCAACGGCACCGGACTCCGCGACTTCAGCGTCGTGGTGGGCTCGTTCTCTGTCATCGCCAATGCCGAGGGACTGCAGCAGAAGCTGAAGAATCAGGGCTACAGCGCACAGATTGTGAAGAACGAAGACCGCAACATGTATCGCGTGGTGGCTTCAACCTTCAACTCAAAAGCTGACGCCGTGCAGAGCCGCGACCAGCTGCGCGCCAACTATCCCGACGCCTGGCTGCTCTATAACGCACGCTAAATATCGACAACAGCGCTTGGCCAGGATATTATCCATCGACTATGGTCGCAAGCGGACCGGAATCGCAGTCACCGACCCTCTAAAGCTGATAGCCGGAGGGTTGGCGACTGTTTCAACGTCTGAACTCTACGACTGGCTTAACGCCTATATAGCACGCGAACCGGTGGAGCGGATTATCATCGGTGAGCCGCGACAGCCTAACGGACAGCCAAGCGAGAACCTCGCCCGCGTTCAGGAGTTTGTCA
>JAEEGL016668352.1_pt1 | contig 10173 bp, 7 predicted proteins | sample 9134231 | NCBI WGS metagenome assembly JAEEGL01 (sample SAMN16246548, study PRJNA631951) | gut metagenome | biome: gut microbiome; feature: rumen; material: fiber-attached | host: Bos | place: Iran: Karaj | collected 2018-10
CGATGTGACAGAACCGTTCCGAGACGATCTCGGGGGTCAGCTGATAGCTGGCGGGCAGGGTCGTTTCCGGCAGATAGGCCGCGTAGATGACCTCTGGCTGGGAAAACAGGACGAAGCGGCCCTCCAGCAGGGAGCGGTCCACCCGGTTGGCGCCGGTGAGACGGTAGAGGAACAGGAAATCCGTCATAGCCGCGTCCTCGCCGTTTCTGACGCCGAAGATATAGGTCGTCTCGCCGGCGACGGTGTCGCTGCGGGTGACGGAGACCCGATCCACCCAGCTGCCGGGTACGACCAGATACCAGCCGTCCTGATAGTTATGGAAGGTGGTGCAGACCGGCACGAAGGAGCCGTCCAGACGGCAGCGCCGCCAGTTGATCAGCCAGTAAGTCTCCGTGTCGTCCTCGCCGTAGTAGCCCGGCATCACCACCGGCTGGGGAATGTCCGGCCGCCCGTCGGCGTCGATGTCCGTGACGCCGGCGGAATGATAGCGCAGAGTCTCGGAGGAGACCTGCAGCTCTTTATCCAGCGTGATGTTGGTCAGAACGTCTCGACGCAGAGCCAGAACGTCGGTGATCAGACCGCTGTCGCCGAAGCTGCTGGTGACAAAGAGCGCGGGCTGATCCCCGTCCAGAAGTCCCGTGGTGACGGAGCTGACGCCGCCTGTTCCGGCGGACAGAAGCGCGGCGGAGTGGAGGGCCAGACCGCCGGTATCCGTGTGTCGGTAGAGTCGGGCGGAGGTGGGCTGATCCCCGGGCTCCGTATAGAAGACGATAAGCTCTGTGGTGCCGTCGGAGTCCAGGTCATACAGAGTATATCTGGCATAGGAGGCGCTCAGCAGCTCCGTAGGCCCCTCGCCGGCCAGATCATAGACGGACAGCAGATACACGTTGGGGCTCATCTGATAGCCCACCACCAGCTCGCTGGCGCCGTCACCGGTGAGATCGGCGCAGGCCAGACTCCGGAAGGAGCTGGCGTTGCCGGTGATTACCGCCTCGGGCTCATAGCCGTCCTCCTCCGTCTGCCGGAAGACGTACAGCTGCAGCGCGGACTCACCGCCGTTGCTGGTGCGGAAAAAGGCCAGAGCCTCCGCCGTCCCGTCTCCGTCCAGATCGATCATCTGTACCGGCTGGGTGCTGCTGCCGGCCAGAGGCGCGGCATACTCGGCGCCGCTGTCCAGCACGGCCTCGATCTGAGATTGGAGCTGAAGATAATCCGCCGGAGGCTGGGGGAGGGCGTAGAGCTCTTCACCCTCCGAGAAGGAGCAGCCGCTGAAGAAAAGCAGCAGCAGACACAGCGGCAGCAGGAGCCAGCGGTTTCGTCTTGCCATACTGAACGTCTCCTCATCGTGAAAGCATAAAGTAATTCATATTATTATACCATACATTTTAAAAGTTGAATAGTCTATTTTTCAATTCCCGTTCCACTTTTCCGCTTTTTGTCCGACAGCGGGCAAATCCGTCCCGGTTTTGCCGGGTTGAAAGAAAAACGAAATATTTTTTTCAGAAAAAAGAGGGTTTTTGCCTTTTTTGCGGTATTTAACAGTACATCGAAATAACACAGGGAAAAAGGAGGTCCGGCCTATGACGCGGCTCGATCAGGAACGACGGGAGCGGGAGATCCTCTCGCCCTACGCCTGCCTCTCCGCCGAATCCCGCGGCAGGCGGCAGCCGGAGGAGGAGTGCCTTGTGCGCACCTGCTTCCAGCGGGATGTGGACCGGATCGTCCACTCCAAATCCTTTCGGCGTCTGATGCACAAGACACAGGTCTTCCTGTGTCCGGAGGGTGACCATTACCGCACCCGCATGACCCACACGCTGGAGGTGGCGCGGATCGCCCGGACCATCGCCTGCGGGCTGAGTCTCAATGAGTCTCTCACCGAGGCCATCGCTCTGGGCCACGATCTGGGCCATACCCCCTTCGGCCACGCCGGAGAGAGGCTGCTGTCCTCTCTGATGCCCGGAGGCTTCCGGCACTATGAGCAGAGCCTCCGGATCGTTGACGTGCTGGAGAAGGACGGGGAGGGGCTCAATCTGACCTATGAGGTGCGCAACGGCATCCTCTGCCATACCCGGGGTGAACAGGCCGTCACGCTGGAGGGACGCATCGTCCGGCTGGCGGACCGGATCGCCTACATCAACCACGATATCGACGATGCGCTCCGGGCAGGGATCCTCACCGAAGAAGACCTGCCGGAGGAGGCCGTGGCCGTGCTGGGGACCCGATACAGCGCCCGGATCAACACCCTTATCTGCGACATCATCGAGCATAGCGCCGACGACATCTGTCAGGGTGAGGAGGTCAGGGCCGCCATGGATCGGATGCACGCGTTTCTGTTCCAGAGCGTCTACACCAACCCCGTGGCCAAGGGCGAGGAGGTCAAGGCCCAGGCGCTGCTGAAGCGCCTGTTCGAGTATTATGTGGAGCATACCGATGAGCTGCCGGAGGAGTTTCAGAGAATTGCCGCCCGGGAAGGGGAGCAGCGGGCCGTGTGCGATTACATCGCCGGTATGACGGATAAGTTCTCCATGGATCTGTACGAGACGCTGTTTATTCCCCTGCGCTGGGCACAGAAGTGAGAAGCGAGCCCGGGCTTCACAGGATTCGCGGCGTGCACACCGCGAATAAAACCCTCTCAAATCAAGACCCGATGTAATGGTTTTGATTTGAACTGTATTTGAGGAGGTGACGGTCCATGCCATTGTTTCCCGACAGCTTTATACAGGAGCTCACGGAGCGGACGGATTTGGTGGAGCTGGTGTCCGGCTACGTGCCGCTGACCCTGAAATCCGGCAGCTATTGGGGCTGCTGCCCCTTCCACAGCGAGAAGACCGCCTCCTTCCACGTGCTGCCGGACCGGCAGATCTACCACTGCTTCGGCTGCAAGAAGGGCGGCGGCGCCATCAACTTCATCATGGAGATCGAGAACCTCGGCTTCCAGGACGCGGTGCGCTTCCTGGCCCAGCGGGCGGGCCTGACGGTGCCGGAAACCGGCGACGCCACGATGCAGCAGAGCCGTCAGCGGCTGCTGGAGCGCAACAGGGACGCCGCCCTCTGTTTCCACGAGACCCTGCGCGCCCCGGAGGGCGCCGCGGGAGCGGAGTATTTCCGGCGCCGGGGCCTGACCGCGGCGACCATCCGTCACTTCGGTCTCGGCGTGGCGCCGGACGCCTGGGACAGTCTGCTGAAGGCCATGACCGCAAAGGGCTACACGAAGCAGGAACTGCTGGACGCGGGCCTGGCAGTGCGCAGCAAAAACGGCGGTCTTTACGACCGCTTCCGGAACCGGGTGATCTTTCCCATCATCGATCTGCGGGGCGGCGTCATCGCCTTCGGCGGCCGGGTGCTGGACAGCTCTCTGCCGAAGTACATCAACACCCCGGACACGCTGCTGTTCAACAAGAAGCGGAATCTGTTCGCCCTGAATTTCGCCCGGAAATCGAAGCAGGGGCGGCTGATCCTGACGGAGGGCTACATGGATACGGTGAGCCTGCACCAGGCGGGCTTTGACTGTGCCGTGGCCATGCTGGGCACCGGCTGCACGGAGTATCACGCCCAGCTGATGGCCCGGTATACCAAGGAGGTCGTGATCTCCGGCGATACCGACGGGCCGGGGCTTGCCGCTGTGCAGCGGGCCATCGGGGTGCTGGAGAAGACAGGACTCTCCGTCCGCGTCCTGCGGCTCCCCGAGGGCAAGGATCCGGATGAGTTCATCCGCAGCAACGGCCCCGCCGCCTTCCAGCGCCTGCTGGACCGGGCGGAGAACCACATCGAGTACCGGCTGCTGCAGATCAAAGACCGCCATGACCTGACCCTGGATGAGGAACGGGTGGCATTTTTGCAGGAGGCGGCGGAGCTGATCGCCACCCTGCCCAGTCCCGTGGAACGGGAGATCTACAGCGCCCGGGCGGCGGAGGCGGCCTCCGTCTCACCCTCGGCGGTGGAGAATGAGGTGGCCCGGGCCCGAAAGCGCATGGCAAAGGCCGAGCAGAAACGCCGGCAGCGCCGGGATCTGAATCCCGCCGCCGTCCTCCAGCCCAAGGACCGGAGCTTGCGGTATGACAATCTCCGTTCCGCCCGGGCCGAGGAGGGCGTCCTGCGGCTCCTCGTCCTGGACCCGCATCTGCTGGACGAGACGGAGGACCTGCGGGGCGACCAGTTCTCCTCACCGCTGCTGGGCCGCATTTACGAGCGGCTGGCGGAGGATATCCGGGGCGGGCGGCCCTTCCTGCCGGACCTGCTGGCGGAGGAACTTTCCCCGGAGGAGATGGACCATCTGACCACACTGCTTCAGCAGCCCGAACAGCCGGAGAACCGGTCCCGGGCGCTGAGGGACTACATAGAGATCATCGTCACGGAGGCCTGCAAGCGGGCCGGCCCGGAGGATCCCGACCTGCTGCTGCGGATGCAGCAGCGCTACAGAGAGAAAAAATCATACGGAGGGGAACGGAAATGAGCGATCGGAAAGAAAAACTGCACGCGGACAATCAGGAACCCGCCCGGGAGGAGCACGTCATCATCCTGACGGATGAGCAGCAGAAGACACTGGAGGAGCTGTCCCTGGGCGAGGGCGCCGAGAAGCTGCGGGAGCTCATCGAGCACGGCAAGAAGAAGGGCGCCCTCACCGCCGGCGAGCTCATGGAGGTGCTGGAGGAACTGGAGCTGGAGACGGAGCAGCTGGACAAAATCTACGACATCCTGGAGGCTCTGGGCATCGACACCTCCGGAGAGGACGATCTGCCGGACCTGGACGACTCCAATCTGGAGCCGCCCATCGAGGAGATCGAGGAGATCGAGGAGGAGGAGATCGTCGATCCCAACGCCCTCATCGACAATTATTCCATCGACGATCCCGTCCGTATGTACCTCAAGGAGATCGGCAAGGTGAACCTGCTGACCCCGGAGGAGGAAGTGGACCTGGCCAGCAAAATGACCGTGGGCCTGGAGGCCGAGCGGCAGCTGGAGGAGGCGGCCCGGACCATGGAAGAGGGCGGGGAGGACCCGCTGACCGCTGAGGACCGGGCGGAGCTGGACCGGCTCATCAGCGTGGGCGCCGACGCGAAGCGGCGTCTGGCGGAGGCCAACCTCCGTCTGGTGGTTTCCATCGCCAAGCGGTACGTGGGCCGCGGCATGCTGTTCCTGGACTTGATCCAGGAGGGCAACCTGGGCCTGATCAAGGCCGTGGAGAAGTTCGACTACACCACGGGCTACAAATTCTCCACCTATGCCACCTGGTGGATCCGGCAGGCCATCACCCGGGCCATCGCCGACCAGGCCCGGACCATCCGCATCCCCGTACACATGGTGGAGACCATCAACAAGGTCATCCGCGTCTCCCGCCAGCTGCTCCAGGAGCTGGGCCACGATCCCACCCCGGAGGAGATCGCCGAGGAGATGGGCATGCCCGTGGACAAGGTGCTGGAGATCCTGAAGATCGCTCTGGAGCCCGTGAGCCTGGAGACCCCCATCGGCGAGGAGGAGGACTCCCATCTGGGCGATTTCATCCCCGACGAGGACGGCTCCGAGCCCTCGGAGGCCGCCAGCTTCACCCTGCTCAAGGAGCAGCTGGTGGACGTGCTGTCCACCCTGACGCCCAGAGAGGAGAAGGTCCTGCGCCTGCGCTTCGGCATCGAGGACGGCCGCACCCGCACCCTGGAGGAGGTGGGCCGGGAGTTCAATGTCACCCGAGAGCGTATCCGCCAGATCGAGGCCAAGGCCCTGCGGAAGCTCCGCCACCCCTCCCGCTCCAAGAAGCTCAAGGACTTTTTGAACTGATTTTGTATACGAAAAGCGTGCCGCGAAAAAACTCCGCGGCACGCTTTTTGGTTGTTGAGAAACAGGGGAGCAGAGCCCGACTGAAATCTTATGTAAACTAAAAAAGGGGCTTGCTTTTCGGTCCGTTCCGCCGCGCGGGAATTAATGGAGCATACGGATTTGCCGGGAGATCTCCCGCAGCTCCTCTTGGGGCAGATCCTCCAGATGCTCCAGTTTATCAAGGATCTCCGCCTTGGCGGCCTTGTACTGCATGGAGACGAGGTCGTTGTAGAAGGCCACGATCACACCGGTGACCAGCGCGATGATCAAAATCGCCAGGATGGTCAGCAGCAAAGACAGGATCCGCCCGATAAGGGTCACGGCTATGATGTCTCCGAAGCCGACGGTGGAGAACACGGAATAGCAGTACCACAGGGCGTCACCGTAGGAGCAGATGGCCGGCTCCGCCAGCATGATCAGAAAGGCGTCCAGCAGGAAAAAAACGATAAAAGCGAGGATCAGCTTGTCTGCGTTCGTCCGCTTCAATACGGTTTTTAACAGTCGAAGTCGTTTCATTTTTCTCACCCGATACCATAGTACCATAAAAATCGCGGCAAAGGTAGTGTGTCGGCATTTTTTTCCCGGTCTGCAGAGTTCCGGACGGCGCCCGCCGGGGAGAGCGGGGGACGGGACCGCCCTTGCTATAAATCTTATGTAAACCGAGCGGAAGGCTTTTCCTTTTATGCCTCCGCAGAGGTCCAGCCCGTTTTTCCGCGCCAGCCCAGGAGCAGCGCGGAGTTTACGATCACAAAGACGGACCCGGCGTTGTGGACCAGCGCGCCGGCCACAGGATTCAGGATCCCGACGATGGCCAGAACGACGGCGATAAAATTCAGCGCCATGGAGAAAATCAGATTGCTCTTGATGGTCGCCATCATGCGTCTGGAGAGCCGGAGCAGGTGAGGGATCTCGCAGATGTCGTCGCCGGCCAGGACCAGATCCGCTGCCTCCACGGCGATATCGCTGCCCACGCCGCCCATGGCGATCCCCACCAGGGCCTTTTTCAGAGCCGGCGCGTCGTTGATGCCGTCGCCGATCATACAGACAGATTCCCCGGCGTCCTGACAGCCGCCGATATAGGTCAGCTTATCCTCCGGCAGACAGTCGGCGTGGACCTCCGGAATGGCCAGCTGTCCGGCCACGTAACGGGCCGCGCTGTCATGGTCGCCTGTCAGCAGCACCGGCGCGACGCCGACGGCACCGAGCTGCCGGATCGTGCTCTCCGCCGACGGGCGCAGGGTATCGGACAGGACCAGAAAGCCCGCGGCCGTCCCGTCCACCGCGGTGAAAAGGATCGTACTGCCCCGGTTCCGATACGCCTCCGCCGCCTGAGAGATCTCATCCGGCAGATCGATCCCGAACGCGTGGAACAGCTTCCTGTTCCCAGCCAGGACCTGTTTTCCCTCCACGACGGCGGAAACACCGCGGCCTGTCAGCATCTGAAAATCCCGGGAGCAGGCCGGCGTTTCGCCGGTTTCGGCCCGGTAACACCGGACGACGGCCCTGCCCAGCGGGTGCTCCGACCACTGCTCGGCGGCGGCGGCCAGACGGTAGAGCTGTGTCTCTGAGAGGCTCCCGGAGAAGCTCCTGACGGCCGTGACCTCCGGGGTCCCGTATGTCAGCGTCCCGGTCTTGTCAAAGGTGATCTTCCGCACCTTTGAAAGCCGCTCCAGGGCGTCGCCCTCCCGGGTGAGGACGCCGTGCCGTGTGGCGTTGCCCACCGCCGCCATGATGGCGGTAGGCGTCGCCAGCACCAGCGCGCAGGGGCAGAACACAACGAGGACGGTGACGGCCCGGATGGCCTCGTGGGAGAACAGCCAGGTCAGCGCCGCCGCAGAGAGGGCGATGAGGACGATCCATTTGGCCCATTTGTCGGCCAGCCGCACGATCTTCGCCTTACCTGCGTCGGCGGACTGCACCAGCCGGATCATGCGCTGGATGGAGCTGTCTTCCCCCACCCTCACGGCCTCCATATCGAAGGGGCCGAACTGATTGACCGTGCCGCTGAAGACCTCGTCGCCGGGCTCCCTGTCAACAGGCAGCGGCTCTCCCGTCACCACCGCCTGATCGATGGAGGTGACGCCGGTGCGTATCACGCCGTCCACAGGCACCGTCTCCCCGGGGAGGACCCGGATCAGGTCGCCCACCTTCACCTGTTCGGCGGGCAGGACGGTCTCGCCGCCGTCGGTCACGACTCTGGCCGTCCGGGGCGTCAGACGCACCAGTCTCTCGATCCCGGCCCGGGCCCGGGCAACGGTCAGCTCCTCCAGGAGACTGCCCAGCTGCATGATGACGGCCACCTCGCCGGCGGCGAAGGTCTCGCCGATGATCAAGGCGGCAATCAGGGCCAGGGCCACCAGCACGTCGGCGCAGATGTCAAACTCCGTGACCAGCCCGATAACCGCCTCCAGCAGAATGGGCACACCGCAGAGGACCACCGCTATCCACGCCGGGTCGAAGGGGAGCCGGTGGCCGCCGGCCAAGCTTGTCACAAGAGCGGCGGCGGAGATCACCAGCAGGACGATCGACCGCTTCGTGCCGCCCCATTCCAAAAACTGTTCCAATCGTTCCATATGAGCCTCCTTATACCATAGGGGGTATGGGTATATTATACCTATAGGGGTATGGGTTGTCAAGACCCTTGACAAAATTTCGCTCCTGGGAGATAATACAAACACTGTAAAAGAAACGGGAGGCGTGATCGATGAGACAGTGCATGGATTCCGAAAATCTCCATCGGCGTCTGAAGAAGATCCTGGGGCAGATCCAGGCGATCGACCGTATGCTTGACGAGGACGTCCCATGCGAGGATGTTCTCGCGCAGATCAACGCGGCAAAATCCGCGCTTCACAGCTGCGGAAGGGTCATTCTGGAGGGCCACATCAAGCACTGCGTCCGGGACGGCATCGAGCACGGAGACGCGGAGCAGACCATCGCCAACTTTACGACAGCCGTGGAGCGGTTTGCAAATTTGAACTGAGCCAATTTCTGAAATGATAAAAGAGGGAAGCGCCGGAGCAGTCCGGCGCTTCCCTGCGTTTGAGCGGATCGTTTTGGGGTCGTGATCTCTGCTCCGAAACGGCAGCGGGGTTTTCCGATGGGGGAGGGGGACCGCCTCGCTGCAAATATTATGTAAACCCGGGCGGGGGTTTATTTTTCGCCTTTTTCTGCCTCACGGCGGTTCTGGCAGTGGGGGCATGCGCCGCTGCAGCTGCTGCAGCCGCTGCAGCCGACGCAGGTGCCCCGCTTGTGGCTGCGCCAGACGTACCGGACGGCCAGGAACACCACCGCCGCCAGAACGACGATCACGAGGACGGAGCCCAGAAGAGTATTCATCGTGAGGACTCCTCTCTCATCGTCCCGCGGCCGCCGCGGCCTGTACGCTGGTCAGACGGCGCACGCCCGCCTCCGGACGGTAGCCCTTTCGCAGCAGCAGCCAGAGGATGCACACCACAAGGAGCCCCGCGATGACGGTCCATATGCCGAAGCCGATCTGTCCGGCCGCAAGGCTGCCCAGCTGGTACACGATCAGCGCCAGCACGTAGGCCCACAGGCACATGTAGCCGATGGCGGACCAGGTCCACTTCGGGTTGTTCATCTCCCGCTTGATGGCGCCCATGGCGGCGAAGCAGGGGGCGCAGAGCAGGTTGAAGATCATGAAGGCGAAGGCGCCCAGAGGCGTGTAGTCCGCCGCGACCTTGTCCCAGATCTGGTCGCCGGTCTCCGCCAGCTCTTCCGCGCCGTCGTCGTAGTTGTACAGGACGCCGAAGGTACTCACGACCTCCTCCTTTGCCACAAGGCCGGTGATCGTCGCCACGGCGGGCCGCCACTTGCCGAAGCCGACAGGCCGGAAGATAACGCTCACGCCGTTGCCGATGTCGGCGAGGATGGAGTCGTCCATGGCGGTGACTTCGCTCTCGGGGATGCCCATCCGGTGGGCCACCTGGGCCACGTAGGCGTCCTGCACGAGAGTCTCATCCTCCCAGAGATTGTCCACCATGCCGAAGCTGCCGTTGACCACACCGAAGCCGGACAGGAACCAGATGACGATGGCGGACAACAGGATGACGCTGCCGGCCCGCTTGATGAAGGACCAGCCCCGCTCCCAGGTGGCCCGCAGGACGTTGCCGGCGAAGGGCACGTGATAGGCGGGCAGCTCCATGACAAAGGGGGCGGGCTCGCCGGCGAAGACCTTGAATTTCTTGAGCATGATGCCGGAGAGCACGATGGAGGCGATGCCGATGAAATAGGCGGACACGGCCACCCAGGCGGACCCGCCGAAGATGGCGCCGGCGATCAGACCGATGATGGGGACCTTCGCGCCGCAGGGCATGAAGGTGGTGGTCATGAGCGTCAGCTTCC
>JAEEGL017283038.1_pt1 | contig 10173 bp, 7 predicted proteins | sample 9134231 | NCBI WGS metagenome assembly JAEEGL01 (sample SAMN16246548, study PRJNA631951) | gut metagenome | biome: gut microbiome; feature: rumen; material: fiber-attached | host: Bos | place: Iran: Karaj | collected 2018-10
AAGTGTCGGTGAATTCATGCGTTTTCTCATCAACACGGATACTCAAACCTTCTTCCATGAAGATTTTGCGCAACATTAAAGTTAATTTGGTTTTGTTTCCACGAATCCACTTGCAGAAAGGTAAAAAAGGGAGAACTTGCTGAATAAATCGGTTTTGTCGTTGTGTTTCACTGATTTCATCGCAGAGGATGTCAATCATTATTTTGTCGGTTTCAACATATTTCTTCAGCTCCTCTCTAATGCTCAGGCGTAGACGGAGTAGCATAATATCAATAGGGGCGAAAAACTTGTATGCTTGCTCTATTTCGCGTTCCTGAGCCTCGCACTCTTCTTCAAACAACTCTTTTTCATTAGCGGCTGGCAAGTTGTCAAAGCGGTCGATGGGGTGAAACAACAGTTCGGGCAGGATGTTGTAAAGGCTAGTGCGTCCTACAGTAAGTTTCAACGTTTCGTTTTCTTCTTCCAAATTTATGAGGTCGTTGTATGCGTTTCGCTTATGTAGTCCGCTGAATGCAACCTTGCATGAACCTTCCGGAAAATAAGATAGAAGAAGCTCGATATTGATGTCGTCGGGAATGTTTCTGGGAAGCATGATGAAAAGCAATTATTGGAACGCAATGGCATCAGCACTGAGTTCGACATAGAACACGCCTTTTTCGGTGCTGACTTGGAGTACATCGTATGGCGGTATGCCGATTTGTTGAAGAGTGAAATCTTGATAAGGAAAATCGGAATCTATGTTTTCGTAAAACGATTTGTGGAACAAGGTACGGTGACTAAGTTTCTTTAATTCAACATCCTTGTTAATGAAATGGTCAAGCTGTGACTCAGGAATCATGACTTCGAATTCCTTTTCTGGCCTGTCGGACACAATTCTGTCAATAAACTTGTTGTTGCACATGTTGATTTCTACAACATCCACTTTGAGAAGTGATTTCAGCGAAGCGAGGATGTCTTTTATTCGTTGTGCGGCAGAAAGGTTTGTTCCTTCAATGATATTTTCCCATCGTTCATGGGCAGTACAGTTGTTTTTCCACGAGGCAAACTTGAAGATTTTTGTGCTATTGGTCATTCCCTCATAATGAAACATTTTCCCTTGCAAGGTGCGGAATTGGGAAGCGGCTTCGGTGTTGAAGTGAATGATTTTCATGGCTTCCTGTACTTGTATGGCACCAATAATGGAGGCACTGATGGGGGTGGTGGCTACTCGGCCAGCCGAATTTTGAAGACGAACAACATCTGCACAACCTGTTCGAAGCATGATATTGTTGAATTCCTCTCTTGAAAGGCCGCATTCGTAGCACGCTATGCCAGGCGTGTATACTTTTACGACACCTGTCATGTTTTCAATGCTACCGTCAACCCAGGTTTTGCCAGCTCGCATACAGAGGCGATTGAGTTGATAACGTGCAATGCGGCTGTCAAGGCAACCGATAACCACATCCACTATGCTATAGATACCGAAACCGACCTCTGAAAACAAATTGCCCACGATGGGAACAACTTTGATTTGCGGATTGATTTCCATTGCACGCTTAGCCACGATTTCAGCTTTGTAGGAATGATTATAAGCATCTTCCTCTCTGAATAGGACAGAGCGGGTAAGGTTTGACAACTCGATTTGGTCAAAGTCGACCACATAAATGTGACCGACACCAAAGAGAGCCAAGTCTTTCACGACTTCATTGCCCAAAGCTCCCGCACCAGCCACTAAAACACGAGCATTCTTCACTTTTTCTTTCTTGAACCAAGAAAGCAGGGTGAAAACACCTTCGCCCCATTCATATTTGTTGTTGTTTTCCATAATAATTGTTAATTTTCAACATATTGGAAAGTGGTGTCACCAATCTTGAAAGTGTCGTTGTTGAAAAGAGGTACAGGTTTGTTGTTGGAATTAAGCTCTGTTCTCGTGTTGAAAACAGTGAAAGCCAAGGGCTTCATCATGGTTTGGGAATGGGCATGGTCGATGTATAGCTGTACATGTTCTTTTGCTACCTTGTTGCTCTTTTCCCAGTTCATCATGATTTCGCATTGCTGAGTCATGCCGATGGTTACTTTGTGGCCACCGCCATTGGCGTTCATCCATTTGTGGATTGGTATCTTTGTTCCAGCTTTGATTCCGTCCTTGATGACGAGGAAGTATTTCTCTGCCAACATTCTGACCGTAACAAGCGAGGCGCCAAGGCCACCACCGTAGATGACAAAATCAAGTAGCATGTTCAACCAGCTTCCACGCTTATTGGTAACGCTTGAAAAATATAGCACAAGGAAACCGATGACAGCCGATGCCAAACCACCCAGTAGAGCACTCTTGATGGGAATAGTTGATTTGATGGTTAGGCTGAGCGAAGTGCATAAAGAGAACAATAAGTATGCAGGGAATGAATAGTACCATGGGATATTGGTGCTTTCAGGAGAAAGGCATAGACAAAGGATTATGGATCCCAGGGCAAATGCAGCCATTCCGATAGCACTTGACAATATGGATAGCCCCACGATTTTCAGCAAAGATTTCCAGTCTTTTCTCTTTATACCATCGTAATACCTAAAAATGAGCGAGAGGAAAAATGCCAAGAGCAACCCTATGGTGAGAAAAGAAGAAACCTTGTTCACACATTCGCTGACAATACTCAAACTATGTGCTTCATTCCCGAAAAATGTCGTGACAATTCCTGTTGCTATGCTCTTGAAAAGCCCTCTTCCTGAGAGTTCGTAAATAATCCAACTGACCAAGCCTGCCATGATGCCCATGATGGCCAAATAACAATCACGCACTGTTCCCATGCCGAACAACTCTTTCCAATGAATATGTTCCTGTATGCCCTCTTTGCAGTTTTGTCCATATTCAACACATTTATACTCGTTGGATTTCCAACACTTCACATGCATAATATGCTTGCATTTGGTCACAACTTTATCGCCTGGCATGATTTCTGTCCTGCATAATGGGCATTTCAGCTTAACATTTTTGACATTCTCCGAGAGAGCTACTGGTTTATAAGGTTTGTAATATTTAGTAGAGAAAACACGTGACTTCACCCCTGGAATAAGTATTTTCATGATAATAATGAACAAAACAATAGTAGCTAAAGTCACTAATAGGGCTATTAGGTATTTTACAAAAGAATCGCCTGTGCTTTCGGGTCGTTTGGGCCATGGGTTTTCTGGAGTCCCTATGGAGAATGCTTCTAAACCTATTTTTTGGCCATCCCACAAAGCTTCATAGTTCACCGCCCCACCCGAATATATCTTTTTGTCAGGAACTTTATATGTAAGTGCAAAATCATACATCTCGTTTCTGACGACTTGCTTAAAACTGTTCACCACGCTGTCAATGCTATTGGACGGCATATAGAATCCTTGACGATTAGGGATGATGTCGTGATCGGCATCACGTGGCTCAGTAACACCTTGCAAAGTGGATTCCATATCTTCACTTATACCGTTTCCTGCATCGTAGAAGAAAGCAAATACCTTCGGAGCATATACTGCTTTTGCATTATAATCGACGAATGCAGGAAAATCAATCTCTTCAATGTCAGGAAGTATGCTGCTTTCTGTAAAAACAAACAACAGATTCTTCCCTTCGCCATTCTGGACTCTTTTTTTGAATTCTTCGTTCTTTTGATCGTCGTAACCGTCTTCCCATTTGATGGAATCCTTAAGGGATCCTTCTACCCATTCAAATTCAGATAGTTTGCCGTAAAGGGCACTATAAAAGCATTTGTTTTCAGTACCGTTTTTAAACCGCCCTTCAAAGTCTTTGCAGTTTTGTTTGGTGACCAACTGGCTTTGGGTGACGTCATCGCCAAAAAACGAAAGGTAAACGCAACTGTCGTTTGCGCTTTCGACCAGTGAGGCAACAGCATTAAAAATTTGCTTTTTTCCGTCTTTAGGTATATTCAAGTCAACCAAGACAGAAATGGTGAAGTCTGCAGGAATGCGTTGCCCTTCCGTCAACGTATTCACTTCCCAACGATCTCTTGGAACGGTATCTTGATCCTCAATTAGGGTAAAATGCTCTTCAAGGTCGGAAGCCTCCACTTGGGTCATACGTTTCCCGTTCTCATCAAGAACCTTTAGGAAAAACGTAATGCTATCATTGTTAATGTCATACTTATGACTTTCGTTACCGAATTGGATAGCATTCGGTGTTTGGGCTTTTATTATCGGGGATGCCCAGATAAAAAATAGGCTGAGACTTAACCCAATGATTATCTTTTTCTTCTTGTCCATATCTTTAATTCTTCTAATTGTTGTTCTCCATAATAAGTTTCGTCAGTACACAAATCGTTGGAAATGACTGGTATGGTGGTGAGTATGCCATCAGCTTTCGAATAAACCAGCACGAATTTGATTTTGTCAAGACAACCTGCAACTGCTTTATTAATGGTTGGGATGCTGCAATGGTTGGCCAACACAAAGCATCCGATGAGCTCGTTTTCAGGAATGGACTCAGCATCCTCTACCTTGATTGCAATATGGATGGATTGGTTCATTTGCTGAGAGGTGAAACCGTGGATATAATAAATTGTGTTTTGACCTTGTTGTGTTGTAATCTTGTCAATATCAATAATGGCACTGTTGGTAAGTCCGATTGTATAACATTGGCTTGTGCGCGATTTGGCAACAGCAAGAGTGTTGTAGAGGTCTTCAAACTTGATGGAAGTGCGTCTGCTTTCCAATGCCCACTTGTACCATTCTTCTAACGAGTATAACTTTGTCAGTTCAGCTTTCGAGTTGATATTCAAGTCGTGTTTAAAGGTAAAAATTCCCAACTCTTGTTGAGGTGTAAGGATGTCGATGACAATAGCTGTCAGGAATTTGGGATAAGTAGGATGCTTGTGAAGGAGATGCAAACTACAGTCAGTATTGCTGAAAAACACACCTAAGCCAGGGTGAGAGTGTACCCAACACGTTAAGTCATACTGCAAGTCGGTTTCGCGTCTCAATTTCCTGAGTTTTTCACTGACTTTTAGTTTGATTTTAGCCCCAAAGTTCAGCTCATATTCAGCGAAAATTGCATCATCGCCAGGGAAGACAGTTTCTTCCAAAGAAACACTGTATTCATCTCTTTCTGCATCGCGTACCCATCGTCCCAATACCATGCAACCATCTTCCTTTGGGTTGTTTGGGTTCCTGAGGTCTTCAGCATACATGTTGTAAATATCTATGATGCAGGTATTTTTAATGTACATGGTCTTGACAGCGGAATCGTTGCAGAAATCAGTACAGTTGATGGCAAGATAGTTACCGTCGTTTATTACATCGTCAAGACTTTGCTTGTGAAGGAGGGATGTGGTTTTTCGCCTCACAACAATATCGGTATTTCCATTGCTGCCAGAAGTGGCGGCCATTAAGATGTTTTCTCTGGCTTTCTTGTTCCTCCGTCTGGCTTTGACCACCATAAAGATGGCGACAACAAGGATGAACAAAGCGGCCAAAGTCGGCACCATCCAAGTCCAATAATGTTTTTCGGAGTTATCGCTTCCAAGGTTGTTTTCCATCCCTTGGTTTTTAATGTCTTGGCGTTTTTTTTCTATAATATTGAACATGTCCTCCATGCACCGCTTGCTAATCTCTAAAGGTGTCATATTAAGTGCTTGGAGGCTGTCGTCTTTAATATTCCATGTGCCGATATTGTCATCATATAAATCTAATTGGTCATCAAGGAAATTCCTGCAGAAAGTGGTTTCTTCTGCTTTCGTTGGAGGCTGTGATTGGGCATCGATGTAAGATTCAAATGCCTTCAAGATGATTTCCTTGTCAATAGAGCCATCAGTGTTTTTAGGTACGGCAATAGTTTGAGCCTGTGTCATTGTCTCTATGGATAGCAATAGGGACAGGACAATTAAAGAAATGATACGGTAAGGGTGTTTCATAATTCAGATGGATACTCGTTTACTATTATTCTTTCCTATTACGTTTTTGCCTTTGTCAACAGCATTGTGCACGGCGATTTTACTTTTTTGCCGTGCTTGGTTCATCGCTTTGCCTGTTTGTTTGCGGATAGCACCTTGAGCTTTGCTTCTGGCCATGTTTTTGGCTCGGTTTTCTGCGTCTTTCTGCATCTGCATCATGCTGCGTTGGGTACGGATGTTGCGGAAACTTTGCAACACTTGATTGCCCACGAACAGCAAAATGGCCAATAACACGCCGCCGATAATCATCCAGATATTGCGTTTTTTTTCCTTTTCCTTTGCTGCCGCCGCATCATCTTCGAGCTTTTTTATTTGTGCTGCTGCTTCTTCCACATGCTGGCCGTCGGGATGGGTTTTCTTGTAGATTTCATAATCATCTTTGGTAAGGCAACGCGCAAAAGCATCATCATCAGCTTTTTTATCGGCTTCTTCCTGTGCGGCTTGCGCTTGCGCTTGGGCTTGCTTCTCAAAAGACTTCTTTGTGGCATCATACTCTTCCAAGAATCGGTCAATCTTTTGGATAATGTCCTTGTCGCTGATTCTATGCTTTTGCTTTTGAAGAAATTTATATTCATCAACCAAATTGTCTTCAAAAGGTAGCGACTCTTGCTTGGCAAGGAGTTCAATAGCAGTATTGAGGCTCCAAAGTGCATTGTCTTCGTCTTCCGACAGGGCTTCTTCCATCTCCGTCAGATATTGCGTCTCGGTCTCTCGCTTGTTATTCCTGCTTGGAATTACCTTGCTTCCTATCTTGACATTGAGGTTGTCGCACAAATAGAGAATTTCATAATGTCTTTTCCCTTCATAATGCGCTAGATATATTGGGATAGTTAGGGTTTTCTCTTCGGTTGATTTCATTTCGAAGGTTAGCGAAGGAAAGGGTTGGTCGTCAATGAAGAAATAGCTATCGAGGGATTTTGTGTAACCTATATCTGATGGGAGTGAGAAAGCCCTTGGCGTGGCACCAGTGAAGGTTATGTCTTCTGTGATACCAATTTTGTCGAAAAAAAGTAGTTTGATTTCGCTACTCTTGCCGTATTTTCTGCGAAGGGCATCCCCAAGGCTTTTTCTTATGCTTCTGAACCTCAATTCGACTTTGTTGTCTTGTTGCGTCGTCTCATAAGTGATAATTACCATGTCGCCATGGGCAGAACACAAAGTGTCCGTCTTGATACGGGCAGGGACGGTTAGGCTTACGGAGAGCGCAAGAGCCAAAAGAAAAGTTTTGATGCTGTTCATTGTCAAAATGCTTTGATTTGGTCGTAACGTTCTTTGATTTTTTGAGGCAGCTTTCCTCCCTTTTTCCACTCCTTGGCATGTTTTGCACAGGATGGGTCTTTGCAACAATTGAAGAGAATGTTCACATTACCCAAGACCTCCTTTTTTTCTACCTTACGATTGTAAAGGTCTTTGTAATGCTTGTCGATTTTATTGTAGATCTCTTCAAGGGAGAGCTTGCAGTATCTACAGCTATGGATGGCTTTGTGTTTTGTCTTGTCGCCGCAATCGTATTTGGATTCTTTGTATTCTTCAATTGCAATATCCATGCTGCTTAACAATGTTAGCAAGTCTTCATACTTTTGGTATTTGCTGCTGCCTGGTGTCCATTTTGTCTTGGCATCGTTGATTTTATAGCGTAAAAAGTCTTGCTCATCTGTATATGGAAAGATTTGGTCGTCAAATTTGGTTTGATGGAGCTTGCTGGTGCAGAAAGCATGGGCTTTTATGGAATCGTTGAAAACACCGATTAATGAATCGCATTGTCGTTTGAGTGAAGGATACTCGGGGTCTGAATCCTCAACAGAGATTTTGATAGAGATTTCAAGAATGCTTTCTATGATTTTCTTTTTTTTGCTGCATAAGAACATCTTCTTTTCTTTGGCTACATGGATGGGCACCAAACATTCGTAGGGGAGTCCTTCTTTGACTATGATTTCGGGAAGTCGGTAGTCGCGTTTTCCGTATTCAGAGGAAACACAAACAAAATCTTCTGCGTTGTCTATGTTTTCAATCTTTTGGACGGATTCGCCACCAAGAAAGTTGTCGGCAAAGAAAATACGGTTGTCACGGAGCGTTTTTTTGTCTAACGCCCGGTTGAACAACAAAAGCAGATAATCATCGTCGGATTTTTCTATCCTGATGGATACAGGGGTGTTTCCTTGGGCATCGGTCTCACTTTTATTAATGTGAAACCGGCATAGTTCCGATGAATTATAATTATACATTATTGTCTCTTCATGAGAAGGGGTTTCGTCGCTCAGTTGGACTATGATTTGTTGCTGCCCTAATGCTATCGTGATGGCGAAGCATAGTGCAGTCAGGGTTAGGATAGCTTTTTTCATATTGTACGAGGTTTTCTGATAGGTGGTTTATCTGGTGTCGGGGTGTCGGTTGCGGGTGAGGAAAAAGTCTTTGGATTTGTCGCAGGCTCGGGCTTGGTCTGGGCAAACCGTGTCCAACCGTTGGGCTCGGCTTCCTCGCGCACCCATTCTGCCACATTTTGGTCTTCAGGGTAAGGATAGGTGTTTTGCGCGTGATAGAGTTGGTATTTCAAGTAGCGTTCCACGCGGAGCACCAAGGTCTTGAGCGAAGCCATTACTCCCATGTCTTTTATGGTGAGGCACACGTGTCCTTTGAAACTGCCTGAGTAACGGATGTTAGGGTGCCATACATTGGTGCGGAAGGTGAAAATGGGGTTGCCGTCGGCAGAAGGGTAGTTGTTGGGCAACACGATACTCATTTTGTGAAGGTTGCCGAATATGGGCTCACGCGGAATGGGCGAGTCTTTTACGCCCACTATGGATTTGACGCGATACCAAATCTCGTATTCTATGGGAAGTCCCATGGCGTTTTTCTTTCGGATAATGTAGGAAATGGATGGCTCGCGTGAGTTGACACTTTCGGCCTGACGCTTGCTGCAAAGAGTGTCGAGTTCCTTCCATTCCTGCCACAGCCGCGCATCACGTGGCTGAAGTTTCTTCAAGTTGAAGTTATTGATATTCTCGTTCATGGCTTGTGGGTTGTGAAAGGTTATCCCGCTATGGGTTCACTGGTGAGTTCGAGATGGTCGCCAGGCTGCACGTTGTAATCGGTTAAGGTGAGTTCGCGGCCTTCGTCATCCGTAAACTCGAAAATGGTGGGTTCATCACCTTCTTCAACGATTTGTCCCAAAAGGTATCTGATAGGGACACCGCCGTTGTCCATTTTAGGGAGTTCAAAGACCTCAACAATCCTGTTGATTTGGTCGCTAATGGTGCAAAGAGGGTTGGTTACCTCCACTTCCACTTCCTCATATTGAGTGCCGGGAAGGGTCAGCGTGATGACGAATGCGTCATCGTAAAAATTCTGTTCGTTTTCCATGATCATTGTAGTTTAATTGTTGATTGTTTAATTGTTTAACTGTTGTTGTTACCAAATCCACGCGCCGCGGGGTTGGTTGTAGTTTTTGCTGCGGAAGTGCTCAAACTTGTTTTTGAACACGATGAGCTGGTAGGTCTCCTCAGGGATGACTTGCGGCTCTTTCAGCCCGTAGCGGAATAAGGCAAGTTGGTATTGGTTCTTCATCGGGTCGATGTGGAGGATGAAGTCGGTTTTGGTGTCGGGATGAAGCCCATAGAAGCGGTCGAAGATGGCGCGGACAGCCTCGTCCTCAAACCAGAAATAGGCAACATATTCCGATTTTTTGATGTGCCATTTCATGGCCAATTTCTTAGGTTTGCCCGCTTCGTGGTATTGCATGAGTCCTCCGTCGTGCAGCTTGTCGTGGGTTCCGTCGTAGAGGGCTTCTTCTATGTAGTCCAGTTCTGGCTTGGTTTCTTGTTCTTCCTCCGTATATTTCTGCCATTTTTCTTCGTCTTCATTCCAATGCTCAAATAATGGCAAATAACGGTAGGAGAACTGCTGCATGTATTTGTCGAAGAGGTCATGGGGCGGGAGACCGTTGGTAGCGAGGTTTTCCTTTACACGCGAATCATTATTAATATAAAAGTCGCAATTCTCATCAAGAGTCACGTTGGGATTCAGCGGCATAAAATCTTTCATTTCTACTTGAATTTCCTCAGCGTGCATCCATTTCACTAAAGTTGATTTTTTGAATCCGTGAGTCCATAATGCCACTCCACCGTAGGGTGCCATGCCGACCACAATATGCTCATATACTGCTTCGCCAGTGTCTTCATCCTTTTGGCTAAATAGTTTTTCCAACGTATTGGTAGGTAGCTTCTCAACTATAGAATAAAACTTACGTTCCACG